>OLVO01004540.1_pt1 | contig 10302 bp, 10 predicted proteins | sample 1672571 | NCBI WGS metagenome assembly OLVO01 (sample SAMEA3136700, study PRJEB25190) | human gut metagenome | biome: human gut; feature: human-associated habitat; material: faeces | place: Austria | collected 2013 | reverse complement strand
TCATGAGGAAATCCGAGGGACAGAGAATACCGGAAAAAGAAATCGCTAACTTCCAATTTGTTGAATTAAAATGAAATAAAGTTCCAGTAATCATAGAGTGTATGGATTCAATTCCATATGCTCTTTTTCTTTACTTAATTTCATGAAAAATGTAAAAATCTAATGTTACGAGTTTCTTACGAGTTGCATTAAAAAAACTCGCAAGAAAAAAAGTAAAAAAATTTGCTTTTGACCACTGTAAAACATGCTCTGAGCGTTTCGTTATATGAAGGGATAATTTTTCTTTCATATTTCAAGGAAAAGAGGATAAAGAAATGTCAGAGAAAAGATGTTATACAGTTCAAGAGTTACAGGAAATCTTAGGAGTCAGCAGACCTACTATTTATAACCTTTTAAAGAAAAAGGAATTCCGGTGGATCCAGTTGGATGGCGGAAAGTATCGCATCTCTAAGAAGAGTTTCGATGACTGGCTCGATAACTTGGAACAGTAAAAAACAGGGTGTTGATCAGGCAGATTTTGTCTGCAATCGACATCCTAAATTTTTATCTGGATTTGAGATATGATATAAGAAAAAACACTAACACTAAAAAAGACAGGAAGTGAAGAATAAATGGCAACAGCAATTATGAAACAAAAAGAAGTTCCGGAAATGGACGATGTTGAAGAGATCATTTCAAAGATATCAGAAGACAGTCCTTACAAACGGCGTCCGACACAAAAGAGAACCTGGATGACCGTGCCGGAAATGGGAAAGCTGCTGGGATTAAAAAAGACAGATCGATACTGGCTGGTGCATAAAAATGTTTTTGAATCAAAAGAGATTGCCGGAAAGATACGAATCAATATTGCCAGCTTTGAAAAATGGTACGCCAATCAGATTAAATACCATAAAGTTACCGGAGAAGAACCGGGGAAAGAATTGAAATCCTGGTCCTATTCCGTTAAGGAAGTTGCGGATCTGTTGGGTGTTGATGAGTATCTTGTTTATGATTTACTCAAGAAAAATCAAATGGAAGCTGTTATTGTCGATTACTGGAAACGAATACCAAAAGAATCTTTTCAGAACTGGTATAAAAGCCAGTCCCGGTATCGAACAAAGGAAGACAGAGAAAAAGACGCTCTTCTGGAAGATGCAACAATTACGATGCCTGAGATGGCACAGCTGCTTGGAACAACCAGAAGCGCAGTATATACAATTCTTGATAATCCAAAGTATAGTCATTTTTTTGAATTCATTGTGATTGCAGAAAAGAAAAGGATCACAAAAGAGAGTTTTCAAAAATTCCTGGAAGGTCAGGATCGGTATAAGCTGGATCCATCGAATGATTATGAAGAACTTGCACAGGAACAGAATATTGCCCTGGCTAATTTCCGGCGGAAGAAATTATCACAGACCGGAATACGAGGAAGCAATGGAAATATAAAGTATCTTACTTTTGATGAAGCTTCCTATCTGGCAAAGGTCAGCAGAAGCATGATCAACAAGTGGGCGGATAAAGGAAAGTTCACAGTAATAAAAGTTGGCAGTCGAGTTAGGATCCGTCGGGATGAATTTGAGGACTGGATGGAGCAAAGAGATTTGGAAAGGAGTATGCAATAATATGGCATCAATAAGAGAACGAAACGGAAAATTCAATGTAATCTATTCTTATACGAATGAAAAAGGCGAGAGAAAACAGAAATGGGAAACCTATGAAACAAAAGCCGAAGCTAAAAGAAGAAAAAAAGAAATTGAATATAAAAAAGAGATGGGATCATTTGTCGTCCGTAAATGCAAAACACTGGACGAGCTTATTACAGAATATGTTGCACTTTATGGCAAAGAAAACTGGGCGCTTTCTACATATGAAGGAAATGTCTCTCTTATCAATAACTATATTCTTCCGATCATTGGTGATACGAAACTCTCAGAGATCAATACCCGTTTCATCGAAAGATATTATCAGAGTCTTTTGAAGAGACGTGCAGTTATCAATCCATTGAATAAAACCAGTCGAAATGAATTTGTATCTTCCAGTACGGTCAGGGATATTAATAAGCTGCTTAGAAACTGTTTTGAACAGGCAGTGAAATGGGAGTTGATGGAGAAGAATCCTTGCACCCATGCGACTGTACCAAAACATAAATCACAAAAAAGAGACATCTGGACAGCGGATACATTAATGTATGCGCTCAGTGTCTGTGAAGATGAGCGATTAAAGCTTGCAATAAATCTATCCTTTTCATGTTCCTTACGACTTGGTGAGCTGCTTGGTCTTACCTGGGATTGTGTAGATATTTCTCCTGAGGCAATTGAAGAAAACCGTGCATATGTCTTCATCAACAAAGAATCACAGCGTATAAGAAAAGAATCGTTGAATGCATTGGATGGAAAAGATGTGTTGTTGGTATTCCCGACAAATCATAAGAAGAATTCTACGGTCCGTATTCTGAAAACACCAAAGACAGAAAGCAGTGTGCGTAAGATATTCTTACCAAAGAGTGTCGCTAATATGTTGGTAGACTGGAAAGCTGAACAGGATGAAATGAAAGAAATCCTTGGTGATGAATATATGGACTATAACCTGGTTATGGCAAGTACCTTTGGGCTTCCTCTTGGTGATGGAGCAATCCGTGGTCCTTTAAAAAAACTGATCGAGGACTATAATCTCCCACCGGTTGTATTTCACAGTTTTCGTCATAGCAGCGTTACTTATAAGCTGAAATTGAATGGTGGAGATATCAAGGCGGTACAGGGTGATTCCGGTCATGCTCAGGTCAATATGGTTACGGATGTGTACTCTCATATTCTGGATGATGACCGAAGGAAAAATGCAGAGCTTTTTGAAGAAGCATTTTATGAGAAAAAGAATCTGGATCCACAGATGCATGTACAGCAGGAAAATAATAATACTGTTGCCAATGGTAATATCAAGGCATTCCCCGGAGGAACGCTAAAAAAGGTACCGCATAATTATCGGATCTGACGATTATGCGGTACTTTTATTTTGCAGGAAAAGCTATCTTATAAGTACTGACTGAACTCTATTTTTTCTTTATTGGGTCCCTCAATTGTAAAAAACTTTACACCATTCTCCCAAAATGGAAGAAAATGGATCTCATCATTGGTCGTATTCATCTGCATTTTTTCAATATACTGATAAATCTCTTTTATATCTTTTACATTAATTGCTACATGATCGATTGCCCCACTTTCCATGCGGGCAGCTTTGTTTTCATAAGTCTCGATCACAAGTGTCTCCTGTTTTAAAAATGCCACTTTTTCATTCGCCTCTTCATTGACGGTCCGAAGTGCAATTTCAAATCCAAGCTTTTGATAAAATTCAATTGTCTTCTCAATATCATTCGTTGGAATTCCAATATGCTGTATTCCGGTTGTATATGTTTTTAAATTCATTTTATTGTCCCATCCTTTCCCTGACTTCCATCAGTGTCGGCATTGCCGGTATCGCACCTTTCTTTTCCACACACAGGCTTGCAACCGCATTTCCAAACCGTACATATTCTTTCAATTCATTCAATGTAAATTCTTCCGGTTTTTTTCCTGATTTACTGATACGGTACAAAAATCCTCCCCAAAAAGAATCTCCGGCCCCGTTCGTATCTGCCACTTTGCTTACAAATCCTGGAATCTGTAGGCCTCCCTCTTTACAATAGAGGTAAGCTCCTTTACTTCCCAGAGTTACCACAACGATCTTAACTCCTTTTTCAAATAAAAGCTTTGCCGCCTCTTCTGGCTTTTCCTTTCCTGTAAGAAGTTCTGTCTCCTCATCTGAAATTTTCATCAGATCCACATATGGAATCAGACTCCGCATTTGTTCCTTTGCTGTTTTTTTATCTTTCCATAAAGAAGCTCTGTAGTTTGGGTCATAGGATATAATACTTCCTTTTTCCTTTGCCCGTCGGATTGCATAATGAGTCGTATTTCTTGCCGGCTGCTCCGTCAGGGAAAGAGAGCCTACATGGAATAGGGTTGTCTTGTCTAAAATATCAACATTTATCTCTTCTTTCTCAATTTTGGTATCTGCTCCCGGTTTTCTCGCAAAAGAGAAAGAACGCTCTCCATTTTCTGCCACGCTTACAAAAGCAAGTGTGGTGAAATAATTTTCGTCCAAAAGCATTCCTTTTGTATCAACTTTTTCTTTTTCTAATACAGATTTCAGAAATTCTCCGTGCATATCTTTTCCGGCCTTTCCTATAAAGGCTGTATGTGCACCAAGTTTTTCTGCAGCAACTGCAACATTTGCCGGAGCTCCTCCTGGATTCTGAGCAAACAATGTCTGTCCCGTATCGCTGACTCCCTGCCACGTAAAGTCAATCAATATCTCACCGAAAGTCGTAATATCATATAGAGATCTTTTTGCTGCATCATAAGTATCTGCCAAAAGACCATTTTCTAATAGTTTTTCCAAAATATTACTGCACTCTATCTCTTCATCCGTATGAATATGCAGCTCCCCGACTTCAAATTCCGGCATACTCAAAACTCCCAGCATTGACTTTGCATTCACTACATACCTGCCGCTGCAAAGTTCTGCATCATATGGTATTTTTTCTACTATGCTTACCAGTTTTCTGGCATTATTCATTGTGCCCAATATTACTTTTGCGATCATCTTTTACCCTCCTAAGCAAATATGCTAATAACCATCGCACAGATCAGACCTGTAAATCCTATGATTGTCTCCATCATTGTCCATGATTTTAAAGTCGTTTTTTCATCAATTTCAAGCAGTGAACTTACCAGCCAGAATCCTGAATCATTCACATGACTGAATGCAGTTGCCCCTCCGGTGATGGCACAAACCATCGCAGCCAGATAAAGAGGTGAAAGACCGGCAACTGCTGGCATAGATGCCATAATTCCGGCTGCCATTGTCATCGCAACCACAGCAGCTCCTACAGATGCTCTGACCAAGGCTGCAATTAGAAATGCTACCAAAATTAATGGAAGACCACTTTTTTCAAGTGCTGGCCCGATGATATCACCCATTCCGCAATCCTGAAGTACCCAACGGATAATACCTCCACCTGTGATTACCAATAATATCTGTCCGGTAGGGCGCAGAGAGCGATCCAAAATTTTCTTTAACTGCTCCCCATTATATCCCTGCTTTTTTCCAAGAAAATACATTGCACAAAGAACTGCTATAATTAATGCTACAAAAGGAGTACCCACAAACTCAAGTACCGGACGGATTCCATTTAATGCCAAAATATACTCAGAAAGTGTACTAAACAGAATCAAAACCAGTGGAACAAGAATAATGGCGATCACAGTTGAAAATTTCGGAAGATTTGCCTCCTCTTCTTCCCTTACCTCTGAAACTGCCGATGGAAGGCCGGTATGTATCTTATTTCCGATAACCTTTGACCACAGGATCCCTGCAAAGATCAAAGAAAGGATACCTGTTGGTACACCAACTGCAATCATAATTCCAAGATCTACCCCCAGCATATTTGCAACCAATACGGAACCGGCTGACGGCGGAATAAATGCAAATCCGGTCGCAAGTCCTGCCAAAAGAGGAATCACATAGTACAGTGTCGATTTTCTTGTTTTTTTTGCCAGACCGAATGCCAGTGGGATAAGAATGACAACTCCTGCTTCAAAAAAAACTGTCGTTCCGACAACAAGTCCCGTGATTCCAAGTGCAATTCCGGCTTTCTTCTCTCCACATTTATTTACCAGTGTCTGAGCTACACACTGTGCACCTCCCGATACCTCTAATATTCCTCCAAATAAAGATCCCAGACCGATTAATAATACAATTCCCTGAAGGGTCTCTCCAGCTCCTTTTTCTACTGTATTAACTAAAGTCGGAACCGGCATTCCAGCTCCGAGCCCGATTACTAATGCAGAGATCAGCAGGGACAATACTGGATGAAATTTAAATTTAATAATTAACAGCAATAATAAGACAATCCCCGCTGCCGCCGCAACCAGCAGTCTTGTCGGATCTGCTGCAAATACTGCTTCTGTCATTTTTATTTTCCTCCTGCCCGGAATGCTGGTATTTCGAGTATTCCGGCTTACCAGCATCCCGCTATCCTCTTAATTAGCAAACGTACTTATGGATCGTTGTTTTTACAGCTCCTGATCCCGCAATCATCTCACGGAACATTTCTTCAATTTTCTCACCAATTCCATCCTTATAAAGATCTGTAAAGAAAATACGCTCATTGGATAAGATTGGTTTTAACTGATCTGTAAATGTTTCCGGTTTTCCTACAACAATATCACCAAGCTGCTCCTGAAGTTCCTCATTCATTGGATCTGGAGCAAGTTCATATTTCTTTCCTTCATCATCTACCGCCAGCATATATCTAAGCCATCCTGCAATTCCGAGTGGGATGGCAGTAAGCTTTGACGCATCTCCATATTTTGCAACATGTGCTTTTACTGTCTCTCCAAAACGGATACCAACCATCTGTGATACGTCAACTGCAAGACGAAGGTTTGTATCTCCAAGATACTCATTCGGGAAACGATCATGAAACAACTCATCTACAAATTCCTGCGGTGAAAGGATTCCAGGATCTGCAACTACCGGAAGGCCTTCATCATAAGCAACCATACGAGCCATCTTCATCATATCTTCATTTGTATTGAGCATATGTGCGAACAGATCATATCCAAGCACAACGCCCAAAGGACCTGTTGCTGAGTGAACCGGATTGAGACATACTGTTACTTTCATTCTCTCTGAAAGATTAACGGTATTTCTGTCTGCCAAATAAACTCCAAATCCCTTTTCCAAAGCCGGACGGCCATTCGGGAAACTGTCTTCAATTACAAGATACTGTGGTTTCTCTGCATTAACAAACGGTGCAATATAAGTCTGCTTGCTTGTGATCACCGGCTGCATGTCCTCTACTCCAAGTGCTTCCAGGTCAGCTGCAATCTGCTCACTCGGTCGTGGAGTAATCTTGTCGATCATTGTCCACGGGAATGCTATAACATTCTCATCGCTGATATAATCAATAAAATCTGTATCTACAAAACCAGCTTTTCTCCATTCTTCTGCCATCATCAGTACAGACTCCCGAAGCTTTGCACCATTCTGCGAACAGTTATCCATCGATACCAGTGCCAGTGGGTATTTTCCTGCTTTATATCTTTCAAGAAGCATCGCTACAAGCACTGCCATCGCTCCTGTTACCTAATCTGGTCCGTTCTTGATGTTGTTCTCTACAAACGGGAACCAGCTTCCGTCTGCTTTCTGAAGTGCATATCCTTTTTCTGTAATTGTAAAGGAAACTAACTGCAAGGATTTACTTGCAAAAATCTTTTTTAACCGGTTCCACTGCTTTGGATCTGCTGACTGTGCCTTTACAGCCTCTGCCAGTGAACCAAGAACTTTATACTCGCGTGTTCCGTCTCCATGAAGGATCACACTAAGTCCCAAATTATCATATGGATCGTAAATCTTATCAACTACATCATAGTCAAAGGTCTCTACACATGTGATTGCTCTGTCAAGAACCCCTTCTTCCAAAAGACCATCTGCAATGCCACCAATAAAAATACGGAAAATATTTCCTATTCCAAAATGTACCCACTTTGGTTCTTCTTTTGCTTTTTGTGAAACCTTTTCCACATCATATCCAGGAAGTGTAATTCCCGCTTTATTCCATAATTCACAATCCTTAATTCCTTCCAATGTTAACTTCATTTCTTTTCCTCCTTGTTCTACTTTTTAATTATGCTTTTGACTTACGTTTATCTCTAAGTTGTAAGTTAAGTATATATCTGTTGATACCAATTTTCTATTGACAAAAAATACAATTTTATTTTATTATTTTTGTCTATTTTAAACAAACAATGATCCGGATTCTTGTTTTACAAATCTATCTATATTAAAATAAGCTTAAATCTTATGCGTATGATTCATCCATAAGTGAAGGAGGAAAAATGAAAGAAAAAGGGATGACCACGATTAATTTAAAAAAATTTAACCGTAATAAAGTTTACCAATATATTTATCAGCAAAAAGAAACTTCCAAGCTGCAGATTGTCCGGGATCTGCAAATGGGACTTTCTACTGTCAGTCAGAATTTGAATGAATTAGAACAGGATGGCCTGATCTGCCGAAACGGATATTTTGAATCTACCGGGGGACGAAAGGCCCAGATTATAAGAATTGTTGAAGATTTCCGCATATCACTTGGACTTGGAATTTTGAAAGATATGTTTCATATTGTAGCAGTAAATTTATATGGCGAAGTCATGGCGACAGAAACCATTGAACTTCCTTATGTGAATAGTGATACTTATTATACATCACTCGCAGAAAATGTAGAGACATTTATTCTGAATCGTCAATATGAACCCGAAAAAATTGAAGGTATCTCCATCGCTACCCAGGGAATTATTTCCCCGGATGGAACAGCCGTAATCTATGGAGACATCATGGGGAACACGCAGATGAAGCTTTCTGATTTTTCTTCCAGACTGCCGTACTCCTGTCACCTGGAACATGATTCCAAATCAGCTGCAGATTTAGAGCTTTGGAATCATCCCCAGTTCGACAGTGCATTAATTTTTCTTCTGAATCCCAACCTTGGCGGTGCAATTATCACCAACCATAAGGTTCATCAGGGAAAACATATGCACAGTGGGCTTTTTGAGCATATTTGTATTGACCCGAATGGACCTGATTGTTACTGTGGTCATCGCGGATGTCTTGAGACTTACTGCTCAGCTAACGCTTTGAAAGCGGCTGCCGGGATGCCAATTAAAGACTTTTTCAAGATTCTGCACACTACGCAGACTCCTACGCTTCTTCGAATTTGGAGAGATTATTTGGATCACCTTGCTTTTGCAATCCGTAATCTGAACCTTGTGATCGACAGTCCGGTAATCATAAGCGGATACCTTGCACCTTATTTTCGTAATGCCGATATGCAATATCTGTTAGAAAAAATTAATGAACAATCTCTTTTCCATATGGAAGAGGATCAGCTTCTGGTTGGTAATCACGGACAATACACTCCGGCAATTGGAGCTGCGCTCTATTATGTGAAAGAATTTTTATCCCCTGTAGTTTCATAAAAGAAAAAGCAAATTATTTTTAGATGCCAGGGTTCTAAGGTCTAAGCCCACATGAGCTTGCTCATAGGTGGGTGAAAGACCTTAGAACCCGCCCCGATATGAGCATAAAAGTGGGATGATAATCCCACGATATGCGAATATTGGGCAGGATTGTGGGAGTGCGTAGCACGGAGCAATCCGTAGGCATCAAAGTCGGGGGCTTTTGACCCCGACATCATTTTAAAAATTAATATATCCCTGCAGCCAGATCACGCCCTTAAACCTTCTTCCGATCTCAGGTTGTCCCATGACCTCGTCAGCCGGCACACAAACGTCAAATTGCAGTTCATTCACACTCAGCTTCATCTGATACAGTCGGACACCTGTAGCACCGTTTATACGCTCTCTGACAGCAAGTATCTCACCCATAATGGAATAAATATCACATTCGGCCCCATAAGGCATAAAATAAGTATCTACGATTGTAAAAACATCTTCATTTTTCAACCTTTTTGACATTTTTGAATATATATCCATATCATCCAAAGTCAACGTCTCGATTGCCGTCTGATCTCCGTTCCGTGCTGCATTCATCAATTCCCGACGATTATCAGATGCCGCCTTTTCCCATTGTATCTGCTGTTCATTTTTTACGACCGGAAGTAAAATCATTCCCGATAATGCCAGCCCTGAGAATGTAACAGAAGTCTGCACTCCTTCCACAAATCCGGCTTTTCTTTCCCTCATGTATTCAATTCCGTTTTGAATTGTGAAGATCAGGCTGATACCTACTTTTGCATCTTCGCATAAGCCGACATACTGTTCTTTTTCAATCTTACGTTCTACTGTAATATCAGCATAGGTGGTAATACCACTTCCTGTGAAATATGGAAAATAGTACGCTCTTTCAAACTTCTCATCTTCCGTCAGTTCCCCACAGACTGAGATGCCGATTCCCTGTCCGTATTCTTTTTGAAATTCGCAGAAATCTTCCCCCTGCCTGTAAGATACTACTGTCTGATGCGTAAAATTTTCTTCTGTTTCAGATAATAATTTTTTTAAATCTTTTCTTGTATGAATATTATTAAATCCTATCGCTTTTAAATATTGATGCATTGTCTATTTCTTTCTTTTCTGGATTATCCACACGGTTTCATTTATAAACGTGAATAATTCACAGCAAATCCCGGTTTACTGTGAATTATTCTCCTATTGTAATTTTTATGATGCCAGGGTCAAAAGGTCTAAGCCCACATGAGCTTGCTCA
>OLVO01004533.1_pt1 | contig 10322 bp, 6 predicted proteins | sample 1672571 | NCBI WGS metagenome assembly OLVO01 (sample SAMEA3136700, study PRJEB25190) | human gut metagenome | biome: human gut; feature: human-associated habitat; material: faeces | place: Austria | collected 2013 | reverse complement strand
AAATATTATTTGTTACTACTGCAAATAGTTTAAGTACTATACCGAGACCACTGTTAGATAGAATGGAAATAATAGAGGTATCTGGATATATAGAAGAGGAAAAACTAAATATAGTTAAAAAGTATTTACTTCCAAAGCAATTAAAAGAACATGCTTTAGAAGCAGATTTTATAAAAATGGATGATGAAGTTATAAGAGATATAATAGACTCATATACAAGAGAAGCTGGTGTAAGAAATTTAGAAAGAACTATAGGTAAAATATGCAGAAAAGTAGCTAAAAAATATGTAGAAAATCCTTCTTTAGAGGGTGTAGTTATTACTAAAGCGGACTTAGATGAATATTTAGGTAAAAATAGATATAGACATCAATTAGCCGGTACTAAACCAGAAGTTGGTATTGTAACAGGACTTGCATGGACAGCTGTTGGTGGAGAAACTTTAACTGCAGAGGTTAATGTTTTAAAAGGAAAAGGACAAGTTGTTTTAACAGGTAAGTTAGGAACTGTTATGAAGGAGTCTGCTCAAACTGGTATATCATACATAAGATCTATAGCAGATAGATTTGATATAGACCCTGATTTCTATACTAAAAATGATATACATATACATCTTCCAGAAGGTGCAGTACCAAAAGATGGACCATCAGCAGGTATAACTATGGCCTTAGCAGTGCTTTCAGCATTAACTAACATACCAGTAAGAAATAATGTTGCAATGACTGGAGAAATAACTTTAAGAGGAAGAGTATTAGCAGTTGGTGGTATAAAAGAAAAATTATTAGCTGCTCATAGAGCAGGAATAACAAAAGTATTACTTCCTAAAGAATGTGAAGCAGATTTAGAAGAAATACCTCAAAATGTAAAAGAACAAATGGAATTTGTGCTTGTTGAACATATGGATGAAGTGTTAGAACATGCATTATTAAGGAATGGTGAACAATAATGAAAATAAGAAGCTCGGAAATAACAATGAGTGCAATAAATAGATCTCAATATCCAGCTGATGGAATACCTGAAATAGCGTTAGTTGGAAGATCTAATGTAGGAAAATCATCTACAGTAAATACACTACTAAATAGAAGAAACTTTGCAAGAACAAGTCAAACTCCAGGTAAGACTAGAACTATAAACTTCTATCTTATAAATAAAGAATTTTTCTTTGTAGACCTTCCTGGTTATGGATATGCAAAAATAGCCAAGTCTGAAAAAGATAAATGGGGAGTTATAATGGAAAGATATTTACAAGATAGACCAGAATTATGTGCAATATTCTTACTTGTAGATATAAGACACGAGCCAACTAATGATGATGTTATGATGTATGAATGGATTAAACACTTTGGATATAACTGTGTTGTAATAGCGACTAAAGCAGATAAAATATCTAGAGGGCAGTATCAAAAGCACTTTAACATCATAAGAAAAAAATTACAATTAGAAAAAGATGAAAAAATAACAAAAGTAGAAATGACACGAAAAGAAGCGGAAAAATTTTATGAAGAAAATGACTCATCAAGAGGAAAATTACAATTTGACCTTGAAGGAAATGAACCAATTTATATGTATTTCTGCGGAAAATATTATAATTACTGTTATGGAACTCTTGCAAACAGAACAGGAATTATCAAGATATTTGATGTTATAAAATATGGAGACGGATTCTTAATAAGATATCCAAGTTCAAAAGAACCAACAAAAATGCCAGAATTTCATGAAACAAAAAAATTAGCATGGGCACTAGAAGAATTCGAAAAAATCCATTCAGTATTAGATGTACTAACAGTATATAAATTAAACAAAGCGATAGAAGAAGACAGAATAAAAGATGTAATAATGCTAGCAGAAGCATTGCACGAAAAGAAAATTGCTAACATAGCAGATGATATAGCAAAAAGAAAAAATGTCAAAATGGTTAGATAACGCAGTATTTTATGAGATTTACCCGCAGTCCTTCAACGACACCAACGCCGACGGAATCGGAGATTTCCAGGGTATCATTGAAAAATTAGACTACATCAAGGAGCTGGGCTGCAACGCCATCTGGATCAACCCGTGCTTCCTGTCCCCATTCGGTGATGCAGGATACGATGTCGCAGATTACTGCCGCGTTGCACCGCGCTACGGAACGAATGAGGATCTGAAGAGAGTTTTCGAAGAAGCACACAAACGTGACATGCACGTTCTGCTCGACCTGGTTCCGGGCCATACATCTGTTGAGCATCCATGGTTCAAAGAATCCATGAAAGCAGACCGCAATGAATTTACAGACCGCTACGTATGGACCAATAACGTATGGGAAGCACCGGAAGGAATGGGAAGTCTGCGCGGCATTTCCGAGCGTGACGGCGCCTGCGCCATCAACTTCTTCTCCAACCAGCCGGCCCTGAACTACGGCTTTTATCAGCCGGATCCGGAAAAACCGTGGCAGCAGTCCTTTGATGATGAGGGACCGCAGGCAACGCTGGCAGCGATGGAAGATGTCATGAGATTCTGGCTGAACATGGGCTGCGACGGCTTCCGTGTCGATATGGCGGGCTCTCTGGTAAAGAACGATCAGGAAGGCAAAGGAACCATCCGCCTGTGGCAGCAGGTACGGAAATTCCTCGACGCCGAGTTCCCGGATGCAGCCATGGTATCCGAGTGGGGCGAGCCGGACAAATCCTTACAGGGCGGCTTCCACATGGACTTCCTGCTTCACTTTGGACCGTCCCATTACAACGATCTGTTCCGATGCGATGAGCCATTCTTCTCCAAACGCGGAAAAGGAGATATCTCTGAGTTTGTAGAGACCTACAAAACCAACTACAATAAGACCGCACAGAAAGGCCTGATCTGCATCCCGTCCGGAAACCATGATATGGACCGTCTGGCACGCCGTCTGCAGGGGGATGAGCTGAAAATTGCTTTCGCTTTCCTTCTTTCCATGCCAGGTGCGCCGTTCATCTACTACGGTGATGAAATCGGTATGCGCTACGTCGAAGGCCTGAAATCCGTTGAGGGTGGATACAACCGCACCGGTTCCCGTTCTCCGATGCAGTGGGATGACAGCACCAACGCAGGATTCTCCAGCGCACCGGCCAGTGACCTCTACATCACCATGGACCCGGGCAAAGACCGTCCGACCGCCAAAGCACAGATGGCCGATCCGGATTCCCTGTACCACGAAGTTAAAAAACTCATCGAGATCCGCCAGAGCAGCAAAGCACTCTTAAGCCGCGGAACCATCGAGTTCGTTTATGCAGAGAAAAATCAGTATCCGCTGGCATACGTCCGTGAGGCTGAGGGTGAAAAAGTCCTCGTTATCATCAACCCATCCGACCAAGAGCAGTCCTTCCCATACAGTGCAGAGCTGAAGGATGACCTCTACACGATCGGAGGAAAAGCAGAATCCAAAGACGGAACCATCACCATCCCGGCACAGTCCGCAGGATTCTATCATATCTGATCGAAAATAAAAATGACAGGGAGATCCAATCGAATTTTTTCGGAGGATCTCCCTGTTTTTAAATATGATACACTCTCAGCTCATGCAATGCCCTGGTCGCTGCAATATACTGCGCCTGCATCATCATCTCCCGTTTCTCGTCCTTTGGGAAAATCGAGAACACCTGATCAAACTCCAGCCCTTTCGCCAGATAAAATGTGGTAACCGTCAGTCCTTTCTTAAAACTGGAGCTGTCACGGTTCAGCCAAGAAAGCCGCTTCTCACAGTCAAAATCTTTTTCCGCCAGAATCTCCCGTAAAATCAAATAAGCCCGTTCCGCCGTCTTCTCATCCGGTACAATCACCGCCGCCGTCTCATACGTTTTCTCCTCTGGAAATAGCGTATCCACTGCCTCCCGCAGAGCCGCCTCAAGATCCGTGACATCCCGTTCCAACACCGGCATTCCGTGCCGTTCAAACAGCTCCAGATCCGTCACGCCAATGAGATTTGCCGCATACGACGCAATTTCCACCGTATTCCGGTAACTCTTCCGCATCTCAATCCGCCGCAGATCCTTCCCGAAAATCCCCGGTAAAAACTGCAGTACATCCTGCTGCTGATCCGCCATCGTCTGCGCCCGGTCGCCGAGAATCGTCATCTTACAGGAAAATATCCGCCGGATAATCAGATACTGGAGCCGCGAATAATCCTGCATTTCATCAATCACCAGATGCTTAATATTCGACCGCTCCGCCTGCCGCGACAGGCGGTACTTCAGATACAGGACCGGATACACATCCTCATACCGCAGTTTCCGCTTCTCCAACGGCCGCCGCGGCAGCGTCTGATATCCCTCTTTCTTCAGAAAACGATTGTAGAGAACATAAAAATCCATCGTCTCATACATCTTCCGGAATTTTTCGATGAGCGGAATCCGCTCCTCCTCCGGCAGATCCCGGTTCAGCAGCGTCTCGATCTCGTCAATAAACGTCTCCGCCACCGCATCCATCCGCGAGAGCAGCGGAATATCCGCAAACTTGTCATAAAACAGCGTAATAATCTCCGATTCTGACTTCACAAACGACTTATACGAAACGTCTGAGAAATTCATCAGCTCGTCCTCAAGCTCCAGCGCAAATCCCTCCATCTGGTCCACAAACGCCTGTGACTGTTTTAAAGCAAACCGTTCTGCGGCTTTTGGATCCCGCATCTCCCGCTCAATCTGATCACAGCGATCCTCACAGTCCGCCGCCGTGTCCTGTAATTTGCGGTAAGCAAAGAGATCAAAACTCATCTCCTGAATATTCTCCTCACCGAGCTCCGGCAGAATATGTGAAATATAATCCGAAAATACCCCGTTCGGCGATAAAATCAGAATATTCGAAGACTTCAGATTCTGTCTGTCATGATACAAAAGGTAGGCAATCCGATGCAGCGCCACCGATGTCTTGCCGCTTCCCGCCGCTCCCTGAATTACCAGAATCCGGTCCTTTGTATTGCGGATGATCGCATTCTGTTCCTTCTGAATTGTGCGGATAATATTCTTCAGCTGTACCTCGCCGTTGCTGCCAAGCTCCGCCTTTAAAATATCATCATCAATTTTCACATCACTCTCAAATCCGTAAATCATCTTTCCATCCCGGATCTTATACTGCCACTTGGAACAGATTTCCCCTGTCATCTCGCCGCCCGGCGCCAGATAGGAAGCCGGCCCGCGGTCAAAATCGTAGAAAAGACCGCTGACCGGGCTTCTCCAGTCGTAAATCAGCGGCAGCTCGCCCGGCCGCTCCGCAAAATTGCCGATGCCGATATAGAAAATTTCCGGCTCATCATCCCCGTCATAGCGGAAATCCACACGCCCGAAGAACGGAGAATCCAGCATTTTCCGGAAGCGGCTCCGCAGAAGAAGCTGCTCCTGATTCGCATTCACCTGATGCAGCAGTGCCTGCTGATTGTCGTAATCCTCATATCCGTACTGGTCCATCTCGGTATAGTTCTGCCAGTAATAATCGTGCATATTTTCAATTTCTTTCTGTCCGTCCAGCAGAGACTGGCTGATCTCGGCAAGACGCGCCTGCAGCTTTTCCAGCACAAAAGAAAGATATTCCTGTCCGTTTTTCTGGTCTGTCATAAAAGGAAACCTCCTCTTAAAAATATAATGTCGAGTGCCGGAAAACCCGGCTGATCTTATCAGTATAGCAGACAGGCACGTTTCCTGCAATTCAAACATAAAATAAAGAAAAATCCCCTTTGAGGTGCCGCTTTTCTTGGAACCCTTTTTAAAACCACTGTCTGCACAGGAAGAAAAAAGCTGTCTGGATGCGTATCAGAGGGGCGATACAAAAGCCAGAGACATTCTGGTCGAGCGGAATCTGCGCCTGGTCGCGCACGTTGTGAAAAAGTATCAGGGCCTGCCCGATGATCTCGACGATCTGATTTCCATTGGAACGATCGGCCTCATCAAGGCGGTGATGACATATGATTCGAAAAAAGGAAACCGGCTGGCCGCATACGCCGCCCGCTGTATTGATAATGAGCTGCTGATGTATCTTCGGAGCAAAAAGAAAACGGCACGGGAGATTTCCCTCTACGAGCCGATCGGAACCGACAAGGAGGGAAATGAGATCCATCTGCTCGACATCGTGGAGGGCGGCGGGGAGGATATCGCGGAACAGTACAACCGGAAAGAGGACGCGGTGCGGCTGTACTGTTATCTGGATTCGGAATTAAAAGAGCAGGAAAAACAGGTGCTTCTTCTCCGGTACGGCCTTGGCGGAAAAGCAGAATACACACAGAAACAGGTCGCTGCCCGGCTCGGCATCAGCCGTTCGTACGTGTCGCGGATCGAGAAGAATGCAATTGAAAAGTTGCGGTTACGGTTTGCCGCTTCGTAAATGCTTGACATTTCAAACGGACTGCTTCTATAATAAAGGGTAAGGAAATCAGGTGCAGAAAAGGTTTCCTTATCCTTACTTTTTCGAACAAAAATCAAAGATAATATCTTCCCGGTGTTCTTGCCGGACATTTTCCCAAAATGAAAAATAAATAGGAACTATACGACCTGCTACTGAAAGAAAAGGAGGTTTTCTTTGTATTGCAGTGTATTATCAGCCACCGTCTCGGGCATGGAGATGATTCCGGTGCAGGTGGAGGCGGATGTCAGTGACGGCATGCCGCAGTTTACGATGGTCGGCTACGTGAGTGCCCAGGTAAAGGAGGCGCAGGACCGCGTGCGGACAGCCCTCAAAAACATGGGAATTTCCCTGCCGCCGAAACGAATTACGATTAATTTATCCCCGGCGGACGTCCGAAAAGAAGGATCGCGTTTCGATCTTCCGATTGCAGCGGGCGTTCTGATGACGCTCGGCCGGATTCCGCCCGGGTCACTCCGGAAAACGATGGTGCTCGGCGAACTCGGCCTTGACGGCCATGTGCAGGAGATCAGCGGTGTATTTCCGGCAGCGGCGAAGGCGCGGGAGCTTGGATGCACAACGCTTCTTGTTCCAGCCGGAAATGCCGCGGAAGGGGGTCTGGTCGGCGGGCTTCACGTCGTTGGAATCCAGAATTTACAGGAGCTTTTGAACTACTGCTGTGAAGGGAAAATGCCGTCGCTTCCGTCTATAGAAAATCAAAAGAAGGAGGACGGAAAAGAGCCGGACTTTTCCGAAGTGCAGGGCCAGACGGCGGCGCGGCGGGCGGCGCTCATCGCTGCGGCCGGATTTCACAATCTGCTGATGCTGGGGCCGCCGGGCAGCGGAAAATCCATGATCGCAAGGCGGATTCCGACGATCATGCCTCCGATGTCTGAGGAGGAGCAGATGGAAGTAACGCGGATCTACAGCATCGCCGGAATGCTTGCCAAAGGAGAGGGTGTCCGCCGGGAGCGGCCCTTCCGTGCTCCGCATCACACGATGTCGCCGCAGGCTCTTGCAGGCGGCGGAAAACAGCCGTCCCCGGGCGAAATTACGCTGGCACACCGCGGCGTTCTCTTCCTTGATGAACTCCCGGAGATGACGCGCACAACCATTGAGATCCTGCGCCAGCCGCTCGAGGAGCACCGGATTGTGATTTCCCGTGTCAGCGGAAACTATGTGTTCCCGGCGTCATTTCTGATGGTGGCGGCAATGAACCCCTGCCCCTGCGGCTTTTACCCCGACTTATCGCGCTGTACCTGCGCACCCGGCGACATCAGCCGGTATCTCTCGAGAGTCAGCCAGCCGTTCCTCGACCGCATGGATCTCTGCGTGCAGGTGGAAGCACTTTCCTACGAGGATCTGCACGGCGAGGAGCGGTGCGAATCCTCGGCCAAGATGCGGGAAAAAGCGACGGCAGCGGCGGAAATTCAGGCGGCGCGCTACCGGCAGGAGTCGATTCATTTCAATAGCGAACTGAAAGCAGGCCAGATCGAGAAATACTGTATTCTGGAAAAGGCAGCGGAAGAGCTTTTAGAGGATGCCTTCCGCCGCCTGCGCCTCAGCGCGCGTTCCTACCACGGGATTATCCGCACCGCGCGGACAATTGCGGATCTGGACGGGGCGGTCAAAATCGGCGTGCCGCATATCAGCGAGGCGATCTGCTTTCGGAGCGCCGACAAAAGTATATGGAGGATCTGACGTATGGCGATGGAAATCTTTACAGTCGGCCGCGGGCAGGAGGGCTATCCGGAGCGGCTTATGCCGTTCGCGGACATGCCGTCCCGCCTTTTCGTGCGGGGCGCGCTGCCGGCGGATGAGCAGAAAACAGCGGCGATTGTGGGCGCGCGGATATGTACGGCGTACGGAAAGAGCCAGGCGGCCTTTTTCGCGCAGGTGCTGGCGGCAAACGGCGTGGCGGTGATCAGCGGACTGGCGTGCGGAATCGACGCGGCGGCGCACGAGGGGGCACTGCGTGGAAAGGGAAAGACGTTTGCCGTGCTTGGCTGCGGCGTGGATATCTGCTATCCGAAACAGAATTACCCGCTGATGCGGCGGATGCTGGAAAACGGAGGCGGTGTCTTAAGCGAATTTCCGCCGGGCGCAGAGCCGCTTCCGTGGCATTTCCCGATCCGCAACCGCGTGATCAGTGCGCTGGCAGATGTCGTTCTGGTAATTGAGGCAAAAGAGAAGAGCGGCTCGCTCATTACGGCGGACTACGCGCTGGAGCAGGGAAAAACGGTATTTGCCCTGCCCGGACGGACAACGGATGCGACAAGCCGCGGCTGCAACCGCCTGATCGCGCAGGGAGCGGAAATTGCGATTTCACCCGAAACGATTCTCGAGGAGCTGGGCGTGAAAAAGGCCGGGACAAAAAGAGCCGCACCGCGTCCGCGCTATGGAAAAGAGGCGGAAATGGTTCTGAAAACACTCGCGGCAGAACCGCAGAATCTTGCACAGCTTGCCGGCAGCACCGGAATCCCGCTGCAGGAGCTGACCGGTATTCTGCTGGCACTCGAAATTGACGGCGTTATTGCGGAAAATCCGCCGGGCGTGTACATGGCGTTATCGTAAAAGGGACGAGGAAAAGAAAGGTTTTGTGATATTCCGCCCGGTGTACAATTATAATAGAAGAAAAAGAAAAAAGGGGGCTCTTCTGCGCCGCGTGCATGTCTGAAAAAGGAAAAAGAAAAGAAAAAAATCAGGAAAAATCGTTAAAAAATAGAAAAAATCCTGTTATTTTGTCGGGAAACATCGAAAAATGGTACATTTTAAAAATGGAAAACACTTGCAAGAAAAAACTTTTTGGTGTATAGTCAGTGGAAGTTACGACTAATTTAGGAATTATTCTGGAATTTGTAATGATGCAGAACTATGCGATATGAAAAACGCAATATAGATCTGGACAGTTATAAAAATATGTATTCAGGAGGCATCAGAGGTGGCAAAATATCTTGTAATAGTGGAATCACCGGCAAAAGTCAAGACGGTGAAAAAGTATCTCGGGGCAAATTACGAAGTTGCAGCATCTATGGGCCATGTGCGCGATCTGCCGAAAAGCCGGCTTGGAATTGATGTAGAACATGACTTTGAACCAAAATATATCACCATCCGCGGAAAAGGAGAGCTTCTGGCATCTCTTCGAAAAGCCGCAAAAAAAGCAGATAAAGTTTATCTCGCAACTGACCCTGACCGCGAGGGAGAGGCAATTTCCTGGCATCTGTCGATTGCGCTGAATCTCGATGAGAACAAGATGCGCCGCATCACCTTCAACGAGATCACAAAATCAGCAGTCAAAGCGTCGATCAAACAGGCACGCGACATCGATATGAACCTGGTGGACGAGCAGCAGGCGCGCCGCTGCCTCGACCGTATGGTAGGTTATGAAATCAGTCCATTGTTATGGAAGAAAATCAAACGCGGACTTTCCGCCGGCCGTGTGCAGTCCGTTGCACTGCGCATCATCGGCGACCGCGAGGATGAGATCAATGCGTTCATTCCGAAAGAATACTGGACACTGGAAGCAGATCTGAAAATTCCGGGCGAGAAGAAACCGCTCGTCGCAAAATTCCACGGCAAAGGCAGTGAAAAGATGGCGGTCGAGACGAAAGAGCAGCTCGATGAAATCTTAAAGGGACTGGAAAATGAGACCTTTACCGTATCCGAAGTGAAAAAAGGAGAGCGTTCCAAGAAAGCGCCGCTTCCGTTCACCACGAGTACCCTGCAGCAGGAAGCATCAAAGGTATTAAACTTTTCCACACAGAAAACGATGCGTATCGCACAGCAGCTCTATGAAGGTGTGGATATCAAGGGAAAGGGAACGATCGCTCTGATTTCCTATCTGCGTACCGATTCTACACGAATCAGCGAGGAGGCCGATGCGGCAGCACGTTCCTTTATCCAGGAGCAGTACGGCACAAAATATACCGCAAGCGGGGACACGACGGAGAATAAAAACAGCAAGGCACAGGATGCGCACGAGGCC
>OLVO01004527.1_pt1 | contig 10330 bp, 6 predicted proteins | sample 1672571 | NCBI WGS metagenome assembly OLVO01 (sample SAMEA3136700, study PRJEB25190) | human gut metagenome | biome: human gut; feature: human-associated habitat; material: faeces | place: Austria | collected 2013 | reverse complement strand
GGGCGTCGTCTGCGGCAGCTGGTTCATGGGCGGACGCCGGACCGAAAGCCGTCTGGTCGCCGCGGCGCAGCCGGTGAGCGTCTCGACGCCTCTGGGCGTGAAGTCCGACGTGGTGCTGCCCGACGGTTCGCGGGTGCGGCTCAACGGCGGCACGCGCATCGTCTATCCCGCGCTGTTCGGCGACGAACGCCGCGTGGAGGTCGACGGCGAGGCCTATTTCGAGGTCGAGCACGACGCCCGCAGGCCCTTCGTCGTCGTCACGGGACAGGTCGTCTCGACGGTGCTCGGAACGACTTTCAACGTGCACGCCTATTCCGAGGACGAGAATTACCAGATCACGCTGGCGACGGGCAGCCTGCTGGTGGACGGCGGTCCCGAGTCGCGGAGCGTGCGGCTGCGTCCCGGCGAGCAGGGATTCTTCGAGAGGACCTCCGGGCTGCTGTCGCTGCGCAGGGTGAACGTCGAGCAGGTGCTCTCGTGGCAGGAGGACAGGCTCTACTTCCGGGCCGAACCCCTGGCGTCGATCGCCCGGAGCCTCGAAAGGCAGTTCAACGTCGACATCACGATCCCCGACGAACGGCTGCGCAGGATCTGTTTCACGGGTGAGTTCGTCGACGGCGAGAACATCCACGAAATCATGCGGATCATCTCGGCCGACAGCCGTATCCTCTGCCGCAGCCGCAAGAACCATTTCGAGCTTTACAGAAACCGATAGAGATTCACGATTTTTTTCACTACAACCTAAATTTCAATCCTTATGAGTAACAATTCTACCAGCAGAAGGTCCTTCCGGGACCTTTTCGGCCAGCGGATGCTGTGCAGACTGAGCGGATTGCTGACCCTGTGTTGGTTCACGGTGGCGGCCCAGGCTCTTTACGCGCAGAATCCCGTGATTTCGTTGACGCTGAAGAACGCCACCGTGCGCGAGGTGATCGAAGCGGTCAAGACGCAGAGCGGCTACTCGTTCTGGTATCGGGAGAGCGAGATCGACCTCCGGAAGCGCGTTTCGGTCGAGGCGCACGATCAGAACGTCCTGAAACTGCTCGACGGCGTGCTCGCCGACCAGGGAATTCTGGCCAAACTCGAAGGCCGCCACATCGTGCTTTACAAATCCGACCCGGCAGGCCGGGGCCGGGAATACCAGCTGAAGGGCCGCGTCGAGACCGAGGCCGGCGATCCGATCGTGGGGGCGAACGTGCTGGTCGAGGGCACGACGAACGGCATGGTGACCAATTCGAAGGGCGAATTCGCCCTGAACGTGACTGCGGGCGCGCGGCTCAGCGTGTCGTTCATCGGCTACGACGCGGCGCAGGTCGAAGTGGGCAACCGGACGCATCTGACCGTGGTGCTGAAGGAGAATAACCAGCTCCTCGACGACGTGGTGGTGATCGGATACGGCGTGCAGAAGAAGGTCAACCTGACCGGCTCGGTCGCCGTGCGCCAGATGTCGGAGATCGAGAACCAGCCCATGACGCACGCCTCGCAGGCGCTCTATTCGATGCCCGGCGTCTACATCAACCAGGCTTCGTCGAAGCCCGGCAGCGACGGCGCGACGATCCGCATACGCGGCGTCGGCACGATGAGCAGTTCCAGCCCCATGGTGCTGGTCGACGGCATGGAGTATTCGCTCAACGAGCTGAATCCCGGCGACATCGAGACGATCTCGGTGCTGAAGGACGCTTCGGCCTCGATCTACGGCTCCAAGGCCGCCAACGGCGTCATCCTCATCACCACGAAGCAGGCCAAGAAGGGCGCGCCGGTGGTGAAGCTGAGCGCCAACTTCGGCATTCAGTCGGCGACCTACGTGCCCGACGTGGTGACCGACCCGATTCAGTATATGAACATGCGCAACCAGGCCGAACTGAACGAAGGCAAGCTGACGGTGACCTACAACCGCGACGACATCCTCGAATACGAGGAGGGCATGAAGCACGACAAGTACATCTATCCCGCCTCCGACTGGTACGACCTCTGCTACCAGAACGGTTTTCTCCAGCAGTACAACGCCCGCGTTTCGGGCGGCACGGACAAGATCTCCTATTCGCTGGGCGGCGGTTACATGAACCAGCGCGGCATCATGGTCGCCAACGACGACGCGGAACGCTTCTCGTGGGACATGAAGATCAACGCGCAGGTGACCAAGCGCCTGAAGGTGGGCATCAGCCTGCTGGGCAACCTGCGCTACAACACCGACCCGATCTACGGCGTATCGACGACGGTCAACGTCATCAACCGCGCCCTGCCGATCTTCGGCACGCAGCTGCCCGACGGCAAGTGGCTCTCGACGTGGCTCTCGACTCCCGGGCGCAACAACCCCGAGAATCCGCTCATGGAGCTGCACGAGGGCAACACCAAACGTCAGTTTCACCGCATTCTGGGGCGCATCAACATCGGCTACGACCTGCCGTGGGGCATCAAGTACAACGCCAACTTGGGCTACGTGAAGGTCGACCACTATTCGAAGGACTTCAAGCACGCGATGTACACCTACAATCCCAAAACCCTCGAGCGGAAGAACTTCAGCGCCTACGTCTCGGCCAAGGACTGGGACAACAACGCGATCAACTACACTTTCTACAACACCCTTTCGTGGGGCAAGAGCTTCGGCGGCAACCACAACTTCAACGTGATGGTCGGCACGGAGTACAAGCGTTACGACGGCAAGAACTTCCAGGCCAAGAAACGCGACTACTTCAACAACCAGCTCACCGCCCTGTCGGTCGGCTCCACGATGGAGGATATTTCGGGCGGATCGTCGCTCGAACTGCTCTTCTCCTACTTCGGGCGAATCACCTACGACTACAAGGAGAAATACCTGATCGACGTGACGGCGCGTTACGACGGTTCGTCGAAATTCGCCAAGGGCAACCGATGGGCCTTCTTCCCCGCCGTGTCGGTCGGATGGCGCATCGACAAGGAGAATTTCATGCAGAACGTCCGGGCGGTCGACGTGCTCAAGCTCCGCGGCTCGGTCGGCGAGATGGGCAACCAGGCCATCGGCAACTACGAGTACCTGATGGCCGTGCTGGCGAACAAGAGCTACAATTACAGCTTCGGCGACGTGCTGTCGGGCGGCGCGGCGATCAAGGATTTCGTCGACGAGAACATCTCGTGGGAGACCACCCGCACCTACAACCTCGGACTGGATTTCGAGGCCTTCGACCACCGCCTGCTGTTCAGCGTCGACCTCTATAAGAAACGCACCGAAGGCATCCTGCGCGACGTGAAGATTCCGGCGCAGATCGGCAACCTGAACGGCCCGAAGCAGAACATCGGCGTGGTGGCCAACGACGGCGTCGAGCTGAACCTCCAGTGGCGGAGCGCGGTCAAGAATTTCCATTACAGCCTCGGCGGCAACTTCTGCTACAACAAGAACATCGTCGTCGACCTCGACGGGCAGGAGTACATCAAGACCTTCAACATCATCCGCGAGGGCGAACCCATCGACGCGTGGTATCTCTACCAGGCCGACGGCTTCTACAACAGTTACGAGGAGATCGCCAATTCGGTGACCGTCGGCAGCGGCGTGAAGCCCGGGTACATCCGCTACAAGAACCTCAACAACGACGACAAGATCGACAACGACGACCGCGCCGTCTGCGGCAACCTCACGCCGAGCATCACCTACGCCTTCAACTTCTCGCTGGGATGGAAGGGACTCGAACTTTCGGCGCAGTTCCAGGGCGTCGCCGACGTGAAGACCTATCTTTCGGGCAACCTCGCAGCCCCGTTCTGGAACGGAGCGGGCGTGCTGAAGGAGTGGGCGACCGACGCGTGGACCCCCGAGAACCACAACTCCCGCCTGCCGATCCTCCACACCGCCACGGGCGCGCCCGAGATGCACGACTACAAGAACACGCAGTGGCTCTACGATGCGTCGTACCTGCGCTGCAAGCAGCTGCAACTCTCGTACACCCTCCCCAAGAGGTGGATTTCGAAGCTCGGAATGAGCCAGTGCCAGATCTTCGTCAACGGCGAGAACCTCTTCACGATCTCCCCGCTGAAGATGTTCGACCCCGAGATCGACCTTTCGTCGACCAACCTGATGCAGTATCCTTCGCTGCGGACGATCAACTTCGGCTTCAACATTACTTTCTAATCGCTTCAAATACGGAAAAACATGAAAAAAACAGTAATCGGATTGATGCTTTGCGGTGCGGCGGCGCTGGCCTCCTGCAACCTCGACACCATTCCCACCGACAAATATACGGTCGAGACGTTCTGGGAAACCGAAGAAGGAACCGAGGCCGCCATGACCGGCTGTTACAACATACTGACCAACAGCGCGCTGTTCGGAGACTCGGCGCCGCTGCTCGAAGAGACCTGCACGCCCAACGCCTATAATTACAACAACGCGGGCGGATACAACGTCATCGCCCAGGGGACCCACACGGCCAACAGCTCGGGCATCATCGCCAACCGCTGGAAAAAGTGCTACGAGGGCATCGGACGCTGCAACACCCATCTCAACCGCCTGCCTGCCGCCGCCGTGGCCGACGACCGCAGGGTGCAGATGGAGGGCGAGGCCAAGTTCCTCCGCGCGCTCTATTACTACATGCTGGTGACCTATTACAACGGCGTGCCGCTGATCCTCGAAGAGCCTGTCTATGCGCACGGTTCGCTGCCCCGCGCCTCGCGCGAGGAGGTGGTGCGGGCGATTCTCGACGATCTGAACGACATCATCGACCGCGAACTGCTCGACTGGCAGTGGACCAAAGCCGCCGACCAGGGGCGCGCCACGCGCGGCGCGGCGATGGCCCTCAAGGCCCGTCTGCTGCTTTTCGAGGCCAGCAAGCTGGTCAACCCCTCGAACGACGCCGCGAAATGGCAGGCTGCGGCCGATGCGGCCAAAGCCGTGATCGAAAAGGAGGCCCAGGCGGGCTACGACCTGTTCGGCGACTACCGGAAACTCTTCCTGCCGGCGAACGAGCACAGCTGCGAGTGCGTCTTCAACATCGAATTCTCGAAGACCAAGAACACGGCCGTCAATTCGTTCAACGTTTACAGCGTCCAGTACCGCAACAACGCACCGCTGCTCGATCTGGTGATGGACTACCGGACGACGACCGACGGTGCGGCCACGATGGGCAAGTACGACAACCTCGATCCGCGTTTCGCGGCGACGAATTTCTATCCCGGGAGCACGTTCCTCGGCAAGGCCAACTGCCCGGCCGGGGAGGTGTGCCAGTTCACGGGCTTCGCACACCGGAAACTCACGATCTACGACGCGCAGAAGCGCGATTCGGACGACAGCAACGGCGAGACCAACTACATGTTCATCCGCTACGCCGACGTGCTGCTGATGTTCGCCGAGGCGCAGAACGAGGTCGACGCCACGCCCTCCGATGCCGTTTACGACGCCGTGAACCGCGTGCGCGGCCGCGTCGGCATGCCCACCTATGCCTACGGTTCGAAGAGCCAGTCCGAAATGCGCGAGATCATCCGCCACGAGCGCCGCGTCGAATTCGCCGGCGAGGGGCTTTATTATAACGACATCCGCCGCTGGATGACCGCCGAGCTGGTGATGAACGCCGTGATTCAGGACTATGCGGGCACGGACATCGCCGTCCGGGCGTTCGACCCCGACCGCGACTACTGGTGGCCCGTTCCGGCGGACCAGATCCTGCTGAACAAGAAACTCGAACAGAATCCCAATTATTAATCCGACAACCGCTAACTGGCAATTATGAAAAAATATCTGTGGATACTGGCCGCCGCATTCCTCCTTCAGGCTTGCAGCAAAGACGAGGAGGAGGGACCTTACGTTCCCTGGCGGCCGGGCGACGACAAGGAGGAGACGATCGACCTGGACAAGGCCACGAAGGTGATGATTCTGACCGAGCAGGCCAAGAACCGGATCGTGATGATCGACCAGCCGACGGGGAAGGTCGCCTGGGAGTGGACGGCCGCCGACAGCGGGCTTTCGGCTGCGGAACAGGCGTGGTTCGATCTGCCCGACGAGGCCAAACCGGTCTACAACCGTACGTGCGTGCTCGTCACGGCTTCGGGCGGCGGCGTGGCGCTGATCCGCATTGCGGACAAGAAGGCGATGTTCTACGCCAAGCCGGGCGGAAACCCCCACTCGGCCGAGGTGCTGCCCGACGGGAATGTCGTCGTGGCGTCGAGCACGGGCAACCTGTTGAGCGTCTACGTGTACAATGGCGCCGACAGCTACGTTTCCAGACCCGCCTTCACCATGCCGGTCCATTCGGCCCACAACGTGGTCTGGGACCGGAAGCGCGGCTGCCTCTGGACGGCGACGGGCGCCCAGCTGCTCAAGCTCGCCTACAACGGGAAGCGTACGGCTCCGGAACTGACGCAGGTGCGCTCTTACGATATGGCGGCGGGGAATACCGATGCCCACGACCTGGCGCCCGTCTGCGGGGAGGATGCGATGTATGTATCGACGAATCAGCATGTCTACAAGTTCGACTGCGCGGCGGAGAAGTTCCTCGACGTGGAGATCTTCCAGCAGAACACCATCAAGAGCATTTCGACGGGGCCGGAGGGGTATTCCACGATCGTCATGCGCCCCACGTCGGGCGGGAGCAACTGGTGGTCGGCCGAGGTGTGCGACATGAAGGGCAACCGGCTGTTCAACCGCGCGGGCTACCAGATTTACAAGGCCCGCTGGTATGTGGAGAATCCGTTCGGGTATCCCGAGGTTCACACTTTGTAAAACTTAAAATGCAAAAACGATGAAAAACATCCGAAAATACATGATGGCCGCGGCATGCATGACCGCCGCTGCGGCGCTGGTCGCCTGCACCGAGGCCGTGAAACGCGACACCGAGGAGGAAATCCAGGAGATGACCGTTCCCAAGAAACCCGGGCCGATCACGAAGGTGCCGGCAACGCTCACCTGCAACGGCGGCGAAGAGTTCACCTTCTCGGTTTCGAAGGTTCAGTGGGCCGAGACCTACGAATGGACGATCGCCGAGCAGGAGAAGTCGAAAATCTCGATCATCGACGGTCAGGGAACCAACGTCATCACCGTCAGGGTGGTCAACGACGACGTGGTGATTCCCGCCCAGTCGGTGTCGGTGGTGGCCAAAAACGAACTGGGTGCGAGCAAGGTGCGCGAGTATTTCGCGGCGATCACCGTGTCGGTCCCCATCGAGCTGCCGGGCTATACGATCAAGAAGTACGGCAAAAGCTGGTGGATGACCGAGAACTGCCACGAAGCGGGCGAGGACGGCAACCTGGGCGTTGCGCCCGACCTGACGGCTTTCTCGGTTGCGGGGTTGGAGGCGTCGCATTTGCAGCGGTTGAACGACGCAAAGGGCCGTTACTACACCTGGTATGAGGCGATGACCGGCATATCGGGCTGTACGGCGGAGCAGTGTCCCTATGTGCAGAATTACGAAGGGGTGGACGACGTGGGCAACGCCTTCAAACTCGACGGTACGGAGGAGGGCGAGTTCGGCGTCCAGATACGCGGCTGCTGTCCCGAAGGCTGGCACGTGGCCAACGCCAACGACTGGTGGGACATGCTGATGGCTATCAAAAGCGAGTATGCCATTCCCGACGATTTCGCGCAGGGCGGATACACCTTCTCCGGCGGCCACGACGGGAAACCCGAGAATGCCATTACGAAGGCCGGATTCTACAAGTCGGGCTGCACGGTCAAGAATACGGGCAACGTCGGCGCATGGCTGCGCGGCGGCAACGGCCGTATCGTTGACGGCGGTATTTGGAATCAGGCGAATATGACGCTCACGGACGCCGGGGAACCCCTCCTGCAATTCGTCGACGGGGCCGAAAGCATCGGTTTCGGCTGGTATCCGCTGGGCTATCAGAAGGCCGACGGCAGTTTCAACAGCGGCGCGCTGGGCAAATGGGGCTACGTGTGGTTCATCGGGCAGACCAACGCCTCGACGGCCCGTTCGCTGGTCATCAGCGGTACGAGTCTGAACCTTCAGACCAAGACCAATCAGGAGGCGGCCAAGGATATTTATCTGAACGTCCGCTGCGTGAAAAACTACACCAAATAACCGGAAGCGATGAAAAAAAGAATTCTGTTTACGGCAGCGGCGCTGGTGTGCGCCGCCAACCTGACGGCCCAGTGTCTCGGCGTCGGAAGCTCGACCAGCAGCATGAGCCCCGAGGAGATGGCCGCCGCCGCGAAGGCCGGCGTGGAGTATGTCGAAATCGGCATCAGCGGCCGCGGGACCGTGGCTGAAATCCGCGAGAAGGCGCTGCACGCCAAACGCATGGCCGACGAGGCCGGTCTGAAGGTCTGGTCGTGCCACCTCCCGTTCTCCCGCAAGCTGGACATCTCGGTGCTGAACGACAGCGCCCGCATGGCCAACCTCGAATTCCTGACCGAAATGATCGCGATCTGCGGCGAAGTGGGACCGGAGAAACTGGTGCTGCATCCCAGTTCCGAACCGATTGCGGACGGGGAGCGCGAGCAGCGTATCCGGAACAGCATCGCTTCGATCGGCATATTGCGCAGGGAGGCGGCGCGGATCGGCGCGCAGCTGTGCATCGAGGATCTGCCCCGCACGTGCCTCGGGCGGAACTCGGCCGAGTTGCTGCGCATCATCGCCCCTTATCCCGAGGTGAAAATCTGTTTCGACACGAACCACCTGCTTTCGGAGGACCTGCTGCACTTCGTCGAGGCGTGCGGCGACCGGATTGCGACCGTCCATGTCTCGGATTACGACATGGTCGATGAACGCCATTGGCTTCCGGGCAAGGGCAAGATCGACTGGCCCGCGCTGTACGGGGCGCTGATGAAGGCCGGTTACAAGGGCGTCTTCATGTACGAGCTGAAACGCGGCGAGGGATCGTTCGGCGAAATGGTCGCCATCTACGAAAAGCTGGCCTCCGACGCGGCGAAGCTGGAATAACGCCGCTCCCGAAGAGTGCGAAAAAAGAGGTTACGGCAATTCGTAACCTCTTTTTCTGTGGGCCCAGAGGGGCATGATCCCACGACCTTCGGATTATGAGTCCGCTGCTCTGACCAACTGAGCTATGGGCCCGGTCCTGCGCCCCGGGGGCGCTTTCGTGGCGCAAAGATAGAAAAAGTATTCAGATTGCGCAACCCCGAGGTGCTTCGGGTGCGAAAAAATTTGCACGCGGGCTTGTTTGTTGCGAATTAATTCGTACCTTTGTCGCGCTTAAGCATTAATTAAAAACAAAAACAACGAAATGAAAAAGGGTATTCATCCGGAGAATTATCGTTTGGTGGCGTTCAAGGACATGTCCAACGACGTCGTGTTTTTGTGTCGGTCCGCCGTTTCGACAAAAGAAACCATCGAAGTGAACGGCGAAACCTATCCCGTGTATAAGATGGAAATTTCCAACACCTCTCACCCGTTCTACACCGGTAAGATGAAGTTGGTGGATACCGCTGGTCGCGTCGATAAGTTTATGAGCCGTTACGCAAAACGCTACGATAAGAAGAATGCGAAGTAAAACTGCTTGCGCATTTACGAAATAACGGGCTGCAACCGAGGGTTGCGGCCCGTTGTTTTTCATTCCCCGCAGGGAATTTCCGGCCTTTGTGAAAAAATCCGTACAAGATTTTATTTTTATGCATATATTTGCGCCTGAAGGCAAACAAGACCGTAAACCCTTAAAGAGTCGGAGCCATGAAAAACAAGATAAAGCATATAGCAACCGCCGCGGCGCTGGGCGTCGTTGCACTCCTTGCCTCCTGCGTGAGCAGGCAGGTTGCCGTCGAGGCCGAGAGCCGGAGCGATTCGCTGGAGTTGGTCGTCAGCGCGAAGGACTCGCTGATCAATGCCGTGTTCGCGGACATCAACGCCATCTCGGAGAACCTCGCGCTGATCAAGTCGCGCGAGAACCTGATCACCGTGGCTGGGGAGTCGGAGGGAGGCCGCCGTCCCGTCGAGGAGATCGACAACGACATCAAGGCCATCGACCGGCTGCTGCGGGAGAACCGCGCGGATCGCATGAGGCTGCTCTCTGCCGTCGATGTGCTGGTGGACGGGCCGTTCCGCTCGCATGAGCGTTCGCTCGATCTGCTGTACCGCGGAAGCAAAAACCAGCGGCTGATCGACATGCCCGCGACGCTGAAAAGCGGGACGATCCGGCTCTACGCGCCGCCGGAATGGTGAGGCTTACGAAAAGAAGAATTTACGCGATTAACCCTATTCCTTTGCGGGAATTAGGGTTAATTTTTGTATAAATGCGATGAAATGACTTGTTCAAACTGAATAAAAATGATAAAATAGTCTCAAAGGCGCAGGTCAAGCGCCGATTAAAGCGAGAGAGAAAACAGGAGGAACACGAAAATGAGTGAGAATACGTCTCGTCGTGAGTTTTTGAAACTGGCCGGCAAGGGCGTGCTGGGCGCGAG
>OLVO01004520.1_pt1 | contig 10343 bp, 6 predicted proteins | sample 1672571 | NCBI WGS metagenome assembly OLVO01 (sample SAMEA3136700, study PRJEB25190) | human gut metagenome | biome: human gut; feature: human-associated habitat; material: faeces | place: Austria | collected 2013 | reverse complement strand
CGGCCGGACCGGCCGCCAAGAGGCAGGTGCCGGAAAGGAGCGCGGGCAGCAGGAGCAGGTATAGCAGGGTTCTTTTCATGGGTTCGAAATTTTGTGCTGTCGTTTTCAGCGGTTGTAAGCCTCGGCCCGAACCGTGTAGCGGTCGTCGGGAAGCAGGCCGGCATCGAATTCAAAGTCGATCTGCCGGCTTTCGCCCTGCAGGAGCGTGAAGTAGTTGTCGTCGGCCACGTAGGGCAGGATGCGTTCGCCGTCGGATCGGCGGTAGGGCTGCACGTGCACGGCGAAGGCCACCGAACGTCCGACGTTCCTGACTGTCGTGCGGATGACCTTGCGGCCGCCTGCGGCGGACAGCTGCGAACGTACCTGCAGCTTGGCAGGGGCGAGCGTGTTGAGCGCCGTGTAGTCGCCGCGGCGGGTCGCATGCCAGTAGAAGTTGTCCGAGAGCAGGCGCCCGTCGCGGTCGGTGAGCTCCAGCCGGATGAAATGCACGGGCGAGAGTTTCGGCGCTTTCGCGTCGCGGCGGTAGACTTCCATTTCATAGAGCGAGTAGCCCCATTGCGTGGCACGCCGGAGTCCGAGCATTCTGACGTAGCGGGCCTGCTGCAACGGCAGCGGGATCGTCTGTTCGCCGCCCTGCGCGTCCTGCGTTTCATAGACGTCGCGCCACGTGCGGCCGTCGTCCGAGAGTTGCAGTTTGTAGGCTGCGGCGTGGGCGTCCTCCCAGCGGAGCACGACTTCGGTGAAGGCGCGGCGCTCGCCCAGGTCGACCTCGATCCACTGGTCGTCGCTGTACTCGCTCGCCCAGCGGCTCGAATCGTTGCCGTCGGTGAGAGCCCCGGCACCTGCGCCGTCGGGCGATGAGGAGGATGCTTTCACGGGCCGGTTGCGGGCCAGGTTGCCCTCCGAGAAATTCAGGTCGAACAGGCTGCGGGCCGTATTGGCCGCGAGCGAGACCCTGAGCTGCTGCGTGAATTGCGGCAGGAGCCGCCCGTCGAGGTCGTAGACCCGTGCCGTGGCCGTCGCTTCGAGCGGTTCGCGCGTCGTATTGACTGCCTTGACCGAATTGTCGGCATGGCTCCACTGGATATGCACCGGTTCGCACGCCTTGCGTATGCCCCAGTAGGCACCCGTCGGGTCGAGGTAATAGTCGTAGGTCTGCCATACGAGCGACGGGTAGGCCGGCTGGCTCATCCAGGTCATGATGCCCGTGGCGTCGTCCCACATGTGATGCTGCCAGCCCTCGTACATGGCTTTGTTGACCTCTAGGTTGAGCAGCTGCGCCTTGCGGCAGAAATCCTCGATCCCGTCTGCCTCGCCGTAGTTTTCGGCCACGGTCTCGAAATATTTGTCCGGGGCGGCGTTGGCCGCCGACTTGCCGAAGAAATGTTTGTCCCACATGTCGTTGCGGGGCCACCACGACTCCTCGGGCATGAATTTGCGAAAACTCTCGAACGTCGTGAATACCGCCGTGCCGATTTCGGTGCGGAAACCCCATGCCGGGCGGCCTTTGTAACCGTAGGGCATCGGGTAGGCAGCGAAGTACCAGCCGGGGTGGAAATTGGCCCACGGCCCGCTTCCCGAAAGTCCCTGCGCATTGGATATGGACTGGTAGAGGCGGTCGCCGCCGTCGTAGTGGGCGACGTCGCCGCGCAGCCAGTCGTCGAGCGGGGCCTGCGGTACGCCTTCGTTGTCGCCGCACCAGACGGCGATCGAAGGATGGTTGCGCAGCCGCTTGATCTTCTCCACGGCGTTCTGCTGGAAGGCCCCCAGGTCGTGCGGCAGGTTGGGGTGCGAGTTGAGCCAGAAGTCGTCCCATATCATGATGCCGTGGCGGTCGCAGGCATCGTAGAACTCTTCGTCGGTCGTCGAGCCGATCCAGTTGCGGATCATGTTGAAATGCATGTGCCGGTGGAGTGCGACGCGGGTGTCGTACTCCTCGCCGCGGCAGCGGAGCAGCCATTCGCTCATGCCCCAGTTGCCGCCCTTGACATAGACCGGTTCGCCGTTGATCTTCAGGCGGAAGATGCCGTCGTGCCACTCGTAGCCGTATTCGCGGATGCCGAACGTTACTGTCCGTGCGTCCGATTGCCGCCCGTCGGTTTCGAACACCAGGCGGCAGGTGTACAACGCGGGGTCGCCCATGCCGTTGGGCCACCAGAGCTGCGGATGCTCTACGGCCAGGCCGGGAACCTCGCGCTCCGTGAGCCGGATCGTCCGCCGCTCGCCCGCTTCGAGGCGGACGGGGTGCGAGAAGGCGATGCCTCCGGGACGGATCTCGCCCCGCAGCACGCCCTCGCAGGCCTTGTCAGAGCGGTTCTCCACGTCGGTAAGGAGTTCGACCTTCGCATGTTCGCGGTCGGGAACCTTCGTGCGCACCCACGGTTCGACGAGGCGTACGTCGCCCGAGAGAGACAGGTAGACATCGTCGGTGATGCCGCTCAGCAACCCCGGGGCATAGGGCATCCAGTCCCACCCGGCGCTGGAGATATAGGTCGGGCTGCGGAAATTGGGCACGGGGTATCCCACCCATTCGACCTCGACTTCGAGGCGGTTCTCCCCATCGGGTGCCACGAGCCGGGTGATGTCGTAGTCCCCCGGCTGCATGAAGCCGTCGAGGTGCCCCAACTGATGGCCGTTGAGGCGGACGGTACCCTTGCGGTTCACCCCTTCGAAGCGGAGCCACAGGGGGCGGCCTTCGCCGACCGGGGGCGTTGGGAAGAGCCCCGTGTAGCGGAAATTGCGGTCGTAGCGGCTCTTGTCCGTGCGGTAGGCGTTGTCGCCGAAATTGGGGTCTGCTTCCACGCCGGCCGCAACGTACGACGCGAAGACGCAGCCGGGCACGATGGCCGGGACGGCGGGCAGGGCGTCGCCTTCCGACGGCCGTACCTCCCAACGGATATGTCCGCTGCGGCTGTCGAGCGGGATGCATTCCTGTGCACTGACGCCGGCGGCGAGCAGCGAAAGGCAGAGTGCGAAAATTCGTTTTATCATGGCGTGCGTTTTTTTCGGACGGGGGAGGGTGCGCACTCCGCTCCGGCGGGGGAACGGAGTGCGCGCGGATCGCTATTCCTCCGTTCCCGTGCCGGAATCGTCGTCCGAGTCGTAAACGTGTTCCCAGTTATATACGCGGAAGAAGTAGGGCCGGTAGAAATCGGCGCTGCCGACGCGGTTGAAATTGTCCCAGAAGTTGGCCGGGTCGCTGTTGGTCGAGAATACCAGCTCGCCCTGGCGCGAAAGCGCCGGGTGGAGGTTGATCATGTACCAGCGCTGGTGGTAGGGACTGCCCAGCTTGTCGAGCGTCGCGGGCAGCGTGAAGAGTAGCGTCCGGTCGGTGAAGGGGCCGTAAGGCGTCTGGCTGCGGAAGAGGTAGATGTCGCGGCCGAAGGGGAAGGCCTCCATGCACATGTAGTAGACGCCGTCTTTTTCGAAGACCCACGGCATCGAACCCGATTCGGCCGTGATGTAGGAACGTTCCATCTCCTCGTTGCTCGGCACGGAGCTCTGCCAATGGTAGTCGCCGCTCAGGTCGCGGATGTAGTACGACCACGGGCTGCCCAGGTCGAGCGTCTCTGTGCGGGCCACCAGCACGCGCGAAACGAGGTTCACCTGTTTGGTCGTATAGAGGTAGATATGTCCCCCTTCGGTGTCTTCGAACATGGTCGAGCCGTAACCCAGGCCGTCGGATTTGAAATTGTAGTCGGTCGAAAGCACCGACATGTATTGCCCGTCGCCCGGCTCGCCTTCGAGGCTGTACTCGCGCAGGCATCCGTCGATGTTTTTCAGCGACCCGGGTTCCACGCCCGTCCAGAGCATTTGCAGGATTTTTCCGTGCGCGGGGTCGTCATATACGACGGCATCGCCGGCCCAGTAGCAGTAGTCCTGGTCGATTTCGCCTTTCTGGATCTCGGCATCGGAGAGGGAGGCTTTCGGATGGCGGATGTGGGTGCGGGCCTGGTAGTAGCGTTCGCCCGAGGGGTTGTCCGTCTGCACGTAGTCGGCCAGCCATACCAGGTCGTCGTCGCTCTCCTGTCCGGAGGCGATCGTCGCCCCTTTCTGGATCATCAGGCTGTTGCGCGGGAAGCTGCAACTGCCCCGGGCGCGGGTCTTGCCGTCCACCACGCCGTAGAAACTGTCGTTGAACGACCAGAAGACATGGCCGCCGGGCAGTGCCGTGGTGAGCACGCCGTCGCCGCCGTTCCAGCCCAGCGTACGGGTGAAGAGGGCATCGTATTTCTTGTCCTTGTAGACGAAGACGCGGGGATTCTGCCCTCCCTCGTCGGGCATCTGTACCAAATTCCACGACGGGTCGATGGCGGGCGGAACGGGGGCCGGGGTAACTTCAGGCGCCTCGTCGTCGGGGATCGCCGGGTTGTCGAAGTCGTTGCACGCGGCCAGGGAGCCCGTACACAGGCAGAATATGCAGAATGCTATGATATTTCTTTTCATGGTTCGTTGCGATAAGGATTAGTATTGGGAGCGGGTCATCGTCTCGCGTACTTCGTGCCAAGTATTCCCGCTTTCGGTGGCGAGCTGGTAACGGTAGTAGAGGTAGAACGTGCCGGTCGCAGGGTCGTAGGTAGAGTCGTTGAGCGGCGAGGCCGAGACCCGGATGGCATCCTGGCTGTCGAGATAGGGGGTTATGGAGACTCGCTGCATGGGTACGACCTCGTCCGTGATTTCGCCTTCGACGTAGACGGGGACGTTCACCCACGATTCGGGGTCGACCGTCACGCGCAGGCTGTTGTTGCGGGTCGTCACCTTGTCGTTGGCGGCCGTGGCGCCCGGGAGGATGCGCACCGAGCGCTCACCCACGGGGATGACCAGCTTCGAGGAGTTGATCGCCTGGCGCCGGGTGTTCGAGCCGAAGATGTTGTCGACGATCCAGCCGGTCTGCGTGGTGCCGGTCATGGTGTAGTAGGTGCTGCTCTTGGTCGTGGCGTAGTCGTTCCTGCGCTGGATCTCGAAAAGTACGAAATTCTTGGTGGCCGAGGGCATACAGGACGATACGGACTCGATGCGCAGCGGAATGAAATAGGTCTGGTCGGGGAGCAGCTCGTCTACCCTGACGTTGATCGGGAGGCTCGCCGAACAGCTGCCGGCCTCCATCTCGACGCTCATGGGGTCGATCGTATAGTATTCGGCGGGAAGTTCCATCGCGTATTCCTCGAACTTCGTGTCGAAATTGCGTTTGTTGTACTCGCCGATCGCCTCGAAGTCCAGCCCGAGTTTGACGGTGACGTTCTGGTCGAGCCCCGTCGTGCCGCTGGCATAGATGGCCAGCTCTCCCTGGAAGCCCTTCTCGCCGTATTCGAACTCCTGCCCGAGGATGTTGTTTTCGCCGCTGACAATGAATATCTCCTTGCGGTAAAGCTCCTCCTTGTAATACTCCATTTCACAGGAGCAGAGGAAGGCGGCCGCGGCGGCGAGTATCGTTATTTTGCTGAATGCTTTCATCTTCTGAATTTTTTGGAATTGACTATTTCTCCCAGCCCGGGTTCTGATCCAGGCTCGGTACTTTGCGCAGTTCGTTGCGGTGCAGCGGCATGAACATGTACTTGGACTTGAATGTCCGTTCGCGGATCGTACGGTACGAGATGACCGTCGGGGCGTAGAATCCCTCCCATTTTCCGGCTTCGACGTTCAGGCCCGTCAGCGGCTCGCGTTCCAGTTCCTCGAAAATGCCCCAGCGGCAGATGTCGTAGTAGCGGCGGTTTTCGTGGAGGAACTCGACCATGCGTTCGCGCCGGATCAGCTCGTTGAAACTGGTGGCGTCCACCAGTTCGCCGGCGTCGGCGCCCGGGAGCCCGGCGCGGTAACGCACCTGGTTGAAAGCCCCGGCCATGGCGGTCAGGTCGCGCGAGTAGCTTTGGCCGTTGACCTCGTGGGTCTTCGTCAGGTTGTTCAGCGCCTCGGCGTAGGAGAGCAGGATTTCGGCGTAGCGGATCAGCGGGAAGGTCTTCTGAACCGTGCGGGCGTTGCTGCCCGTACGCGCATCGCGCGGGTGGACGTACTTGTAGCAGGTGTATCCCGTCAGGTTGTAGATGTTGGTCACGCCCGCCTGGTTTTTGCCGGCATTGGCGCCGTTGTAGTACTCGACGATCTTGTTCCGCATCTCTTCCGAGGTCGTAGACTGCATCTGCCACAGGGTGCCCGAGAAACCGATGCTCGCGTAGAACCGCGGCTCGCGGTTGTCATAGGCCTTGTAAGTGCCGCCGGGCAGGGTGTAGTTCTTCGATAGCTGCTTGTCGGCTGCGGTGACGCAGGTCTGGTCGTAGGGACGATCCTCGTAGGGGTACTCGGCGCTCGCGTTGTTGATGTCGCGGCCGTCGGCCATGCGGTAGGCGTCGACGATGCGTTGCGGGATGCTGATCGAACTGTTGCCGCCCAACTTGAGCGGGAATACGACGTCCTGCTGGTCGGTGATGTTCTGCGTCGTGCCCCAGATCAGCTCCGGGTTGGTCACGTTCGTCGTTTCGCCGGTGAACATTTCCGAGTAGGAACGGAAGGGGTCGATGCCGCCCGCACCCGCAGGGAAGGGATCGGAGGGGACGTTCGAGGGCAGTGGCAGGGTGTATTCGTCGGCCGGAACCGTATGCAGGCGGTAGATGCCCAGGTCGATGACGCGCTTGGCCTTGCCCTCGCTGCGCGCAAGCGAGCCCGCCGGGCACAGCTTGACCGTGGCGTGCACCAGGCAGGAGGCGGACAATTGCGCGGCCACATAGGCGGACAGCGCTTCCACGTCGCGCACGGTGTCGCTCATGCGGGCAGGATCCAATTCGACCATTACCGTCAGCGTGTCCAGCGCGCCGCGGCGATCCACAATGATCTGATAATTGGCGGTAATGCCCTCGATCTGCAGCAGCGTCTGCTCGATCTGCGAGGGGAACACATTGACCCCACGGATGATGAGCATATCGTCGTTGCGGCCCGTGATGCGGCGCAGGCGCGCATGCGTACATCCGCACGGGCAGGGCGCATGGGTCAGGCAGGTGATATCGTGCGTGCGATACCGCAGCAGCGGCATGCCGCGCTTGACCAGGGTGGTAATCACCAATTCTCCGGCTTCTCCCTCCGGCGCGGCCTGCTGCTTTTCATCCAGAATCTCCGGCAGGAAGGCATCCTCCCAGATATGCAGGCCCTGCTTGGCCCCGCACTCCATGGCCACGCCAGGGCCCATCATTTCGGTCAGGCCGTAAATATCATGCGCCTGGATATGCAGCATCTTTTCAATGCGCGTGCGCATGCTTTCGCTCCACGGCTCCGCGCCGAAAACGCCTGTTTTCAGCTGCATTCGGCTGATATCTACGCCCTTTTCCTGCATGGCTTCGGCCAGGTTGATCGCATAGGAGGGCGTACAGCACAGAGCCGTCGCGCCAAAATCCTCCATCAGCGTCAGCTGGCGCTGGGTGTTGCCGCCGCTGGCAGGCACCACCGCCGCGCCCAGACGCTCCGCGCCGTAGTGCACGCCCATGCCGCCGGTAAACAGGCCGTAGCCATAGGCAATGTGCACCACCGACGTATCGTCAATGCCCGCCAACGCCAGCGAACGCGCGGTCAGCTCCGTCCAGTTATCCAGATCCTCGCGCGTATAAGCCGCCACCGTGGGCTTGCCCGTGGTGCCGGAGGAGGCGTGCATGCGCACGATCTCACGGCGCGAAACGGCCAGCAAGCCGAAGGGATAATGATCGCGCAGATCGCTTTTTTCGGTAAAGGGCAGCAGGTCGATATCCTCCGCCGTGCGGATATCCATGCCGGCGAGGATCTCCGCCTCCGGGATGTTGGGGGTCAGCACTTCGGCCAGGGGCAGCAGCTCGGCGGTCAGGGCCGCCACGGCGTCATCCCGCAGCAGCTTGGCGCCGGAGGTGGCTACCATCACGGGGTCGACCACGATGTGCTTAGCCTTGTAAAAGCGCAGCCGCTCGGAAATCGTAGCGATCAGCTCTGCCGAGGATACCATGCCGATCTTGACGGCATCGGGGAAGATGTCGGTAAACACTGCGTCGAGCTGCTCCGCCAGAAAATGCGGGGTCGAATCAAAAATGTCGGTCACGCCGGTGGTGTTCTGGGCGGTCAGGGCGGTGACAGCGCTCATGGCAAAAACGCCGTTGGCGGTCATCGTCTTGATGTCTGCCTGGATACCGGCGCCTCCGCTGGAATCACTGCCAGCAATGGTCAATGCTGTTTTCATCGTAGATACTTCCTTTCTTATATGCACAGCAAGGTTTTGTAACGCGGCGCAAGGTGGTGCCCCCAATGCACCGCGGGGGAGTTTGCCCAAACAAAAACGCGGATATGCCGGCAAAGACATATCCGCGTACAAACTCAAACGAGCAGACGTCAAGGTATCTCCCTACGTTGGCATTATCCAAATCAGGTTACGGGTCAGGGCGCAATAGCCCACTCTCAGCCTGCTTAGTGCAAGCTCCCCCTTGTGAACCTATCTACTATACCATGCTTCGCCCCGTTTTGCAAGGCCGCTATAAAAATCTATAGTAACTTATTGTAGGTGTTACAATGATGGAAAACGGCGCGGCGATTCAAATTTGCAGCTACAGCGATAAACGGTAAAAGTGCAGGTCACCGGATTTTTTCGGCGGCCTGCTTTTCATCTGCGGCAAAAGGCGATATAATGGGAACAGGGAAAGTATTTTTTTGCAAAATGGAGGGACGTATTATGTCGCTGGAAAAAGCAAAGAAGTATCTGGAAAGCAAAGGCTGCCTGAACTGGAAGGAGTGTGCAACGCCCAGGGCTGGGTGGATGTGTGCAAAACGCCGGAAGGCTGAAATGATACGACACACTGCATTGTAGGGGCGGATGCTTGCATCGACCCCTACAGCGTAACGGGAATGAATCATTAAAATTCTATAAAAAGGAGTCCCCTTATGTTCCGTAAAATACGCCGCTTTAAGCAGGAAATGCCTGCCGAGGAATGTCGTGAACTGCTCAAAACCCAGGTGCGGGGCGTGCTGTCCCTGCTGGGGGACGACGGCTACCCCTACGGCCTGCCCATCGACTACTGGTATAACGAGGCCGACGGCAAGCTCTACTTCCACGGCGCGAAAGAGGGCCACAAGATCGACGCCATCCGCGCCTGCGATAAGGCATCCTTCTGCATCCACGACGAGGGCGTGCGCATGGACGGCGAATGGCCGCTGCACTTCCGCAGTGTTATCGTGTTTGGCCGCATTGCGCCGGTAACGGACGAAGCCGCCACCGCGCTGGCCTGCAAAGAACTCAGCCGCAAATTCACCCCGGACGACGAATATTTTAACAAAGAGTACGCCGCCGCCAAGGACCGTGTGCTCTGCCTGGCGCTGACGCCGGAGCACATCACCGGCAAGCGCATCAAGGAGAACTGAGCATGCCCAAACAAAAACAGCCCACCGCCCTGGCCGCCGCCCAGGAGGCCGCCATCCTGACCGTGGCGGTGGCTATCATCGCGGCGGCGGTCTACTTTTTCCTGGTGCCAAGCCATGCGTCGGTCAGCAGCATTTCGGGTTTGGGCATCGTGCTGTCCAACTTTGTGCCGCTGCCGCTGTCTACCATCACGATGATCTTGAACGTGGTGCTGCTCATCATCGGCTTTTTCACCTGCGGGCGGGAGTTTGGGGCCAAAACGGTCTACACCAGCATCCTGCTGCCGGTATTCATCGGCCTGTTTGAGCGGCTCTTCCCCGACATCGGCTCACTGACCGACAGCCAGGAATTGGACGTGCTGTGCTACATTCTGGTGGTCAGCGTAGGGCTGAGCATCCTGTTCAACCGCAACGCATCCTCCGGCGGGCTGGACATCGTGGCCAAGATCATGAACAAGTACCTGCACATCGAGCTGGGCCGGGCCATGTCGCTCTCCGGCATGTGCGTGGCGCTGTCGGCCGCGCTGGTCTACGATAAAAAGACCGTGGTGCTCAGCGTGCTGGGCACCTACTTCAACGGGCTGGTGCTGGACCACTTTATTTTTGACCACAACATCAAGCGCCGCGTCTGCATCATCACCAAAAAAGAGGAAGAACTCCGCCATTTCATCCTAACCGACCTGCACAGCGGGGCCACGGTGTATGAATCCTACGGTGCCTACAACATGGAAAAACGCCGCGAGATCATCACCATCGTGGACAAGGGCGAGTACCAGAAGCTGATGGACTTCATGAACCGCGAAGACCCCCGGGCGTTCATCACCGTGTACACGGTATCGGACATGCGCTACCAGCCGAAACCCTAAAAAGCCAAAGAACAAGCCCGCCAGCTGTTTTGCTGGCGGGCTTTTCTGTATGTACTTTAGGCAATACCGCACAATTCCCGCCTGACGGCTTAAGCACCGCTCCGGCGGATCTCCGCGCCA
>OLVO01004519.1_pt1 | contig 10354 bp, 10 predicted proteins | sample 1672571 | NCBI WGS metagenome assembly OLVO01 (sample SAMEA3136700, study PRJEB25190) | human gut metagenome | biome: human gut; feature: human-associated habitat; material: faeces | place: Austria | collected 2013 | reverse complement strand
GGTTTCGCCCGCCCCGCTTCTTTTGCAGAAAACAAAAATTACAACAAAGGGAGCATACTTATGGAAAAAGCCATTCGACGTTATTGGCCTGTTTTCGTACTGCCGACCCTCATCGCCTTTATTATTGGCTTTGTCTGGCCATTTATCTGGGGTGCAGGGCTGTCGTTCTGCAAGTTCACCACCGTCAATAATGTGCAGTTTGTGGGCTTAAGCAACTACGCAATGATTTGGTCGGATAACACCTTCACCCATGCGTTCTGGTTCACAGCGGCGTTCACCGTCGTGTCCACCCTGCTGATCAACGTGCTGGCCTTTGCCATCGCGCTGCTTCTCACCCGCGGTATGCACGGCACCAACGCTTTCCGCACCATCTTCTTCCTGCCGAACCTGATCGGCGGCATCGTGCTGGGCTATATCTGGCAGATCCTGCTCAACGGTCTGCTGTCCTCCTGGGGTAAGTCGCTGCTGGCGCTGAATGCCACCTACGGCTTCTGGGGTTTGATCATCCTGATGTGCTGGCAGCAGATCGGCTACATGATGATCATCTATATTGCCGGTTTGCAGAATGTGCCGGTGGATCTGGTGGAGGCCGCACGCATTGACGGTGCAACAAGCAGCCAGATTTTGTTCAAAATCAAAATCCCGATGGTCATGCCCAGCGTGACGATCTGCACCTTCCTGACGCTGACGAACTCCTTCAAGCTGTTCGACCAGAACCTCTCGCTGACAGCCGGTGAGCCTGCAAAGCAGTCCATGATGCTGGCCTACAACATCTACGACACGTTCTACGCACGCTCCGGACCCCAGTGGAAGGGCATCGGTCAGGCCAAGGCCGTCGTTTTCTTCCTGTTTGTGGTCGTTATTTCGCTGCTCCAGCTGCATTTTACCCGCTCTAAGGAGGTGCAGGCATAATGGGTGCTACTAAAAAAGACCGCCGCATCAACACGGTACTGTCCGTTCTGTTCACGATCCTGTGTATCGCCTGGCTGTACCCGGTGTTCATGATTTTGATGAACTCCCTCAAGACCGAGCGCGCCATCACGACGAGCCACGCCTTTGATCTGCCGAACGCCGAGACCTTCGTCGGCTTGAAAAACTACATTTATGGCATTCAGGAAATGGACTTTTTGTCCTCTTTCTGGTATAGTTTAGTGATCACGGTTTCGTCTGTGGCACTGATTTTGCTGTGCTGCTCCATGTGCGCATGGTATATCACCCGTGTGCAGAACACCTTGTCCAAAGGTATGTACTATCTGTGCGTATTCAGCATGATTGTCCCCTTCCAGATGGTCATGTTCACACTGGCAAAAACCGCTGATACCTTAAAGCTGAATAACCCCTACAACATCTGCATCATCTATCTGGGCTTCGGCGCGGGACTTGCGGTGTTCATGTTCACCGGCTTTGTAAAATCCATGCCGATTGCTATTGAAGAAGCCGCTATGATCGACGGCTGCAATCCCATCCAGATTTTCTTCAAGGTCGTCTGCCCGATTTTGAAGCCGACGATGATCTCTACCGCCATTTTGGAAACCATGTGGGTCTGGAACGACTATCTGCTGCCCACGCTGGTGCTGGACATCAAGACCTTCCGCACGATTCCTATGGCGATCCAGTATTTCCGCGGCAGCTACGGCAAGGTGGAGATGGCACCCATGATGGCCTGCATCATGATTACGGTGCTGCCTGTTATCGTGCTGTACCTGATCTGCCAGAAATATATTATCGATGGCGTGGTCGCCGGTGCTGTCAAGGGGTAAATTTGACACTTCTTCAAGAAAGAGGATTGGCAAATGACCATCAAAGACATCGCGCGGGAGTCCGGCTATGCGGTCGGGACCGTCTCACGAGCCTTAAATAACGCCCCCGGCGTCAGTGCAGAAACCCGTCAAAAAATATTGGAAATCGTAAACCGCCACAATTATGAACCGAACGCCAACGCCAAGCATCTGAAGCAGCAGACCAACGATGGGATCGCACTGATTGTGAAAGGCACCCAGAATATGCTGTTTGCCGGCATTTTGGAACCGCTGCAGCAGATCATTGAGGAAAGCGGCTACGTTGCGACGGTCTACTATATTGACGAGGAAGCCAACGAGGTTGCGCAGGCCCGACGCATCTGCACAGAGCGCAAACCCCATGGTATATTGTTTCTCGGCTCAAATCCGGAATACTTCACGCCGGAGTTGGAGGCACTGGGTATCCCCTGCCTGCTGCTGACGAACAGCGCGGCATCCCTGCGCATCCGCAATTTGTCCAGTGTGTCCGTAGACGATATGGCTGCATCGGACACGATGATCGAATATCTGTACAAAAAAGGGCACCGCCGCATCGGAATCATCGGCGGCAAGCCCAATCTTTCCCGTCCCAGTCTCGCCCGTCTGGCCGGCTGTCAGGGTGCTATGCTGCGCCTTGGTCTGCCGTTTGACATGGAAAAGCAGTATGCGTATGCGCGGTTCTCGCTTTCCAGCGGGTATGAGGCAATGGAGTATTTATTAAAGCACAGCCCCGACATTACGGCAGTGTTTGCCATGTCCGACCTGATGGCGCTCGGCGCAATTCGTGCGCTGCGGGATCACGGGCTGTGTGTGCCGCAGGATATTTCCGTCACAGGTTTTGACGGCATTGCGCTGGGACAGTACAGTGTGCCCCGGCTGACGACCATCCGGCAGAATATGGAGCAATTGGCGCGGCGTTCGGCGCGGATCCTGCTCCACAACATCCAAAAACCCGGCAATGCTGTGCACGAGATCGTCTCCTTCGATCTGACCGAAGGAGAAAGCGTGCGTGAACTGTGAAGGAAAGCTATCCCGGCTGCTTACTATCAAAAGAAAGAGGGGTTCTCTGATGAGAGCAAGCGGCATTCTGATGCCCATTTCAAGTCTGCCCTCGCCTTATGGCATTGGTACCATGGGTGCAGCCGCGCGCAGCTTTGTGGACTTTTTGGTCAAGTCCGGGCAGGCATACTGGCAGATTCTGCCCGTCTGCCCCACCAGCTACGGCGACAGTCCCTATCAGTCGTTCTCGACCTTTGCGGGCAACCCGTATTTTATCGATCTGGACGATCTGGCAAAGCAGGGACTGCTGCTGCCGGAGGAATATGCGTCCATCGACTGGGAATGCGCCCCCGACTGCATCAACTACGGCGTCATGTACGAAAAGCGCTACGCAGTGCTGCGCTGTGCAGCCAAACGTCTGCTGGCAAAGCCCGGTGCCGACTACCGCCGCTTTGTGAAGGAAAACGACTTCTGGCTGCCCGACTACGCGCTGTTCATGGCGCTGAAGGACGCCCACAACGGAGCCTGCTGGCTGGAATGGGAAGAACCGCTGCGGCGCCGTGAGCCCGCTGCCCTGGCAGCAGCCCGGGAGCAGTACGCCGACGATGTGGCGTTCTGGCAGGCTGTACAGTTTATGTTCTACAGTCAGTGGCAGGCGCTGAAGCACTACGCCAACCGGCAGGAAATCCGCATCATCGGCGACCTTCCCATCTATGTGGCGCTGGACAGCGTCGATGTGTGGAGCTGCCCGCAGGAGTTCCAGCTCGACGAGAACCTGCTGCCCACCGAGGTGGCAGGCTGCCCGCCGGACGGCTTCTCCGCCACAGGCCAGCTGTGGGGCAACCCGCTGTTCGACTGGGACTCCATGGCCAAGACCGGCTACGCATGGTGGGTGCGGCGCATCAAACACATGTGCAGCACCTATGATGTGGTTCGCATTGACCACTTCCGCGGATTTGCGGGCTATTATGCTATCCCCTACGGGGAAGCAACCGCCCGGAACGGCCGCTGGCGCGAAGGCCCCGGCTATGCGCTGTTTGCTGCCATAAAGAAAAAGCTGGGCAGCCCGCGCATCATCGCCGAGGATTTGGGATTCCTGACGGAAGATGTCACTGCCCTGCTGAAGCAATGCGGCTATCCCGGCATGAAGGTGCTGGAGTTTGCCTTTGACAGCCGTGACGGCGGCGATTACCGCCCCCACAGCTACCCCAAGAACTGCATTGCCTATGTAGGCACCCACGACAACGAGCCTGTGAACGGCTGGATGGAAACCGCCGCCCCTGAGGACGTGGCGTGCGCCGTGCGCTACCTGAATCTGACGAAGAAAGAGGGCTATCACTGGGGCATGATGCGCGGCATTTGGTCCAGCGCTGCCGATCTGGCTGTCGTGCAGGCACAGGATCTGCTGGGCCTTGGGCATGAATCCCGCATGAACACGCCGTCTACTCTGGGCGGCAACTGGTGCTGGCGTGCCGAACCCGGTGTCTTTAACACAAGGCTGGCCAAAAAGCTGCACAGTGAAATGGAACTGTACGGACGTCTGCCGGAATGAAAACATCCTTCGTGCTATGGTGTCGGCTCGACCTCCGTGCAGGATCCGCTGCCTAAGCACATCAAGGCTGCATTCAAATTATTCAACCGTTGTATCACACGATACAACGGTATTTTTATTGACAAAAAATTCCTGCACCCCGGCAGGGGCGCAGGACAGATCCTGCCGCTTAGCGCTGCTTTACCTTCTTCCGATAGGTTCATTCCCCATCTTGCTTTCTGCCTACAATCAAAATGCTGCAACTGCTGTCCCTGCGGCAAGGAGGGCGGCGGAGATTTTTTGCACGAAGGCGAGGGCTTTGGGGCCGTCGCCGTGGACGCAGACGGAATCGGCCTGCAGGGTTACGGTGCTGCCGTCGTCGGCCTGTACGGTACCCTGCGCCGCCATCTGCAAGACCCGCGCAATGGCGGTATCCTCGTCCTCGATCATTGCGCCGGGAGCGCCGCGTGGCACAAGGCTGCCGTCGGCCCGGTAGCCGCGGTCTGCAAATACCTCGCTGGCAACGGGCAGTCCGATGGCGTTTGCGGCCTTGACCATCTCGCTGCCGGAGAGTGCCAGTAGCACAGCACCGGGAGCTGCAGCCTGCACAGCGCGGCAGATGGCCGCCGCCAGCACCGGATCCCTGGCGGCCATGTTGTACAGCGCGCCGTGGGGTTTGACGTGGTGCAGCGGTACGCCCGCCGCGTCGCAGAATGCCTTCAGCGCACCGATCTGGTACATCACGTCGGCCTCGGCTTCGGCGGGGGAAATTGCCATTCTGCGGCGGCCAAAGCCCTGCAAATCCGGCAGTCCCGGGTGTGCACCCACCTGCACGCCGTACTTTTTGCACAGCAGAACGCTCTTTTGCATCACGGACGGGTCGCCCGCGTGGAACCCGCAGGCGATGTTCGCGCTGGTCACATAGGGCAAAATTTCGGCATCCATGCCGACGGTGTACGCGCCGAAGCTCTCGCCCAAGTCGCAGTTTAAATCAATGGACAGCATTGCAACATCCCCCTTAGTATTTCAGCAGTGTGTTTTTTACGTCGGTCACAAACATATACCCCGGCGCATGCGTGATGCAGAATTCCGGCTTCGAGTGCATGACCACGGCCTGGGGCGTGACCCCGCAGGGCCAGAAAACCGGTGCTTCGCCCGGACGAATCGTCACGGCATCGCCGTAATCAGGGTGGGCCAGGTCGGTGATGCCGATGGCCTCCGGCGTGCCGATCTGCACCGGCGCACCGTGCACGCGGGGCATGCCCGCCGTGATGGCTACCGCCGCAGGCACCTGCGCGTGGGGAATCGGACGCATACTGACGACCATATTTCCGCTGAACACCCCCGCGGGCGTGCAGGGAATGTTGGTGTTGTACATCGGCACATTGACGCATTCCTCGATCTGGCGCACCGGGATGTCCGCGTCCAGCAGCGCCGACTCAAAGGAGAAGCTACACCCGATGAGGAAGCTGACCAAATCGGACCGTTCCTCAAAATAGCGCACCACATCGGTGGTTTCTTCGATCAATTCGCCGTTTCGATAGATGCGGTAGCGCGGGATGTCCTGCGCAATATCGCTGCCCGGGGCAAATTGGGAGAAGCTGCGCTCCCCGGCATCGGCCACTTCCAGCAGCGGGCAGGCCTTGGGGTTGCGCTGGCAGAACAGCAGGAAATCCCAGGCCAGCGCCTTTGGCAGGACCACCAGATTGCCCTGGGCGTAGCCGTCGCAGCAGCCTGTGGTCTGGGCATCCAGCTTGCCCGCGCGGATCAGCGCCCGAATCTCAGCCGGGGGAAATGCGGAATAGTTCATAACGTGCACCTTCTTTTACAAGCGATCTCTTACCCGCTGCCACAGGGCCGCCTGCTGCCGGGCAGCCTGCACGGCCCGGGACGGCGTCACAAAGGTAAAGCATACCCGCTGCCCGGGGCGGAGCTGCGCCAGCGCGGGCAAGTCGGTAGAAATCACCGTGGCAATTTTGGCATAGCCGCCCGTGGTCTGGTGGTCGGCCAGCATGACAATGGGCTGCCCGTCGGCGGAGACCTGCACCGACCCGGGCACAATACCGTCGGAGAGAATATCCGCGCCGCGGCGCATTTGCAGCGGCGTGCCCGCCAGCTTGCAGGCCATACGGTCACAGTCCGGCGTCAGGGTATAGATACCGTGGATAAAATCCTGCCGGCCCTGCACGGTAAAGGCGGCGTCCTGCGGGCCGGGCACGGCGCGCAGCAGCGGCAGCATCTGCGTCCCCTGCACGCGCATGGGGTGCAGCCCGCCGCACACAGCCTTGTCCCGCAAGGGACGGTCCAGCCGTTTGGCAGTGATGGCCTGCCACAGCGCGGCGGTATCACATGAGCCTATGGGCAGGGTATCGCCCGCGGTCAGCTTGCGGCCCTCTAAGCCGCCGATGCCGCATTTTACATCGGTGGCGCGGCTGCCCAGCACGGGCGGGGTGGCAATGCCGCCGCCAACGGCCAGATAGCTGCGCAGTCCTGCTTTTGCCGCCCCCATCTGCAGCACACTGCCTGCTTTGGCAAGCAGTGGCGCGTAATAGGGTACGGGCGTACTGTCCAGCGCGGCAGGGCTTTCGGCCCCCGTCAGAGTAAAGACGGTGTCCGTTTCAAACCGCAGGGCCGCGCCGCGCAGGGTGCATTCCAGCACGGCTGCACCCGGGTCGTTGCCGACCAGCACATTGCCCAGACGGTAAGAGTATCCGTCCGCTGCGCCGCAGCTGCGGTAGCCCTGGGCAGCATAGCCCACGCGGCCCGCATCCTGCACAGTTGTAAGCGGGCCGGGGTCCAGTACGGTGATGCTCATGCCGTGCCCTCCTTTGCCGCCAGGGCTGCAAATTCCGCCGCGGTGATGGGTTCAAATTTTATGCGGTCCCCCGCCGTGTAGGGCAGTGCGCCCGATTCCGGGTCAAACAGTTTGCGCGGCGTGCGGCCGATGAGCTGCCAGCCGCCCGGGCTGGCAATAGGGTAAATGCCGGTCTGCTCGCCGCCGATGCCCACCGCCCCGGCCGGGATGGCCGTGCGCGGTGTGTTCAGCCGCGGGGTAAACAATCGTTCGTCCAGTCCGCCCAGGTACGGGAACCCCGGCAGGAACCCCAGCATATAAATGCGGTATTCCCGCCCGGTGTGCAGCGCGATGACTTCTGCTTCGGTCAGCCCCGCGTGCTTTGCCACAAAGGGCAGGTCGGGGCCAAAATCGCCGCCGTAGCATACGGGAATCGTGACCAGCCTCCCCTCCCCCGCCGCGGTGTCCGCGCCGTCAGCGTCACTCAGCCCTTGCAGGGCTGCCGTCAGCGTGTCATAGTCGGTCACAAGCGGATCATACACCACCAGCAGCGACGCAAAAGCGGGCACTGTCTCGGTCACGCCGGGCAGCTTGGCCGCCAAAACGCGGCTGTTCAGTGCCGCCACCGCCGCGCCGATCTCCGGTGCAATGCGCTGGGGGAATCCCGCCAGCAGGGCGCAGTCCCCAACCGGGTGTACCGTAAACGGCAGCATGACCGCTGCCCCCTTCCTTCTATAATAGTCAGTCAAAGAAGTGCTTTGTCAACACAGGGCCGAACCAGTGATCCGACTTGTGGGAGTACCGTACCGCGTAGGCCGTGCACTGGCGCATCAGACTGACGATGCCGACGTTCATGCGCGTGCTGAATCCGTCAATGCCCGGCAGCAGTGAGCCCGTCATATCAATAAACCCGTTGCGCGCTGCCACCCGCATGACCTCGGACTCCATGTCCTCGTGGTGCAGGATCTCCATATCTTTTTTGAGATACGCCAGCGCGGCCATCAAGCCGTAGCAGCCCCAGTCGGAGCAGGTGGCCGTGATAATGTTGTCAGTTCTGGTGGCGCTTAATATGCCCCCGCCGCAGCCGCATTGGCACTCGCCCCTGTCGGTGAACGGCACATATTTTTTGATGTGGTCGGCAATCGTGCCCATGCCGATCTCATTGCCCAAGTCACCGATGGCGATATTCGGCACACCGTCGGCGCGCAGCTTTTCCCACAGCACATCGCTGCGGGCCTGCAAGGCGGTCACGTCCAGCCCGACGGCATTGTGACAGACCCCCAGGGCGTTCGCACCGCAGGCTTCGACAGAGACGACTGCTGCTGGCTTGCGGGCAGCCAGCTTGGCAGCCTGAGCCGGGGCATCGGCAAGGTTTTTGGTAAAGGCAGCGACCCCCATGCTTAAGGGCAGCGTCTGCACGATGTCGAGGTCTTCATAGATATGCAGACCAACGACGGCGGCGCACTTTTCTATGGCCTGGACGCTGTCGGCGGGGCATACGATGACCGGCTTTGCACCGAACGCCATCACCAACGCGCGGGCCAGCAGTATGGAACTGACCGTGCCGTCCATCTCAGGGACTTTATGCGGCAGCAGGACGAATCCGGTAATAATGTACACCAGATCGTTCTCTTTTACCGCATCGCACAGCACCTGCGCCGCGTGCATCGTCAGAGGTTCACCGGTATAGGCGCGGCTGCCCGCGTACAAAATGCGGCAGACACCGTAGCCGCGGGGATCAAGATTCATCAAAGCATCAAGATTTTCGCCTACGTTGCGCTTTTCCAGTTCGTCACGGGTCATCCTTCCCACCCCCGTTTCAGTCCACAACGGTTGTTTTGCCGGTGTAGGCGTAGTATTCGCGCAGGACCTCGTTCTGAATCGCTTTCAGCGTGGCGGGGTCTTTGCCGCCCGCGGGCTTGCCGTCCACCTCGCAGGCGTGCAGGCAGAAGTTGGAGGACGACGTCACGATAATCTCATCGGCGCTGCGCAGGTCATCCAGCGTAAAGCATTTTTCCATGACTGTAATGCCCAGGCGGTAGCACGCTTGGATCATGTGGGTCTTGGCGATGCCACGCAGGATAAATTCATCGTTGGGATGCGAATAAAATACGCCATCCTTCAGAATCGACACGTTGGAGTGGGCGCACTCGGTCACGATGTCACCGCGGTGGAACACCGTCTCCTGCACGCCGATGCGCTTGGCGTGCTGAGCGGCCACGACGCTGGGCAGCAAGTTCAGCGTCTTGATGTTGCAGTGATAAAAGCGTGTATCTTCCTCGGTGTTGAGCTTGATGGGCACATCCGGGTCGTTCAAATGGTTCTGGCGGATGGACACCCACAACTTACCGGGCAGGTCCTCGGAGTAGACGTGGTTGCGGGTCTCGACGCCGCGGGTGACCTGCCAGTAAACAAAATGCGTTGTACCGTCTATTTTTGCCAGCAGGTCGGTCAGCAGTCTGCCAAGCTCGTCTTTCGGCATCGGGATGTGGATATCCAATGCCCTGGCGCTGGTGTAAAAGCGGTCAAGGTGGTCCTGCATCAGGTAGACCTTGCCGTTTGCGCCGACAGTGGCGTCGTATACACCGTCACCGAAGAAATGCACACGATCATTGAAGGGAACTGTCAGTTCCTCCGGTGTGCCGATTTTTCCGTCATAATAGGCCAGTGCTTCCATAAGTCTTTCCTCCCCTGTTGCTTTTTACCGCGGGCACTTTGCCCCAAATTTCAGTTCAATAACTTTCTTGATGACCTCCACGCAGTTATCCAGCCCAACCGCGGCGCTGTCCAGGCAGAGGTCGTAATTTTCCACACGCTTCCACTGGCGGCCCGTATGATACTTGTAGTAACTTTCCCGATAGTGGTCGAGCTTATCAATGTAGTGGATGGCCTGGCTGCGTCCGATGCCCTGGCGCTTCATCTCCCGCTCAATGCGGTCCTCATAGGGCGCGTCGATGTAGACGGTCAGCACGTTGGGTTTGTCTTTCAGCACAAAATCCGCCGCGCGGCCCACGCAGATGTAGCTTTCCTCGTTCAGCAGCTCCCGCAGGACCTTGGCCTGATAGTTGAAAAGGTTCTGGTCGCTGATGAAATTGCCGCTCTCCGGCGGGATGACGCTGCCGTCATAGATATGCCGCGAAACACGGTATAGCAGCGTTTTTTTGGTGTTTTCATCGGCGGCGGCAAAGATTTTTTCATTGATGCCGCTGTCCTCGGCTGCCAGTCGCAGCAGTTTGCGGTCATACAGATCAA
>OLVO01004517.1_pt1 | contig 10356 bp, 11 predicted proteins | sample 1672571 | NCBI WGS metagenome assembly OLVO01 (sample SAMEA3136700, study PRJEB25190) | human gut metagenome | biome: human gut; feature: human-associated habitat; material: faeces | place: Austria | collected 2013 | reverse complement strand
GATGACAAAAACATTCATATGGGTAGCACCACAGGCATAGCCCATCCGGTTCAGGGTATCCTCCACCCGGAAAATTTCTGCGCCGCTGTTTAACAGTGCGTCGCCCATATCGAGAAAAACATGCAAATAATCTTTAGATGTCTGCATAAGGAATGCTCCTTTAAGTTATAGAAAAGCCCTGACGGGCCGGATTCTTTCGCGTATCATTTTGCTCTGGGAATAAGATAAGTATAAAGCTTAATGGCAGGCAATACAACCGTTAAATAAATGATTTCCGGAATCCTGTATTCCATAAAACGTTGGATTGTGCTAACATAGAGCATAGCAGATTACGAAATATTTTCAGGAGGAAATTTAAATGGGTTGTACTACAATTTTAGTTGGAAAAAAAGCATCTTATGATGGCTCTACTATGATCGCAAGAAATGACGATTCCGGTTCCGGTCATTATATGCCAAAAAAATTCGTGGTGGTTCATCCGGAGGAACAGCCGCGGAGATATAAATCTGTGATTTCTCATGTGGAAATTGATCTTCCAGATGATCCAATGGGCTATACATCTGTGCCAAATGCAGTAGACGGCGAAGGAATCTGGGCAGCAAGCGGTGTAAATGAGGCAAATGTGGGAATGACTGCTACAGAAACGATTACCTCCAATCCCCGGGTACTTGGCGCGGATCCTCTGGTAACCTATCAGCCTGCAAAGGACGGTAAGGAGGAAGCAGCCGGTGGAATCGGAGAGGAAGATATTGTATCCATTGTTCTTCCATACATTCATAGCGCCCGCGAAGGTGTGGTCCGCCTTGGAAGCATTCTGGAGAAATACGGAACCTATGAGATGAATGGAATTGCTTTCCAGGATCAGAATGAAATCTGGTGGCTGGAAACTATCGGCGGCCATCACTGGATGGCAAGAAAGGTTCCGGATGAGGCATATGTAGTAATGCCAAATCAGCTTGGAATTGATAAATTTGACTTGGAAAAGGCATTGCGGGATCAGGAAAAATATCAGTGCACATGTGAGGAATATGCGAATCTGGAATACATGTGTTCTGCTGACCTGAAAGAATTTATCAGCAAAAATCACCTGGATCTTTCCATGGATGGTGTACTGAATCCAAGAGATGCGTTCGGAAGCCATGACGATTCCGACCATGTTTATAATACTCCTCGTGCATGGTATATGCTGAGAAACCTGAATCCGAAGACAAAAATCTGGGATGGCGTAAATGCAGAATTTACTCCATATTCTGATGATCTGCCATGGTGCATGATTCCGGAAAAAAAGATTACTGTAGAGGATGTGAAATATGTATTGTCCTCCCATTATCAGGGAACCTCTTATGATCCATATGCTTCCTATGGAGAAAAAGAACAGCGCGGAGCATTCCGTTCTATCGGTGTGAACCGTACAGATTTCCTGTCTCTGATCCAGATGAGACCAGGCATGGAAAAGGACTGCAATATTCTGGAATGGGTTGCGTTTGCATCCAATGCATTTAATGTGCTGGTGCCGTTTTATGCCACAATTGATACCACTCCGGACTATTTTTCCAGCACCACCAGGGAAGTAACCACTGACAGCTTCTACTGGGTAAGCCGCATGATCGGTGCCATGGCAGATGCTTCTTATAAGAGCTCCATTTTCCATATTGAACGTTATCAGGAGCGTGTAATGTCAAAAGGCCACCAGCTGATTGGCAAATATGACGCTCTTCTGGAAAAAGAGTCTGACGCAGCGAAGCGAATGTCCCTTCGCCATCAGGCCAACCAGGAAATTGCGGATATGGTGAAAAAAGAGGCTTCTGACACACTGAATAAAGTGCTTTATGAGCTGAGTAATCAGATGAAGAATGCTTATTCCAGGTCTGATGCGTAGTGTCAAAAACCTGTGGACAAATCTCTTTCAATTTAATATAATAAAGTGCAGAAAGCAGTTACATAGGGAACCGGAATGAAAATTAAGGAGGCTGGAATGACAATAAAAGAATGTTATGAGAAAGTTGGCTCAGATTACGATGGAGTTCTGAAAAGACTGGGAAGCGAAGCACTTGTGAAAAGATTTGCAGTAAAATTTCTTAACGATCCGAGTTTTCAGGAGCTGACAGATGGTCTTGCCGCACAGGATGGAGAGAAAGCATTCCGTGCAGCCCATACCCTGAAGGGTGTGTGCCTGAACCTTGGATTTACAGAATTGTATAAGGTCAGTGCAGAGCTTACGGAGGTATTAAGAGGAAGAGAAACCGCAGGAAGTGATGAGCTTTACGCGCAGGTGAAAGAGCAGTACACGACCTTGACAGATGCTATCAGGGAACTGGCCGGTAATTAATGCCTGCTCCTATTCAGCAGATATCATCCCAAGAGATATTTTGTGAACTTCGTTTACAGAAAACCCAAGAAGTACGGCGCGAAAACATGGGAAACATGATTTCTGTGCATCGCGAAGAGTGTAACTATGAAGGAACGGAAGCGGAACTTATGGGCTGCCAGAAGCCATTGCGATTTTGTTTATCGTATTTTTGCATAAGTGGAAAAAGAATACACTGCTTAGTATTGGCGGTGGAACGATTTTGTATATGCTGCTGGTGCAGAGGGTGTTTTAGAGCGTGTTTGAAAAAGTATTCCAACAAATTGTGACGCACATCTTGCAGAAAGCCTTTTTCAAACACGCTCTGAAATTGGCAATACACCAAATCTAACATATCTAATCAGATATAGCAATATTCTATAACGAACTCAAGGTAAAATGAATTATACAAAATCCTCTTATCTTGCTATGATATCTTCAGACAAAAAAGAGAGAAAACATTTCTCTGAACGCGATCATACGAATCTGGAGGAAAATCATGGCAAGAGGAATCAATACAAAGTGTTTACATTTGGAAGAAGAGGAAGGCTGTTGTAACAATTATGGCTCTATCAGTTTTCCGATTTATCAGACAGCAACATATGAGCATCCGGCAGTAGGTCAGAGCACAGGCTTTGATTACAGCAGACTGCAGAACCCAACCAGAGAGCATCTGGAAAAAATTGTAGCAACCTTGGAAAACGGAATTGACGCACTGGCTTTTTCCACTGGAATGGCAGCAATCACTCTGGTAATGGAGCTGTTTAAACCAGGAGACCATCTGATCATAGATGCAGACCTGTACGGCGGAAGCATCCGGCTTTTTGACAATGTTTCTTTGAAAAACGGAATCCATTTTTCCAGAATCGACTGTTGGAAAGAAAATGTGGAAAGTTATGTAAATGAAAACACAAAAGCAATTTATATTGAAACTCCAACCAACCCCATGATGAATGTCACTGATATTGCGGCACTTGCAGAAATTGCAAAAAGACATAATCTCCTTCTCATAGTAGACAATACATTTTTATCTCCATATTTCCAGAATCCACTGGAACTGGGAGCGGACATTGTAGTGCACAGCGGAACCAAATTCCTGGGCGGACATAATGATACCCTGGCAGGATTTCTGGTAACCAACAGAGAGGATATCAGCGAAAAGCTTCGTTTTCTTATTAAAACCACAGGCTCCGGCCTGGCTCCTTTTGACAGCTGGCTGATCCTCCGCGGTATCAAAACTCTTGGAATCCGCATGGAGCAGGCACAGAAAAATGCTTTCAAAATCGCAGAATGGCTGAAAACAAAGAGCGCAGTGACCAGAGTAATCTATCCGGGATTACCAGATCACCCGGGATATGAGATTATGAAAAAGCAGGCCAGAGGATTTGGCTCCATGCTTACCTTCCAGCTGGAAAGCAAGGAGTTTGCCCTTTCTGTTCTGGAAAAAGTGCGGATGATCAAGTTTGCAGAAAGTCTTGGCGGTGTGGAGACGTTGATCACATATCCAACTACCCAGACGCATGCGGATGTGCCGAAGGAGATACGGGAACGCAACGGAATTACAGAGGCAACCCTTCGCCTCTCTGTTGGAATCGAGGATGCCCAGGATCTTCTTGATGAATTTGAAAAAGTATTTGCAGAAACAGAGGAAGAATTATATGGCGGAAAGAAATCTTGATTTTGATAAAGTGATTAACAGAAAAAATACCAGATGTCTGAAATATGATTTTGCAGTAAAAAGGGGAAAGCCGGCAGATGTGCTGCCTCTTTGGGTCGCAGACATGGATTTTGAGACCTCTTCTTATATTGAGGATGCGCTGGTAGAGCGTGCAAAAGAGGGAATTTTCGGATACAGTGAGGTGCAGACCCCTTATTTTGAAATCTTGGCAAACTGGATGAAGACTCATCACAATTGGGACGTCCGGGAGGATTGGCTGATTAAAACGCCAGGAGTTGTTTTTGCCCTGGCTATGGCGGTGAAAGCATATACGCAGCCGGGAGACAGTGTGCTGATCCAACTTCCCGTTTATTATCCTTTTTCAGAGGTTATTCAGGACAATGGCAGAAAAGTAGTGAGCAGCAACCTTTATCAGGGAGAAGACAACCGTTATCACATCGATTTTCAGGATTTTGAGAAGAAAATCGTGGAGGAAAATGTAAAACTGTTTTTCCTGTGCAATCCGCACAATCCGGTGGGAAGAGTGTGGAGCGCAGAAGAATTGGAAAAAATAGGAGATATCTGCGTAAAGAATGGTGTGACCGTTGTCAGTGATGAAATCCATCAGGATTTTGTTTTTAAGGGAAAGCATCAGGTGTTTGCCGGTCTGAAAAAGGAGTTTCAGGATATTTCCATTACCTGCACTTCCCCAAGTAAAACTTTCAATCTTGCAAGTATGATGATTTCCAATATTTTTATTCCCAATCCGGAGCTTCGTCGAAGATTCCGGAAGCAGCTGGATGCGGCAGGAACCAGCCAGCTCGGGGTTCTGGGACTGGTGGCAACAGAGGCCGCTTATTCCAAGGGAGAAGAGTGGTACCAGGCGATGCATGCTTATGTGGAGGCGAACATCAACTACACAAAAGAGTATGTGGAAAAATATCTGCCTGGGGTGAAGATGACAGATCTGGAAGGCACGTATCTGGTGTGGCTGGACTTCCGTGAGACAGGCCTGACTGTTGAGGAACTGGAGGATTTGATCCTTAACAAGGCTAGACTTTGGCTTGACAGTGGAAAGATTTTCGGAAAAGCAGGCGAAGGATTCCAGAGGATTAATGTGGCATGTCCAAGAGCAACGCTGACGGAGGCGTTGGAGCGGATTAGAAAAGCGTTTTAAATGGAGATATTTTTACTTTCAGTTGTGTATAGCGCATAGGAATGGTAAAATAGAAAAAACATTTTGCGTATACACAGGAGAAAACCATGACCAACAAAATCGACCGTGAAGATATGCTGGCGCTGACCAGGAGGATGAATGTTGCCCGGAGTTCTTTTACAAGGATTGCGGGATGTTATGTGGATAAGGACGGGGACTTTGACGGCAGCTTTAACGTGAATTTTTTAAAGCTGTCTGCCGCAGAAAAGAAGAAAAACATTGAGCTTGCCAAGGTAGTTCCCTTTGCAGCAACAAATGTAAATCTGAAACGTTATGAATTTGCAGATGCAGACAGAAGGCCAGGAACCGTGTGGCAGCTTTTGATGGCAATCCGGGAATGTGGGCTGAAAAACGATGCTCTTATGGACAGCTTCTATGATCTTGTAATGGAGAATTATAAAAGCAGGAGACCTTATGCAGTTTATATTTTCCACGACAGATATGATATTCCGGCAAAGGCAGCAGATAAGGAGCGGCTGGGGGAATCAGAAGCTGTTTTTGAATATCTGATCTGTGTAATTTGTCCTCTTGCAGATGAATACGAGCCAGGTGAGCCGGAGTGCGGCTTTCTTTTTCCGGCATATACAGATGGAGGCGCAGACCTGAACCATGTTGCCGTGTTCCAGAAGGATGCAGACAGGCCGCATCTGGAACTGGTGAGGTCGATTTTGCGGGTGAAATAATAAAAATTTAACAGTTGTTTTTGCAAAATATAATAAAGGTACTCTATTATATTGGTATCAACATAATTGATATCAATATAACAGAGTACCTTTTTACATAGTCTGGAGCTCTCCTTTATGGGATATTCTCGTATTCCCGTATGATCTCCTTTGCAGCTGCATACTTCGTCCGCCAGTGCTTCAGCTGCATTGGATCCGGCGTGACGGAAGAAAGCCGCGTTTCATCTGAATTATGGGCGAGATCCGCAATCTTTACCTTACGAGCCAGCGGATTTTCGCAGAGTCTGCGTACATAATCCAGATAATCATCGGAAGGATCGTGTGTAAGCAGCTGGACTGCCTCTGTGATCTCTCTTGGAAATTCCGCTTCCAGAGCAGGAAGAGTCAGGGCAGTATCTTCCAGAACGTCATGAAGCAGGGCAATGCAGGTGGTAGTTTCATCTGTCATTTGTTCTGCAAGATGAACCGGGTGAAGAATATAAGGAACCCCACTCTGGTCATATTGACCTTCATGTGCTTTATATGCAATTTTTATGGCTTTTATGGTTAAGGGAGTATAGACCATAGTTTATTCTGCAGGTGCAGCCTCCGTATCTGTATTTAATGGAGTAAAAGCTGCCAGAATTTCATCTGCTTCTGCTGTGGTATCTGTGGTATATGATAAAATAATGGAGACAAACTTTCCTCCCTGTTTGCGGGTACAATATTTCTGAAGAACTTCATAGTCATTGACTGCCACACTTGTTTCCATAACACGGAAATCCTGCCCGGCAATCTGTATATCTGTTACGTCTGAATAAGTATAGCCCATCCCGGTAGCATCCAACATCTGCTGTGCAGCCAGAAAATACTGGTCAACAGTCATATTCTCTAAAGAAGCATCCTCGACAACTAAGGAAACATTAGGAAAACCAGAGATAGAAGAAGCCATCATTTCATAAAAGGTTCCTGACAGGGCGTCATCTCCAAGCTCCACGCCGGAAGATTCTTCCAGGGTGGTCTGTCCCTGCTTCATAACAGACTGAAGCTCTTCCTCTGTATTCATGACTACTGTTTCCGGCGGTGTGAATTTCAGATTCAGCCATTCACTCTGAAAATCAGTGTCTGTGATGGTGCCTTTTTCATAAGGGGTATCAGAAGTATCGGTTGTCTCCTGTGCAGTGCCGTCAGTGCTGCCCACTGATGCCTCTTGTTCATTATCTGTATTAGAAGTATCCGTAGCACTTTGTGTATGTGCCTCTTGTTCATTATCTGCTGCATCAGCTGTCTGTGAGGTCTCCTCCGCCAGTACTGGAACAACAGCACCGGTGCAAAGGGAAAAAGCCAGCACAGCCGGTATTAGTAAGCTCTTTTTTCTTCGCATGAATTCGGTATCCTCCTAAGATTTATAATGCCAGAAAAGTTTGATGCATTCATTGAATAAAGAGGGGGATAAAATATCCCACAAATTGTGACGCACATTTTGCAGAAAGCCTTTTTCAAACATGCTCTGATGTCGTGAAACTATTATAGCAAATTCGAAATTACTTTCCTAGTGATAAATGGTAGAAAAAAACGTGAAAAAATTGTGAAGGGTTACTGTTCGCTGGTGATTTGCTGTGGGGAGTTGCGTTTCCTGTCATATTTCGTTATAATAAAAACCAAAGACTCAAAAACAGATTTTTACCGATTGACAACTTATTATACAAGGAGTTTCTATATGAGCTTTTGGAATACCCTGAAACAGAAATTACGAAGCTTTATTCCGGTAAGCCGCACCTATATGGACAATAAGCTGCGTGAACTGGAAAAAGAGAATAAACGCCAGGAAAAAATCCTCCTGGAGCTTCAGAAAAACAGCCAGTCCATGCTGGAGCTGAAGGAATATGTGTCACAGGAACTGCATCGCCGGGACGACTGGGGAAAGCGGGCTGCACAGGTGCAGCGTGAAGCGAAAGAACGCCAGATCTGGGTGATCAAATGTCCTGCTCCTGAGGAAAAAAAGATCCGTTGGGGCGATTATGCGTATGCAGTTGCCTTGAAACGTTACCTGGATCGAATGGGAATGTACACTATAATTGACCTGCACGAAGACTGGGACTGTGAAGTAAACGCAGATGTGGTTCTTGTACTTCGAGGCTGCGAATTTTACCGTCCGGATCGCCGGAACACCAAATGCCTCTACATTATGTGGAATATCAGCCACCCGGAAATGGTTACTCAAGAAGAATACCAGCTCTATGATATTGTATGCGTAGGTTCCCGCCATTATGCCAGGAAGCTTCAGGCGAAGCTTACGGTTCCTGTTTATCCATTGCTTCAGTGTACAGACACTGAGCTTTTTTACCCGGATCAGGAAGCTGAATGCAGCCGTGGAAAAGATTATTTATTTATTGGAAATTCCCGTGGTGTGGCCCGCCCATGTGTATTATGGGCAGCACAGGACAAACTTCCGCTGAAAATCTGGGGTGCAGGCTGGAAAGCCATGTTAGGTCCGGATAAGACCATGGTACAGGACGTTTTCATCGAAAACAGCCAGATTCCCGCCCTTTACCGAAGTGCCCGCGTCACATTGAACGACCACTGGAAAGACATGCTGGATTACCAGTTTGTGAATAATCGCATTTTCGACGCCCTGGCCTGCGGTCTCCCGGTAATATCTGACTGCTGCGATGAGCTCAGGGAAATCTTTCCGGAAGCAGTGCTGTACTATAGCAATAAAGAAGAATTCCACCAGTGCGTGAAGAAAATTGAGAACAACTATGAAGAAGTGAAAGCAAAAGTCGACGAGCAGTGGCCGGTGATTAAGGAGAAATATTCTTTTGAGACGAGAGCGCGAGAACTGGTGGAGATTGTGGAGAAACACAGAACGGAGAATTCATGGCTTCAATAAAAACAATATCAAAAATTCTGATCATTATACCAGCTTACAATGAAGCTGGATGCATAGAAAAGGTAGTAGACAATCTGGAAAGGAATTATCCTCAATATGATTACGTGGTGATCAATGATGGCTCCACCGATGACACCCGTAAGATATGTGCCCGCCGCGGTTATAATTTCATGGATCTTCCTGTAAACACCGGACTTTCCGGCGCGATCAAAAGCGGTATGCGCTATGCGAACTATTATGGATATGATTACGTTCTCCAGCTGGACGGCGATGGTCAGCACGATCCCAAGTACATAGAGGATATGATTACGGAGATGGAGCGGACCGGTTGTGATATTGTGATTGGGTCCAGATTTAAGACCAAACGCAAGCCTGTTAATTCCAGAATGATTGGAAGCCAGCTGCTTACCTACGCCATCATGATAACCACAGGCGGGAAATATATTGGAGATGTAACTTCCGGAATGCGCCTTTTTAATAAGCGCATGATCAAACGCTTTGGCTACGATATCAATTACAGTCCGGAACCGGATACCCTGGCATACCTTTTGAATTGCGGGGTAAAGATTGAAGAAGTGCAGGTAGAAATGCACGAGCGAATTGCCGGAACCAGCTACCTGGATTTCAAAAATTCCATTTGGTATATGATGAAAATGTTCTTTTCTATTTTTATTTTTCAATGGGTGCGTAAACGGGAGAAAGGAGACAAAAAATGAGCGACACGCTGAAAGGTTTACTTATTATTGCCTCTGTTCTGACTGTTGGATGGATTCTTCGAAAAATCCGAAAAAATAAAGTCAAAATGGAGGACGCTATTTTCTGGATTTTTTTTGCGGCCATTTTACTTTTGTTGGCAATCTTTCCGGAAATTTCCTATGAATTGTGTCGTATATTCGGAATTATGTCACCAAGTAATCTGGTGTTTCTGGTGATCATTTTCCTGCTGGTAGAGAAAATATTTACCTTATCTATTATTGTATCTCAGCTGGAAGATAAGATTGGAGTGTTATCTGCAGAAGTTGCGCTTCGTTCCAAGGCTGAGAATAAGAAGATTGATAAAGTAGATGAGAAAGAGACGTTATTGGAACGGGAAGAAGTAGAAAAGCAGGAGATAGAGGCTGAAATTGGTATTGGAGAGGGAAGATGACCAATGGTTTCCTTGAAAATCATTCCAGCAATCTGTACTCACAACTTTGGGGGATATTTTGCAGAAAGCCTTTTTCAAACATGTTCTGGAATGAATATATCTAAAAGTTTATAGAGAAAATGAAAAATATGGGATTAAAGAATTTTGATAATAGTAATAAAATAAATCTTCATACATTTGCAGTATGCGCGTACGGTGAGAGTCCGTATTTGGAAGAATGTGTACAGTCTCTTCTGGCGCAGAAAGTCAGAACCAGAATTCTGATCGCGACTTCAACTCCCAATTCATATATATATGGAATTGGTGAGAAATACGGAATACCTGTTCATATAAACCACGGTGAAAAAGGTCTGGCTTGAGACTGGAATTTTGCCTATAGCTGTGCAACAACACCGCTTGTAACCCTCGCTCATCAGGATGACAGATATTATGTA
>OLVO01004515.1_pt1 | contig 10357 bp, 7 predicted proteins | sample 1672571 | NCBI WGS metagenome assembly OLVO01 (sample SAMEA3136700, study PRJEB25190) | human gut metagenome | biome: human gut; feature: human-associated habitat; material: faeces | place: Austria | collected 2013 | reverse complement strand
GCAGGGAGAAGTATTGTGGAATTATGCCAACGGCCATGACCTTGAACTAGTTACAGATCACAAGGTCCCTGCCAAAGGATTTGGGAATTCCGTCACAACCGCTTTTGATGTCACGGACGAATATGCCGCCGGAAATATCCTGCTCTCCCTGTGCGAAACCGTCGGGGCAAGGATCCGTGCCGCAAAAGCTTATATCAGTGTTGTCACTGTTACGATTGTCGGAAATGATTTCTCCAGATACAGCCGTCAGACTTCGCTCCCGTCCACGACCGATTCTACAGAAATGATCTACGAAATATCCAGGAAGCTTTTTTCCGAAATATGGGACGGAACCCCCATCCGGCTGCTCGGTGTCTCTACGAGCAAAGCAACCGACGAAAGCTATGAGCAGTATAATCTTTTCGATCAGGATAAGTTTGAGCGGTTGTCCAAATTAAATTCTGCTATCGATAAAATCCGTGATAAGTATGGGGATGATGCAATCGTGCGTGCCTGTTTTGCGGAAACGCACAAAAATTAAGCTACAACATCCTCAAACTGGGAATTATAAAGGTTCGCATAGAAACCTCCTGCTGCGAGAAGTTCCTCATGTCTTCCCTGCTCAATGATATCTCCATCCTTCATGACAAGAATCAAATCTGCGTCACGGATCGTGGAAAGTCTGTGTGCAATGACAAAGCTGGTTCTTCCCTTCATCAGGTTATCCATTGCCTTCTGGATCTCAATCTCGGTTCTTGTATCTACCGAAGAAGTTGCCTCATCTAAAATCAGGATCTTATTGTCTGCAAGGATTGCTCGCGCAATGGTCAGAAGCTGTTTCTGTCCCTGCGATACATTGCTTGCATCCTCGTTTAATTCCATCTGGTAACCACCCGGCAGCGTCTTGATGAAATGATCTGCTCTCGCTGCCTTCGCTGCCGCGATCACTTCCTCATCCGTTGCATCCAGCCGGCCGTACCGGATATTTTCCATGATTGTTCCCTTGAACAGCCAGGTATCCTGCAATACCATTCCGAATGCATCACGCAGTTCCCTGCGGTTGAAATCCTTGATATTATGTCCATCAAGACAGATTGCTCCGCTGTTTACATCATAGAAACGCATAAGCAGTTTTACCATCGTCGTTTTTCCGGCTCCGGTTGGTCCTACGATTGCGATTTTCTGTCCCGGTTTTACGCTGGCACTGAAATCATTGATGATGATCTGCTCTGGATTGTATCCAAAATGGACATGATCAAATGTCACTGCACCTGTAATTTTCGAAACATCCGCCGGATGTTCTACAATCTGCTCTTCTTCCTCTTCCTCCAAAAACTCAAATACACGCTCGGATGCTGCAGACATAGACTGTACCTGATTGATCACCTGCGCGATCTGCTGGATCGGCTGTGTGAAGTTTTTCACATACTGGATGAACGCCTGGATATCACCGATTGTGATCGTGCCACGGATTGCAAGCAGTCCACCTGTCAGGGCAACACAGGCATAACCTAAGTTTCCGACAAACATCATGATTGGCTGCATCATACCGGACAAAAACTGTGATTTCCATGCGGAATCATAGAGAATATCATTCGTTTTCTCAAACTCTTCAATCGTATCTTTCTCGCGGTTAAATGCCTTGATGACAAGGTGACCACCGTATACCTCTTCCACCTGTCCATTGATGTGTCCTAAATACTCCTGCTGCGCACGGAAATATTTCTGCGATTTTTTTGTCACAAATCCAATCAGTCCCATGGAGATTGGTAAGATCACAAGTGCAATAAGTGTCATAAGCGGTGAAATACTGAGCATCATCACAAGCACGCCGATCAGTGTTGCAACGGATGTAATGATCGTGGTAATACTCTGGTTCAGTCCCTGTCCCAACGTATCTACATCGTTGGTGATACGGGACAATACCTCGCCGTAAGTACGGCTCTCGAAGTATTTCATCGGCATGCGGTTGATTTTTTCTGAGATTTCTTTTCTGAGCTGGTAGCACACTTTCTGTGTGATCCCGGTCATGATCCATCCCTGGATAAAGTTGAAAACCGCACTGCACAGATACAGACCAAGCACAAACAAAAGAATGCTTCCGATCTTTCCAAAATCAATGCTTCCGGTTCCCTGAATTTTCGCCATCAGACCTTCCGATAATGCAGTGGTCGCTTTTCCTAAAATTTTCGGTCCTGCAACATTAAATATGGTAGAACACGCTGCAAAAAACATGACAACAAAAATTGCAGCTTTGTATTTTCCGATATAGCTCATCAGCTTTTTGATGGATTTTTTGAAGTCCTTCGGTTTCTCGCCCGGCTGCATGCCATGTCCCATCGGTCCTCTTCTCCGTGGCTGATGTGTTTTAACTTCCTGTTCTCTACTCATTCAAAGCCACCTCACTTTCCTCAAGTCCAAGTTCTTTCGCGGATAACTGTGATTTTGCAATCTGCCGGTAAACTTCGCATGATTTTAACAGTTCTTCATGTGTACCCTTGCCGACAATTTTTCCGTCATCGAGCACTAAAATCTGCTCTGCATGTAAAATGGTACTGATACGCTGTGCCACGATGATCACAGTACTGTCTTTTACATTCTCAGCAAGCGCTTTTCGCAGTGCCGCGTCTGTCTTTAAATCGAGCGCCGAGAAACTGTCATCGAAAATAAAGATTTTCGGATCTTTTGCAATCGCCCTTGCAATCGCAAGACGCTGTTTCTGTCCACCGGAAACATTGCTTCCGCCCTGCGCGATTGCACTCTCATACTTGTCATCCTTCGCCTCGATAAACTCTGTTGCCTGTGCAATCTCTGCCGCTTTCTTAATCTCCTCGTCTGTCGCATCATCTTTTCCAAAACGAAGATTCGAAGCGATCGTTCCGGAGAATAAAACACCTTTCTGTGGAACGAAACCAATCTCATCACGAAGATCAGACATCGTAATGTTACGGATATCTTTTCCATCGAGTGTAATACTTCCGTCTGTCACATCATATAAACGTGGAATCAGATTGACCAGTGTGGATTTACCACAACCGGTACTTCCAATGATTGCGGTGGTCTGTCCCGGTTCCGCTGTAAAATCAATGTCATGAAGCACATCTTCCTCCGCACCCGGATATTTGAAATTCACATGGGAGAATTTCACAACTCCATTGTGTGTTGTCACTTTTTCCGGCTCTTTTGCGTCATGGATCGAGGATTCTGTCTGAATGACCTCATCAATACGGTCTGCTGCAACGGCTGCACGAGGAAGCATGATCGACATCATCGTGATCATCATGAAGGCCATGATGATGAGCGAGGCGTAGGTCGAAAAGGCGATCATGTCGCCGATCTGCATATTGCCGGCGTTGATGCTTTTCGCACCGAACCACTCGATCATGACCGTGACGCCGTACATGATGAGCGTCATGACCGGGCCCATGAACGCCATGGTCCGGTTGACGAACAGCTGCGTTTTCATGAGCGCCGCGCTCGCGGTGTCGAAGCGTTCCTCCTCGTGCCGCTCGCGGTGGAACGCGCGGATGACCGGCAGACCGGTCAGCACCTCGCGGCTGACGAGGTTGACGTCGTCCACGCGCTGCTGCATGGTGCGAAACTGCGGCATGGCGATCTTCATGAGCACGCCGACGAGCAGCAGCATCGCCGCGACGGCCAGCGCGATGATCCAGCCGAGGCCGGTTTTCGTACGCGCGACCATGATAATGCCGCCGAGGCCGATGACCGGCGCATAGAGCACGACGCGCACGATCAGCACGCACACCGCCTGGATCTGCGTGACGTCGTTCGTGGTGCGCGTGATGAGCGAGGCCGTCGAGAACTTGTCCATCTCGGCGGACGAGAACGACAGCACCTTGCGGAACACCTGCGCGCGCAGGTCGCGCCCGATGGCGGCAGACATCCGCGCGCCGACAAAATTGCAGAGCACGGCCGCCGCGATCATGCCGAGCGTGAGCAGGAGCATTTTCCCGCCGGTGCGCAGCAGGTAGCTGTTGCGGATGTGGTTGACATTCAGGCCCGCGACGGCGTACTCCGTCTTGAGAAACTGCACGGCCGCGCTGTGCAGGACGCTGTCGGTGAGCGTGCCCATGCCGCTGAGCGCTTCCTCGCCGCGCGCGAGGATCTCCTCGTGCGTGATGAGGCCGCCCTGCATCTGCTGGCGCAGGGCGAGCACGGTGTTCGCCCCCTGCTCCGACAGGCGGGCATACATGACCAGCGGCCGGACGAAGATGCCCTCCAGCTCCGGCAGCTGCGCCGTGTCGTTGATTGTCCAGACGCCGTCGGCATCCGTGTAGGCGGCGCTGACCGCGGCGGCGTCGTCATCCGACAAAAACAGGCGCACGCCGTCCATGGTCTTGTCCGTGAGCGCGAGGGGCGCGGCATATTCGATGCCGCCGCTCTGGATGCCGGTGTCCACGATGCGGCTCGTGTACGCCGGCAGCGACAGCTCGCAAAACGACTGCGCCACGAGCAGCAGCACGATCAGCGCCACGCCGAGCGCGGCAAAGATCGCAATGAGCAGTGCCTTGCTGCGCGGCGCGTCCCGGTCCTCCGGCGCGGGCTCATACGGCGCATCGTTCTCCCAGCCGGGCACGGGCGGGTCGTCTGCCCAGGGATCGTCCTGCGGCTCGGCTTCATCGTCCCAGTCGTCGGCGGGGGCGCTGTCCTGCCAGCCGGAAGGGAAATGCTCCCCGGTTCCATCATCCGGCGGCGCGGATGCATCCTGCTGATCCTCCGGCGGGAGGATTTCATTCTGTAAATCATCTTCCGGCGGCGTCTGCTCGCCCCCGCAGTAGGGGCACCAGCGCGCATCATCCGGGATGTCTCGTCCACAGTAGGGACACTGCATTGGCTTCACCTGCCCTTTCACACACACAAATCGTTTTCCTCAATGTACCATATTCCCGGCCATACCGCAAGATAAAAAAATGTCCCCCGGTGGTTCGCCGGGGGACAAAGAAAAGCCTGTTAACCCGCGATGCGCTTGGCGCCCACGTAATTCTTCAGGTAGTAGCTCGAGCTCAGGTCGCTGATGACGACGCAGCCTGCGCCGGAGCTGCTGTGGATGAACTGGCCGTTGCCGATATAGATACCGACGTGGCCGATGCTGGAGCTGTTGCTCGCAAAGAACACCAGGTCGCCGAGCTGGAGGTTGGCCTTCTCGACATAGGTGCCGTTGTTGTTGTAGATGCTGCTGGCCACACGGCTCATGGAATAGCCGCAGAGCTTGTACACGTAGTTGACAAAGCCGGAGCAGTCAAAGCCCGAGGGGCTCATGCCGCCGTAGACATACGGCGCGCCCATGTACTGCTTGGCCGTGGCGACGATGGTCTCACCGATGGAGCCGCTGGGCTTGCTGCCGCCGTCCGACTTCGTGGTGGTGACGTAGGTGCTGTTGACATAGCCCTTGACGCCGTTGATGGTGACAGCCGTCCAGTTGCCGCTCGTGCCGGTGATCGTCAGCGGCGTGCCGTTGTTATACGTGCCGAGGATGGAATAATTCGTGCCGGCGCCGGAACGCAGACGCACGTCGTTGCCCTTGATATAGCCGGTCTGGCTCGTGGAGCCGCCGCCGTTATCGGGCTTGGTCGTGGTCATGTAGTCCTTGCTGACATAACCGTCCCTGCCGCTGTAGCTGACTTTGTACCAGTTGCCGCTCTCGCCGGTGATGGTCATCTTCGTGCCGGTGTTATACACGCCGAGGATGGAGCTGGTCGTGCTCGCACCCGAGCGCATACGCACGCCGGTGCCCTTGATGTAGCCGGCCTTGCTGTCGGCCCCGCCGCCGGAGACATAGTCCGAGCGGATGTAGCCGCTCACGCCGCCGATGGTGACCTTCGTCCAGCCGTTTTCCGTGCCGGTGATGGTCAGGGGCGTGCCGTTCTGGTAGGTACCGAGGATGGAGTAGTTCGTGCTCGGGCCGGAGCGCATGCGCACATCGCTGCCCTTGACCGAACCGTTGGAGCTGCCCATGCTGCTGCCGCCGTTCGTCACGCCCGAGAGCGAGACATAGTCCGAGTGGACATAGCCGGTGGTGCCGTTGTAGCTGACCTTGTACCAGGCGCCGTTGACGCCGGTGATCGTCATGGTCGTGCCGGAGTTGTAGGTGCCGAGGATGGAGCTGCTCGTGCTCGCACCCGAGCGCATACGCACGTAGCTGCCGTTGATCGTGCCGGTACCGAAGCTGGCATCCATTTCATTGGCGCGTTTGAGGTAATCGGAAGATATGTAGCCGACGGTGCCGTTGTAGACCACCGTGGCCCAGCCGCCGCTCGAGCGCGTGGACACCACAACGTGGGTGCCTGCCGGGAGCGTGGAGATAATGCCGTAATTCGTTCCGGCGCCCGTTCGGAAGTTGACGGCCGTCGTCGTCGTCGCACCGCCGGCGCTCGCCGCGGAAGCCGAAACGGCCAGCGTGAGCGCGAAGAGCGCGGAAACAACGGCTGTTTTCAGAAATCGTTTCGCCATAGAATCATCCTTTGCTTAGTTATTCGCAAGCGCGCGGTCCAGCCACACAGCCGCCACATCCATGGCGTTGTACAGGCCGTCCTTTTCTGTCTTTTTGACCACACGGTCGCGGGATTTCAGATCCGGGTCGGTGAGCTGAAGCTGCACGGAGACCCGCGTCGCCACGTCGAGGTCCTTGATCTTTTTCGTGTCGAGGATCTGCATCATAATGATGTACTTGTCAGCCATGCTGCCGTAATAGAGCAGGTTGTCTTTCCGGCGCAGCGGATGGCCTTTGTAGCACAGTTCGGTCGATTTTGCTGCCAATGAGATACACCTCCGATACCACTGTTTTCGAATTGTAACACATTTCAATCTTTTTGTCAACACCGCATGCCCCGCGCTGTCGTTTCTGCGCGGGGACACGCGATGGGGCAGACATTTGCGCGGCTCAGCCGGCGTCGTCGGCATCGCCGCCGGTGTCCTGCGACTGGCCGGAGAAATTGCCGAAGATGCCGGTCGGCGAGCCGATGGTCGGCGTCGGGAAGCTCTTGGTCGGCAGATCCTTGTGGATCGACTCCATGACGAGCTTCCAGATCTGGGCGGCGGGGTTGCCGGAGAAGTTCATATACTCGGGCATATCGTAGCCGGTCCAGACGGCGGCCACATAGTACGGCGTGAAGCCGACGAACCAGCGGTCGCAGTTGTTCGTGGTCGTACCGGTCTTGCCGCCGACGGGCATGCCGCTCAGGCGGGCCTCGCTGCCGGTGCCGCTGTTGACGGCGTTGCAGAGCATATCGGTCATGTTCCACGCGGTGTTGGCCTTGAAGGCCACGATCGTGCGCGCGGGATTTTCGAGCACGACCTCGCCGCTGGAATCCTTGACGTAGGAATACGTGCGGCCGTAGGTGAACACGCCGTCGTTGACGAAGGCGGAGTACGCCTGCGTCATCTCGCGGACGGTGATGCCGTTCGTGAGCTGGCCGAGGGCGAGCGGCGCGTAGTCGCAGTCGGACTCGGCAAGGCTCGTGACGCCGAGCTTGTCCTTCAAAAATTCATACGACGCGCGCGGGGTGAGCTTGTCGAGGATCTGCGCGGACACGGTGTTGAGCGAGCGCTGCAGCGCCTCGCGGATGGTGATGACGCCGTAGTTGCCGCCGCCGGAGTTTTTCGGATACCAGCTTGTGCCGGAGAGCTTGATGTCCGGCGAATCGTTGACCTGCGTGTACTGCGTGATGAGGCCGAGCTCCATGGCCGGGCCGTAGGTCGCGATCGGCTTGATGGACGATCCGGGCGGGCGCTTGGACTGCGTGGCCCGGTTCGTGCCGAAGTTGATGGTCTTTTTGCCCGTGCCGCCGGACATGCCCTTGATCTCGCCGGTGTAGGGGTCCATGATGACGATGGCGGACTCGAACTGCTGGCCGGAGGCCGACGGGCGCTGCGGCATCTTGTCGAGGTCGGTATAGACGTCGTCGATCGCCTGCTGGATGCTGGGATCGTAGCAGGAATAGACCTGATAGCCGCCGGAATAGAGCAGCGTGCGCGCCGTGTCGCGGCTGACGCCCTTCTGCTCGACGAGGTCGTTGAGCACGTCGTTGATGACGGCCTCGGCGTAGTAGCTGTAGATGGTCTGGGTGGCATCGTCGGACTCGCTGCGCACGAACACGAGCTCCTGCGCCACGGCCTCATCGTACTGCTCCTTGTTGATGTAGCCCTGTTCGTACATCTGCTTGAGGATGGTCTCCTGCCGGGTCTTATTGTTCTCGCGGCTGATGAAGGGGTCGTATTTTGAGGGGTTATTCGTGATGCCGATGATGCTCGCGCACTCGGCGAGCGTGAGATCCTTCGGTTCTTTGCCGAAGTAGGTCTCGGCGGCGGTATAGACGCCGTTGCACCCCTCGCCGAAGTAGACGATGTTCAGGTACCACTCCATGATCTCTTCCTTATCATAGGACTTCTCAAATTCGAGCGCCTGGAAGATCTCGAGCAGCTTGCGCTGCACGGTGATATCGTCCTGCTTGGTGAGGTTTTTGATCAGCTGCTGCGTGATGGTCGAGCCGCCGAAGTCGTTTTTCATCGACAGGAACATGTTGATGAACGCGCCGGTCGTGCGGTACCAGTCCACGCCCTTGTGCTTGTAAAAGCGCTTGTCCTCGATGGCGACGGCCGCGTGCTCCATGTCCTTGGGGATGTCGGCATAGTCGATCCAGACGCGGTTTTCCGTGCTCGAGAGGTTCGTGAGGTTCTGCCAGTTGCCGTCGGAATCCTCATACAAAATCGAGCTTGAGAGCGAGACCGTGAAGTCCGAGAGCTGCACGTCGAGATCCGTGGACAGGCAGTTTTTCACATAGTACGCGAAGATGCACAAAAACAGCAGCCCCGTGACGAGCACGATCAGCAGGATCGTGCCGAGCACGCGCAGCACAGTGCCCGCGACGCTCACGGTCGCATCCGCGGCCTGGGCCGCGCGCGGGGCGGATGATGATGGTTTCGGTCGTTTTGCCATAGGCAGTGACGCACCTCCCTGATAATACACATTATCGGGTCAAAAACCCGGTCGATATTCAGCGCATAAAAACGGTTAAATGATATTATAGCACACTCTGTCAACCGGGGATAGTCTTTCGCGCGTTTTTGTCCGGCGGGTATAAAATGCGCGCGCGTTGGACAAACTTTCCGGTGAAAGGAGCGAGGCATATGAAACGAACGCTGGCACTAACGGTCGTGACGGCGCTGTGCGCCGTGTCGCCGTTCGTCGCAGGGGCGGCGATGTCCTCCCTGCAGCAGCCGGGCGCGGACGCGCCGGCCACGTCCTACGACGGCGCGCAGGCGGAATATATCCTGCGGGATTACGAGGGCTATGTGAGCGTGTTCGCCTCCGACGCCGACCGCAGGCCGCTGCAGGTGACCGGCATCGAGGTCGCCGGACTGCGCCGCGCCGACCAGGAGCTGCTGCGCGGCGGCATCACCGTCGGCAGTCAGGAGCAGCTTTTGCTGCTGCTGGAGGATCTGGGGTCGTAAAAGGACTTGATTTTACACGCCAGATGGGGTACACTGAAACCAGAACACGATCACAACTGGAGGACACCCCGATGAGTGAAGCATTCGGCAGCGATTATCTGACGATCGAGGACGAGGACGGCAACGAGTTCGAGCTGGAAGTGCTCAACGAGTTTGAGCTCGACGGTCAGGACTATCTCGCGGCGCTCCCCGCCGATATGGACGAGGACGACCCCGATTTCGGCATCATCCTGCTCAAGATCATGGAGGAAAACGGTGAGGAGCTCTTCGGCTCCATCGACGATGACGACGAGCTGGACAAGGTGTACAATTACTATATGGAAGAGATCTTCGCCGACGAGGACGAAGGATCTGACGGCGGCGCGGAGGAATAAGTTCCCGCGCGGCGCATAGCATGGGAATAAGTCCTGCTGTGTGCGTGGAGCACGACTGAGTGCTCAGAGCTCATTTAAACCCACATCTCTTATAAGGGATGCCAGAACTTCCGCTGCGGATTGCAGGCCTCCCGGCCGGCTGAAAGATGCCGGTTGGACGTTGGAAGCAGAGAAACAGCAGAGAGGCGACCCACCTGCCTTCTTGTGCAGGTTGTAACTGGGCTCACACGGCATTGGCGGGCTGGCCGGCAGCGAAAGCTGCCGGCTTTTTTCTTGCCTCTGACAAGAAAAAAGCCAGATTGCATCCGTCGCGGCGTGGCCACCGAAAAAGCCGCGCCGCATTGACAAGCCCCCGCCGCCGGGGCTATGATAAGCCTCAGCGGCACGCGCAGTGTGCCGAATCCTGTCCAAACGAAAGGTGATCCGCCATGCTCCGCTTTCAGAACGATTACTCCGAGGGTGCGCACCCGAACGTGCTGCGTGCCCTGTGCGACACCAACCTCTGCTCCACGCCGGGCTACGGGCTCGACGAC
>OLVO01004513.1_pt1 | contig 10364 bp, 6 predicted proteins | sample 1672571 | NCBI WGS metagenome assembly OLVO01 (sample SAMEA3136700, study PRJEB25190) | human gut metagenome | biome: human gut; feature: human-associated habitat; material: faeces | place: Austria | collected 2013 | reverse complement strand
ACGTGCAATCGTTCGTAACCCTAAGGTATTCCTGATGGATGAGCCTCTGTCCAACTTGGATGCAAAGCTTCGTGTACAGATGAGAATCGAGATCTCCAAGCTGCATCAGAGATTAGGTACAACCATCATCTACGTAACACATGACCAGACCGAGGCTATGACTCTGGGTACCAGAATCGTTGTTCTTAAGGATGGTGTTATCCAGCAGGTAGATACTCCGCAGAACCTGTACGATAAGCCGGCTAACAAGTTCGTTGCTGGATTCATCGGTTCTCCGCAGATGAACCTGATCGATGCTAAGGTTGTTCAGGTAGGCAACCAGGTACATGTTCAGTTTGGTAACGCTGATATCACTCTTCCAGATGAGAAGGGTAAGGTATTAGTTCAGAAGGGTTATGTTGGTAAGGAAGTTTGCTTCGGTATTCGTCCAGAGGATATCCATGATGGCGATATGAGCAACTATCCGGGTGCTACTCTGACTGCTACAATCCGTGTGTACGAGCTTCTGGGTGCTGAGGTATTCCTGTACTTCGATATCAACGAGACAAGCTTCACCGCTCGTGTAAGCCCAAGAACAACTGCTAGACCGGGCGATACTCTGACTCTGGGTCTTGACCTGAGCAGAATCCATATCTTCGATAAGGATAGCGAGTTGGTTGTATTAAACTAATTGAATTAAATTAAGATTTTTTAGGGGAAATGTAAAAAATTTACATTTCCCCTTTTTTTTTCTCGAAAAATGTTATACAATATAAGAAGGAATGGCGGTAAGCTGTGAAAACTATAAGCTGCTACGGCGGCGGAATGTGAGGAAAGTATGATTTCGAACCAGATTTTGCAAAGTACAATTGAAGGGCTGAAAAATATCGCACGAATTGATTTGTGTGTATGCGATACCGACGGAAACATGCTGGCATCTACGTTTGGTGATCCGGAGATTACCACGGAGACCATCGTGAATTTTACGTTGTCGCCGGCAGACAGCCAGGTAGTTGCTGGATTCCAGTTCTTTAAGGTATTTGATGAGCATCAGCTTGAATATGTAATGCTGGCAAAGGGAGGCAGTGACGATGTTTACATGGTAGGAAAGATTGCAGCATTCCAGGTACAGAACCTGTTAGTTGCATACAAAGAGCGTTTTGACAAGGATAACTTCGTTAAGAACCTGCTTCTTGATAACCTGCTGTTGGTAGATATCTATAATCGCGCAAAGAAGCTTCATATTGAAGTATCTGCGAAGAGAGTTGTCTATGTAATAGAGACAAAGAATGAGAAGGATGTCAATGCACTTGAGACGGTACGCAGCCTGTTTACCGGAAGAGTAAAGGATTTCATCACTGCAGTTGATGAGAAGAATATCATCGTTGTTCGCGAGGTAAAGCCGGGCGAGACACAGGATGATCTTGAGAAGACAGCTCAGGTTATGGTTGATATGCTTAATACCGAGGCAATGAGTCAGGTGCATGTTGCATATGGAACTGTTGTAAATGAGTTAAAGGAAGTTTCCAGATCCTACAAAGAGGCAAAGATGGCACTTGATGTTGGAAAGATCTTCTTTAGCAACAAGAACGTTGTTGCTTATGCTAAGCTTGGCATTGGCCGTCTAATTTATCAGCTTCCGATTCCGCTGTGTCGTATGTTTATCAAGGAGATTTTTGATGGCAAGTCTCCAGATGAGTTTGACGATGAGACATTGACCACAATCAACAAGTTCTTTGAGAACAGCCTGAATGTATCTGAGACATCCAGACAGCTGTATATTCACAGAAATACACTTGTATATCGTCTGGACAAGCTTCAGAAGAGCACTGGATTAGACCTGCGTGTATTTGAGGATGCGATTACCTTTAAGATTGCGCTTATGGTTGTGAAGTATATGAATTATATGGAGAAAAACTAAGGCTCCAGCGTAGAAAAACCGGGGGAAACGGACGTAAGAGTCTGTTTCCCCCTTTTGGTTTTGCATACAAAAGTATTGACGGACAGATTTTGGTCATGCTAATAGCATTGATAGATCTGACTGTTCAGAGGAAAGGTGGATGCAAGTGGAAGAAAAAAACAGACAGTTAAATGAAGATGCTGAAACAATAGAGGAAAAAAATGAGCTTCAAACAGGCAAAAAGAAACACAGAAAAAATAATTTTGCAGCAGGTATGGCAGTAGGTGCGGCAGCAGCAATCATGGGCTGTTCGCTGGCAGGTATATATTTCAGCCGTCATTATCGTTACAGTTCGCTCGCAACAGCATATTCATCGAGAGGAACGAAGACAGCAACATCATCTACAGTCGAGTCACAGAATCAGGAGGCCATCACAGATGAGCTGATGACAAAATTAAAGCTTCTTGAACAGTGTGCCGATGATTACTTTTTATTTGATACGGCAGATGCTAAGGATTATCAGGATAACATTTATAAAGGTTTTATGAATGCGCTTGATGATCCATATTCATGCTATTACACGGCAGATGAATATCAGACACTGATGGAATCAACAAGTGGAAGCTATGAGGGAATAGGTGTTGTTGTATCACAGAATGTTCAGACAAAGATCATTACTGTTGTGCGGCCGTTTGAGGGCTGTCCTGGTGCCGAGGCCGGTATGCTTCCGGGCGATATTTTAATAGAGGTTGCCGGGAATGATGTAAGCGGCATCGACGTAAGCACTGTTGTTTCCTGGATCAAAGGAGAGGGCGGTACTACAGTTGATATACGCGTATATCGTGAGTCAGAAGATAAGTATTATGATTTTACTGTTGAGCGAAGAAAAATTGAAGTCCCGACAGTTGCATATGAGATGTTAGAGGACAATATTGGCTATGTTCAGGTGACAGAGTTTGATGAGGTTACGTCAGACCAATATATAGCAGCAGTTGATGATTTAAAGGCACAGGGCATGGAAGGTCTGATTGTAGATATTCGTGACAATCCTGGAGGTCTGTTAAGCTGCGTTGTAGATATGCTTGATTATATGCTTCCGGAAGGCACCATTGTCTACACAGAGGATAAAAATGGAGAAGGAGATACCTATACGTCTGATGCAGAGCATTATTTCGATCTTCCGCTTGCTGTGCTCGTAAATGGAAACAGTGCGTCAGCATCTGAGATTTTTTCGGGTGCCATTCAAGATTATGAGACAGGAACAATCATCGGAACACAGACCTTTGGAAAAGGAATCGTGCAAAGCATTTTGCCATTTAACGATGGAAGCGCAATTAAAATTACAGTATCACGTTATTTTACACCGCGCGGCACATGTATACACGGAGAAGGAATCACTCCAGATGTAGAGGTAGAGCTAAACGAAGAACTTAAGACAAAACTGACAATCGAAAAAAGTGAGGATAATCAGCTGCAAAAAGCAATAGAAAATGTGAAAGAGCAGATTGCGGCGGAGTGACGTAAGAAGTCTGTAAGAAAAAAGTTATAGCATTATGCATGAAAATGAGGTACAATCATTTTTGATGTAATCGGCTGAGGAAAGTTACGAAAGGGGGCCGATTTAATAAAATACGCCGGGGAAGTCCCCGACAGATTGGAGAAACATGAGTCAGAAAGATACAGAAAAAAACAAACGAAAAAAGAAAAAAGGCACAGGCCTGATTGTAGTTTGTGTGACACTGCTGATTCTTTTATTTGCTGTACTAATCATTTTGATTTGGCAGATCAGCCGTGTAGGAAACGGAGAGACTGTCGGTTTTGGTGGAAAAACAGGCAATACGCAGGCAGTATCACAAAATACGCCTTCTGCTACGCAGGAAGCTGCGCTGACAAGTTCATCAGGAAGCGAGGCAAATGCTGAGGAAGTTCAGACGCAGGCGCAGACAGAAGCTGCACAGGCTGAGTCTGCAGCTGGTCAGACACAGGCAGCAGGACAGGCAACTATGATGGAGCCGCAGACATATGAGAATGATGCGAATGGAAATATGATTGTTCCAGAGCGTCAGGCAGGTTCTATGGAAACAGAGCCAGCATGGGAATATGTACTGGAAAAGACTGGAGATAGTGTACTTGATGATGCTAATTATTTAGCAGCGATGTATGATTATGATGGTGCAATCGCAAAGATCCAGTCAGTATCAGGATATGAGAGCAACGCAGCTTATACAGCAGCCATTGCAGATTATGAGCAGAGAAAGAGCGAGGCTGTTGTCTACGCAGATAACAGCACAATTCCTCATATTTTCTTCCATACGCTTGTTGTTGATACAAGCAGAGCCTTTGATGATAACATCGCAATCAGCAAGCAGGATGGTATGAACAAGGTAAAGGATTACAACTATGTAATGACTACAGTGGATGAGTTTTGCCGTATTCTTGAAGAAATGTATACAAGAGGATATGTGCTTGTAAGCATTTATGATGTGGCATCATATGAGACACAGGCAGACGGCACACAGGTTATGAAGCATCAGCCGATTTATCTTCCGGAAGGCAAGAAGCCATTTGTTTTGTCTGTTGATGATGTAAGCTACTACGAATACATGACAGGTCACGGTTTTGCAAGCAAGCTCGTTGTTGGTGAGGATGGAACTCCGACAAGTGAATATACGAATTCAGATGGCAGCCTAAGCTATGGTTCATATGATGTTGTTCCGATTCTTGATGATTTTGTTGAGACTCATCCAGACTTTTCATATCGCGGCGCTAAGGGTATCATTGCTCTGACTGGATATGAGGGTATTTTTGGATATCGTACAAGTGATTTCTGGTACAACAGCAACTGCGATTACTTTGATCAGTATTTCTCATGGAATCTGGAGAACAACTTAAAGAAGAAGCAGACTATGTATCAGCCAAATCCTAATATCGAGCAGGATAAGGAGAGTGCAAAGCAGGTAGCGCAGGCATGCCGTGATGATGGATGGCTGTTTGCAAGTCATACATGGGGTCACAACAAGGTCGGTGATTCTGGATCATATGAGCGTTTTGAGTCTGATTCCCGTTTGTGGGATCGCGAGGTAAAGCCGCTTCTTGGCGATGTTGATATCATCATTTATCCGCAAGGTGAAGATTTGTATGAGGGCTCCTGGAGAGGATATGATCCTGCAAATCAAAAGTATCAGCTGTTAAAGGAGTTAGGATTTAGCTACTTCTGCAGCGTTGACTCAAACCTTGGCTGGACACAGCTTGGAAATGAATATTTCCGTATGGGACGCGCTAATGTAGACGGACAGCGTATGTGGGAAGCAATCAGCTCCTATGTAGATCCGTCATCAGGTGCAAAGGATCGTTTGTCAGCATTGATTGATTCAAGATTAGTATTTGACTGGTCCAGACCAACGCCGGTAACAAAGTAAAAACGAGAAGTCTGGCATATATGGACATAAAGACAAAGACAGAAAGGCAGACAAAAGAGATGGTAAAAGAGACTGTATTTAAAGAAAGAGCACAAAAGGTTTTGACATCAATGAAGGAAAATGGCATGGATCAGCTTATTGTAAGCGATCCTGCCTCCATCAACTATCTGATGGGAAGACTCATGAACCCGGGCGAACGTCTGATGGTACTTGTATTTGATGCAGCAGCTGGCAAGACTGAGCTTGTAATCAGCAAGCTGTACCCACAGGGAGATAATCCGATTTGGCCGGTTACGTATGTTGATGATGTTGATGACTGCGTTGCAATTCTTTCTGAGAAGATTGCAGAAACTGGCGTGATTGGCATTGATAAAAACTGGGCAGCAAAGTTTTTGCTTCGTCTTATGGAACTTCGTCCAAATCTGACATACAAGAATGGTTCTTACATCATTGATAAGATTCGCCAGATTAAGACAAACGAAGAGCAGGAGTTTATGATCGAAGCCTCCAGATTAAACGATCTGGCAGTTGAGCGTCTTATCAAAGAGGTCAACAAAGGTTATACAGAGAAGGAACTTGCCGATAAGCTGCTTGATATTTATCACGATCTTGGTTCAGAAGGATTTTCCTTCTATCCGATTTGCTGCTACGGTGCAAATGCTGCTGACCCGCATCACAGTAACGACGATTCCACAGGAAAATCTGGCGACAGCGTAATTCTTGATATTGGATGCTTGTGGAATGGCTATTGCTCAGATATGACAAGAACTGTATTCTTGGGTAATGTAAGCGAAGAACAGAAGAAGGTATACAACATCGTAAAGACAGCTAACGAGCGCGCAATCGCAGCAGTAAAGCCAGGTGTTCGCTTCTGTGATGTAGATGCAGCCGCAAGAGATTATATAACAGAGCAGGGATATGGCCCATACTTTGTACATCGTACCGGTCATAACATCGGTCAGGAGGTTCATGAGGCAGGAGATGTCTCATCGGCAAATACAGATATATTAAAGCCGGGCATGACCTTCTCCATAGAGCCGGGTATCTACTTAACAGGAAATTTTGGTGTGCGTGTTGAGGATCTCGTTCTCGTAACAGAGGATGGATGCAAGGTCCTTAATCATTTTACCAAAGACATAATTGTAGTACCAGAAAAGTAAAAATTATAGTAATGGATGTCACATTCATTGTGTAGTCAAACTACCGGGTATCCATAACAACAAACAACCAACATTGTTGAGAAAAAATATCAACAATGTTGGTTGTTTTTCTTTATAAAAGCTCGTATAATATGAAGTTAGATAATACTAACTTCTGGCATCATAAACTTAACCAGAACACAGTCTCATCAATATAAAGAGAGGGGGAACGTCATGTTTCTGGAGATTAAAGGAATCAAAAAACATTTCGGCGAAGGCGACAGCCGTATCGAAGTGTTAAAGGGAATTGACATGGAGATTGAAAAAGGAGAATTATGCGTGCTTTTGGGACCTTCAGGTTCTGGGAAATCGACACTGTTAAATATTATTGGGGGAATTGACGGTGCAGACAGCGGCTATATTGCAATTAATGGCGAAAAGACAGCCGATATGGACGAAAAGACGCTGACATTGTACAGAAGAAAGCATCTAGGTTATGTCTTTCAGATGTATAATTTGATTCCAAATTTAAATATCAAGGAAAATGTAGAGGTTGGTGCTTATTTAAGTGACAACCCACTTGATGTAGATGATTTGTTAAAGACACTTGGCTTGTATGAGCATCGTCATAAGCTGCCGAATCAGTTATCAGGAGGACAGCAGCAGCGAACAGCTATAGGAAGAGCCATTGTAAAGAATCCAGATATTTTGCTGTGCGATGAGCCAACAGGTGCACTTGATTATGCAACATCAAAGGAGATTTTAAAACTAATCGAGCAGGTCAACCACAAATATGGAAATACTGTTGTTATGGTAACACATAATAACGCAATCGAGAAGATGGCAGATCGCGTCGTAAAGCTTCATGATGGCCGTATTCGTGAGAATTGCCGCAATGAGACGCGTATGGCAGCGGAGGATCTGGAATGGTAAAGAAAAAAACAAATCCATTGAATAAACGTTTTCTTAGGGAATTAAAGAGCGAGGCTGGAAAATATATTGTTCTGTTTGTATTTATAGCAGGTGTGATCGCGCTTGTATCTGGATTTTTGGTTGCGAGCGGCAGTATGTCACAGGCCTATGATGAGAGTTTTGAAAAATATAATATTGAAGATGGAAATTTTGAGGTTAAAAGAGAGGCATCAAGCGGTCTGTTAGACGCCTTGCAAAAGGATGGAACAAAGATTTATCCAAACTTCTATAAAGAAGAGCAGACAAAGAATGTGGAGAGTACGCTTCGTATTTTTAAGAAGCGTACAGAAATTGATCTGGAATGCCTGATGGAAGGAAACTTTCCAGAAGATGAAAATGAGATTGCAATTGACCGGATGTATGCCGTAAATAATAAAATTTCTGTTGGTGATGTGATGGAACTTGGAGATGTGTCCTACACAATATGCGGTTTAGTGGCACTTTCTGATTACAGTGCATTGTTTTCATCCACGTCAGATATGATGTTTGACGCTGTGAGATTTGGTGTGGCTATTGTGACAGAGGATGGATTTAATAAAATCAACGATGATCATCTTCACTACAATTATTCATGGCGTTACAGCGAGCGTCCGGCAGATGAGAAAGAGGCAAAGACACTCAGCGAATCTTTCTTGAAAACTTTGTATGTAAATGCGCTTTTGAATCTGAACGGTGTCGAAGGCTTTATCCCAGAGTATGTAAATCAGGCGATTATCTTTACCGGAGATGATATAAAGGGCGATAATGCTATGTTTACCGTATTTCTTTATATCGTCATTGCTATTATTGCGTTTGTATTTGCCGTGACTACCAGCAACACGATCAACAAGGAATCAGCAGTAATCGGTACACTTCGCGCGTCCGGCTACTCAAAGGGCGAGTTGATTCGTCATTATATGGCAATGCCGATGCTCATTGTCTTGATTGCAGCAGTGATTGGAAATATTTTAGGATACACTGTATTTAAAGGTTATATGGCAGCACTGTACTATGCAAGCTATAGCCTTCCGACTTATGTCACGATCTGGAACGCCGATGCATTTGTCAAGACAACAGTAATTCCAGTGCTTTTGATGTTTGCCATTAACTTTATTATGCTGGCAGAAAAGATGAGTCTTTCACCGCTTCGTTTCCTTCGTCGTGATTTGAGCCGCAGACAAAAGAAAAAGGCATTTCGATTAAAGACTACGATTCCGATTATGAAGCGATTCCGTATGAGAATTCTGTTTCAGAACATTCCAAACTATGTCATTTTGTTTATTGGAATTTTGTTCGCAAACCTGATTTTATTGTTTGGATTTATGTTTGGACCGTTGCTTGATCATTTCGAGCAGGAGATTACAACTCATCTTCTTGCAGAGCATCAGTATGTGCTTGTAAGCGAAGAAAAGACAGAAAATAAAGAGGCTGAAAGCTATGATGTTACGGTATTAAAGACACAGGAGGGACGCTACAAGAGCGAGGAAGTGATGGTGTATGGCGTGCAGGAAAACAGCGCCTACATAAAGAGCAGCCTTTCAGATGATGAGGTATTGATTTCAAATGCCTATGCAAATAAGCAGCATATCAAGGTAGGTGATACAATTACATTGCAGGAAGAGTATGGGGAGAAAACGTATTCCTTTACCGTTACGGGTATCTATACATATCCGGCTGCATTGTCTGTCTTTATGAATTGTGATGCGTTTGAGAAAACATTTGAGAAGGGAAGCTATTATCCAGGATATTTCTCAAATGAAGAACTGACTGATTTGACGCAGAAAAACATTGCAATGACTATATCAAAGGAAGATTTGACAAAGACCAGCAGACAGCTTCGATTGTCAATGGGTGGAATGGCTGTTCTATTTCAGGGCTTTGGCGTGATCATGTTTGCGCTGCTTTTATATCTGCTCTCAAAGGTAGTAATCGAGAAAAATGTGCAGTCAATTTCCATGGCAAAGATTTTAGGTTACAGTGACAAGGAAATCAACCGCTTATATATTCGTACCACAACAATCGTATCAGTTGTTTCGTTGATAGTGACAATCGGGTTATGTATTGTGCTGCTGAAGGTTATCTGTGAGGTTGCGTTTGCAGAGTATTCTGGTTATTTGGAATTTTATATGGAGCCGCTAGATCTGTTAAAAGTTCTTGCAGCCGGACTAATCACGTATGCCGTGATCTCATTCTTCCAGATCAAAAAAATCAAGGCAATTCCGATGACAGATGCATTAAAAAACGTCGAGTAGCACGCGTTTCATATCATCCGGCAGCGGCGCCTCAAAGCAAAGCGGCACATGAGTGATCGGATGCTCAAAGGAAAGTCGGCATGAGTGGAGCGCTTGGCGTGTGATAAACTCCATATCTGGATTATAAAGGTAATCGCCGACAAGCGGAAAACCTAAATATTTCATATGAATCCGTATCTGATGGGTGCGGCCTGTCTCAAGCTGTAAAGAGACAAGGCTGTGCCCATTTTTTGTTTCTAATGTTTTGTAATGAGTTACGGCGCGTTCTCCGTGTTCAAAATCTACACAGCGCTCAATTATAGAGCCAGGCTTTCTTGAGAGCGGTGCAGTGATTGTGCCGGACGGCGGAGTGACGACACCGCGCACAATCGCCAGATATTCACGCGTAATTGCGTGACGAACAGCCATATCAGAAAGAATGGCAGAGGAGAGTGGATTTTTTGCAATTACTGTAAGCCCTGAGGTATCTCGGTCTAAGCGGTTTGTGCAGCGAAAGATAAAATTGCCGCTGTCACGGTAGTACCAGGCAAGAGCATTTGCCAGTGAATTATAATAATTGTCCATAGAAGGATGAATAGGCATTTTAGCTGGCTTATTTGCAACAAGAATATCCTCATCCTCGTAGACAATTGAAAGAGGAAGCTTTACAGGAGGTACATGGTAGGAGGAATGCTCCTCAACAATATGTACTGTCAGAATGTCGCCTTCATGAAGAGGTGTGTTT
>OLVO01004508.1_pt1 | contig 10370 bp, 13 predicted proteins | sample 1672571 | NCBI WGS metagenome assembly OLVO01 (sample SAMEA3136700, study PRJEB25190) | human gut metagenome | biome: human gut; feature: human-associated habitat; material: faeces | place: Austria | collected 2013 | reverse complement strand
TTCCTGGAACTGGTTTAAGCTATACGCATACTTCAAGTGGTTCAAAAAAGAACTTATCAAATAAAAAATTGAAAGAGGAAAGACAACAAGAATTGGCAAATAAGATAAATACTGTTTCAGCAAAAATGTACAGAAGTGAAGGTTCTATGAGGTTCTGTAAATATTTTCATCTTATTACTGGTATATTTTTTATACTAGTAGGGTTGATTCTTACAGTAATTATACCGGTGTGTATTATATTCCCTATTATTGGAATTTTTAGTTTGTTTCTTAGTCATAGTTATAGTAAACAGCTTAAATATCTTGTAGATGAGAGAAAAAAGAAAGAATTACATATATCAAGTGAAAAAGAGTATTAAATAAAAAAAGGAGGCAAAAAATGAATATGAAATTTGTAAAAGGTGTTGTTGTTGGTGGATTAATTTCAGCAGGAGTTGCAATAATGTGTGCAGATAAAATGCAGCCAAATAGAAGAAAAATGATAAAAATGGGAAAACAATTTGCTAGAAAAATGGGGATAATATAGAAATTTTAAAATTAAAAAATTCTATAAGATGATACTTAAAAATAAAATCCAGAAAACTATTTATTAATAATTTTCTGGACTTTTTTATCATATATGATTATTATATGATTATTTTTTATCGCATTCTTTTGATGGTTTGCAATCATGATCATGGTCATGATCTTTACAGTCTAATTTAATACCTTTTAAACATTTGGTATCACGTTCTACTTTTTTACATATCTTACAATGTTTTACTTGGTCAACCCATATTTCAATCTCATAAAATCTGTTAGCACAAAGTGGTCCAAATACAAATTCACCATTACAATCTGTAAAAGTATGAGATACTGGTATTCTTTCATCTTTGCCACACTCACAAACTACTTCTACTAATTTTACTACAGCATCAGCTACAGGATCTTGATAACAATCTTTTACAACCCCATATATAACAGATCTATTGTCTTCAGGTAATGTGATTTCTAAGTCAAATTGTTTTCCAGTTGCTAAAATACCATCAACGTTTAGAACTGGACATATATTTTTTTCATATTCCATAATAAATTCATCCTTTCTAATTGTTTTGCTTAATATATATTATGAAAAAGTTGAATAAATGTGCTATTTATGTAGAAAAATAATAGAAAATAATATATAATATTATGATGATAAGAAAAATGTAAAAAAAATAAGAATAAAATATAAAATATAAAAAGGAGAAAAATATGAGAAATTATTATTTTACATCTGAGAGTGTAACAGAGGGACATCCAGACAAATTGTGCGATTATATATCAGATAGTATTTTAGATGAATATTTAAAACAAGATGAGGACTCAAGAGTTGCGGTCGAAACATTTGCATCAAAAGACAATATTAATATAGCAGGTCAAGTAACTTCAAATGGAGAAGTCAATATAGAAAAACTAGTAAGAGAAAAAATAAAGGAAATGGGGTTTGACAATGCAGAAACAGATATGGACTATAGAACTTGTAACATTACAGTAAATATAACAAAACAGAGTCAAGACATTGCTTTAGGAGTTAATGTTGGAGGAGCTGGTGATCAAGGTATAATGTTTGGATATGCTTGTAATGAAACCGAAAACTACATGCCATGTGCAATATATTTTGCTCATAAATTATCAAGAAAATTAACTGATGTAAGAAAAACGGGAATCATACCATATTTAAGACCTGATGGAAAAACACAGGTGACTGTAGAATATGAAAATGATAAACCTAAAAGAATAGAAGCAATTTTAATATCAACACAGCATAATCCAAATGTTAATATGGATGAACTAAAAAAAGATATAGTAGAGAAAATAATTAAACCTACAATGCCGGAAAATATGATTGATGATAATACTAAAATTTACGTTAATCCTACAGGAAGATTTGTAATAGGTGGACCACTGGGGGATACAGGTTTAACAGGTAGAAAAATTATTGTAGACACATATGGAGGATATAGCAGACATGGTGGAGGAGCATTTTCAGGAAAAGATGCAAGTAAAGTAGATAGATCAGCAACATATATGCTTCGCCATATTGCCAAAAATATTGTAGCAAATGGAATGGCTGACAAATGTGAAATTCAATTATCGTATGCAATTGGAATGAAAGAACCATTATCAATATGGGTTAATACATTTGGAACATCTAAAATACCAGAAGATAAAATAATAAATATAATAAAAGAAAGATTTGATTTGACTCCAGAAGGAATTATAGAATACTTAGACTTAAAAAGACCGATTTATACTAAAACTACAAACTATGGCCATTTTGGAAAAGACGATCTATCATGGGAAAAAATAATAAAATTATAAAAAATCAGAATAAATCTCCAATTACAATCATATTATTATAATAGTTTGTAATTGGAGGTATTTTTATGTTTTTGGTTTTCAATAAGTCTAAAATTTATTCATATATAATTGCTGTATCAACAGTTGTAATACTTTTTGTTGCAGCAGCAAAATTAAATGATGCAGTATCTCCATCTCAAAATATACTTGAAACAGGTACAAATGCGACAGAAACAAATGTGGTAGGGACAAATAAAATAGTAAAAGATGATATTGCAAATACTATTACCAATGTGAATAAATAAAATAAAAATTGGAATAATAATGCATATATAAGTTTGAGGAGAAATGAAATGTCTTTAATGGGAATTATTACAAATTCTAAAAATGAGGAATATATGGTAAAGGAACTATCAGATTATTTTCCTTCCCAAAATATAATTTTTATTACAGACAAAAACATAGAAAACGTAAGAAATATTAAATTTGAAATTCTTGCAATTGATTGTAATATCAAAAATATAGATATTTTAAAATTAATTATTTCAAATGCTAAATTTATTATATTAAATGCTGATCTTACAATAAATATAGGAATGTTAGAAAACTTAGATTTAACAATTATTACTTATGGTTTTAATAATAAAGCTACTTTGACTGTTTCTAGTGTGGCAGAAAACAATATCATAATTTGTTTACAAAGAATTATTAAAAATATTTTTGAACAAAAATATGAACCACAAGAATTTGAAACAAAAGTGGATCAAAACGTTGATATACATGCAGTTATTTGTATACAAAGTATCCTACTAATTTGCAAAAATAAACATCTTGTTCTGGATGAAAATTGACAATATTTGAAAAAAATAACATTTTATGTAGACAAATCCAAAAAAAAGTAGTATAATTGAAAATATGATGAATGAATTCGAATAAAATAATAGCAAGATGAATAGAATTTATAAAGAAACAAATAGGGGAGGAAATTAAGTTGAATACAAATTACTCAGATAATAACCACATTACTTTAGTGGGAAAAGTAACTAGTGAAAAAAGATTTAGTCATGAAATATATGGAGAAAAATTCTATATATTTGATCTAAGCATACCACGTTTAAGTGGAAGTGCAGATAACATTCCAATTACAATATCAGAAAGATTATTAACAGAAAATGGTTTACCAATAGGTAGCAAAATATCAGTTGAAGGACAGTTTAGATCATATAACTGTTATCAAGGAGAAAAAAACAGATTAATTCTTACTGTTTTTGCAAAACAAGTTGATTTTGTTGAGAATCAAGAAGAAGATATTCAAGTAGGAAAAGATATTACAACAAATGAAGTCGTTTTAGATGGATACATTTGTAAAAAGCCAATATACAGAAAAACACCATTTGGTAGAGAAATTGCAGATATACTATTAGCAGTAAATAGATCATACAATAAATCTGATTATATTCCTTGTATTGCTTGGGGAAGAAACGCAAAATTCTGTGAAACAGTTCCTGTTGGAGCAGAAATAAGAGTTATAGGTAGAGTTCAATCAAGAGAATATGAAAAGAAATATGAAGATGGAACAGTTGAAAAAAGAATTGCATATGAAGTATCTGCTTCAAGTTTAGAAATTATTAATAAAAATGAAGATGAAAACCTAGAAGAAATAGAAGAAGCACAAGAAAATAAAGAAGCTATATAACATAAAAAATATAGATTTTAACTAAAGATAGATAGCATAAAAAATTCCAAAAAAATGTCAAAGGCAATACCTCCTTTGACATTATTTTTTTTCTTCGGGAATAACGATGTTTTCTTTTTTTATTTCTTCCTTTGGCTTTTCCACTTCAATATGTTGATAAACAGGTGAAATATCTAAATCAGATCCATTACCAGTTACAACTTCAATTTTTTTCTTTTCGTCCATACTAGGCACCACCTTTAAATCTAAACTAATTATATATTAACATAGCAGAAAAAATAATACAAGAAAATTAGAAATAAAAAGTAAAAAAGTATAGATAATTCTTATATTTACAATTTTTGAAAATCGTGATAAAATAAATGCATTCATAAGTATTATATAAAGAGGAAAATAATGGATAAGAATAAATTAAAAGGAATTATTGAAGCAATATTATTTGCAGCTGGAAGAGAAGTTAAATTAAATGAATTAATGTCTGCTTTGGAACTAAGCCAAGATGAAGTTGTTGAATTAATAGAAAGCATGAAATTGCAATATGAAAATGAAAGTAAAGGAATTCAAATAATAAATGTAGATGGTGCATATCAGTTATGTACAAAAAAAGAATATTATGATTTTATTTATCCTGTATTTGATAAAAGAAGTAAACCAAATTTGTCTCAGGCAGCATTAGAAACTTTGTCAATTATAGCATATAATCCAAAAATAACCAGAGCAGAGATTGAGGCAATAAGAGGTGTTAACTCAGATGGAACTATTTATAAATTATTAGACTATAACTTAATAGAAGATTCAGGAAAGTTAGATGCACCTGGAAGACCTACAACATATTCTACAACAAAGGAATTTTTAAGAATGTTTGGGTTAGAAAGCTTAGATGCATTACCGGAACTTCCAAGATATAAATTAGACGAGAATCAGCAAATTGTAATAGATGATATTATAGAAGAAAAAGAACAAAATGAGAGTGAAGAAAAAGCGGTTGTAGAAGTGGAAGAGAAGTTTGATCAGAAATAATAAATTTAAAGGAGCACAATAATGAAATTAAGTGAAAGTTTTTTTTATACATTAAGAGAAGATGTTAAAGATGAAGAATCTGTAAGTGGAAATTTACTTGTAAAAAGTGGAATGTTTAAAAAAGTTGGAAATGGTATTTATATGAAAATGCCATTGGGACAAAAAGTTGTAGATAATGTTAAGGCAATTGTTAGAAAGAATATGAATGAAGCAGGAGCGTTAGAAGTTACAATGCCAATGCTTCTTCCAATAGAAGTTTTCCAAAAATCAAAAAGATATGAGCTTTTTGGACCATCAATTTTTAAATTAAATGACAGATATAATAGACCATATGTATTAGGACCAACTCATGAAGAGTTCTTTGTTCTAGCTGCAATGATGAAAGCAAAATCATATAAAGATTTTCCATATACACTTTATCAAATTGGAAATAAATATAGAGATGAGGTTAGACCAAGACTTGGATTAATTAGAACAAGAGAATTTACAATGAAAGATGCATATAGTTTTGATATTAATCAAGAAGAATGTGATAAATCATATAAAAAGCAATTTGATGCATATAATAAAATTTGTAAAGAAGTTGGACTAAATTATGCAGTTGTAAGAGCTGATACAGGAGTTATGGGTGGACTTTTATCAGAAGAGTTCCAAGCTGTAACAGATGTTGGAGAAGATATACTAGTTTTATGTGATAAATGCGATTATGCTTCAAACATAGAAGTAAGTAAATGCGTAGATGAAGAAATAGACAGTAATGAAGAAAAAATGAGTAAGGAAAAAGTATATACTCCAAATTCTGGAACAATTGAAGATGTAAGTAAATTATTAAATATGGATGCATCAAAATTTGTTAAAACTTTAATTTACAAAATAGATGGAAAATTTTATGCTTGTTTAGTTCAAGGTGATAAAGAGGTAAATGAAGTTAAACTTGGAAAATTGTTAGGAGCAAAAGAAGTAGAACTTGCAGAAGCAGAAGATGTTGTAAAAATCACAAACGCAAAAGTAGGCTTTGCAGGACCTATAGGACTTGATATTCCAGTTATAATGGATAATGGTGTAAAATACATGAGAAACTTTATTGTTGGGGCAAATGAAACAGATCATCATTATAAAAACGTTAATTTAGAAGATTTTGAAGTATATAAAATAGCTGATATTAGAAATGTTAAAGAACATGATAGATGCCCTAATTGTGATGGACATTTAGTGTTTAAAAAGGGTATAGAAATTGGAAATACATTTAAACTTGGTACTAAATATAGTGAAAGTTTAGGGCTTAACTATTCAGATGAAAATAATGAATTAAAGCCAGTTGTTATGGGATGCTATGGTATAGGAATAGAAAGAATAATAGCAGCTTTAGTAGAGCAAAATCATGATGAAAAAGGAATTATTTGGCCAATGAATATAGCACCATTTAAAGTATGCATTGTACAAATAAGTGATAAAGATGAAAAACAAAAAGAAGTAGCAAATAACTTATACAATACTTTAAATAGCATGGGAATAGATACTCTATTAGACGACAGAAATGAAAGACCAGGAGTTAAATTCAATGATATGGACCTAATTGGTATTCCATTAAGAATAACAGTTGGTAAAAAAGTATCTGAAAATGAACTTGAACTAAAACAAAGAAATAGTGATAATGTTGAAATTGTAAATATCGATAATATCATAGATACAATAAAAGAAATAATAAAAAAGGAAGAAAAATAAATTCTTCCTTTTTTTACATTGAATCAAACAAATTAATATTTCCATCTACAGGTTTATCGTCTTCTTGAATAGAGGAAGTTGATTGCTCTGCAGTATCTGAATTATTTAAATTCTCATTCTCTGAGTTGATTTCTGGATTTAATTCAGCATAATTTGTAGTTAAGGTTTCAATTAATTTTGGATAAATCTGTATAGCATAAGATTTCCAATTGTTTACTATTTGCTTTGCTTGCTCTCGAGATCCAGCAAATGTTTTTATTTCAAATATTGTTTCATTTTTTTCTACAATTTTACAAGTGATATTATAATAATTTTCACTTTTTGGTACATATTCAGCTATAATTGAACCTTCATCACTTACTTGTTCAACAGCTCCTTTTAAATTTGTGTCTACTTGTAATTTTATAATACCTGGCAAAAGATCTTCTGTAAGTTCTAAAGTTTCCCTACCTTTATCTGTAATTTGATATAAAGTAACATCTTCGGTTTGATAATGCATTACATAGCCATTATCTATCAAGTCTAATAAGAATTGTTGAAAATAAAAATAATTCATATCAATAACAGCAAGGACAATTTTATATAAGTTATTATTTGTTAAGGATTCATTTACATTTTTTAGGATATATAAAATTAAGACTTTGTTCTCTGCTAATGTTTCATCATCCGATGTTAATTTCAATATTTCTCAACTCCTAACATATTTTGACTACGTAGATTATACCACTAAATACATAATAAGTAAATATCACGAGTCATAAATTAACCAATTAGTTGTATTTTTATATGTTTTATGATATAAAATAATAAAGAGATAATACTGTAGAGAAGAAAATAAATAATAAGGGGAACATATGAATACATTGTATGAAGTTTTAGAAGTAAGTGAAAATGCTTCAGCAGAAGTAATAGAAAAAGCGTATAAAGTCCTAGTAAAAAAATATCATCCTGATTTACAAAGCCCAGAAAATAGACCGGCTTCAGAAAAGAGGATGAAAGAGATAAATGAAGCATACGATATATTAGGGGACGAGGCCAAAAGAAGACAGTACGATGAAAAACTATCTGCTCAAAGGGAGATGGAAAAGCAACAACAAAACCAACAAAGTCAACGAAGACAAGAGCAACCGCCACAATATCAAAATATGCAAAGTAATGGAGTAAATCAAAATACAAGAAGACCAGATCAAGTAGCATATAGAAGATATGAAGATATGCAAAGAAGAAGGTATGAGGAAGAGTTAAGAAGACAACAAGAAAAAATGCAAGAGAACATGCAACAGGAATATCAAAATGCGTATTATAACTATCTTAGAAGTTTAGGATATAAAATAAAGGAGACATGGACTTGGCAAAGAACAAAGGATCTTCTAATTACGCTTTTAATAATAGCAGTAATTTGCACAATACTATGGTTTCTTCCACCGACACACAAAATGCTTGTAGATATATATGAGAGTAATCCTATAATTAAAATAATAGTAAATATTATAGTGAATATTGTAACCGTTTTATTTAAAACAATTGTAGCTTTATTCCAAAATTTATTCATGAAAAAATAAATAAGATTAAAAAATATTTTATACAAAGGGATTGTATAAAGTATTTTTTTTGGTATATAATCTATATATAAATTTTTATAAAGGAGTGTGCAGAAGATGGATAGAAAAGTAAGAGTTGTACAATATGGTACAGGAAAAATGTCAGTTTATACTATGCGCTATGTTTATGAAAAAGGAGGAGAAATTGTAGGAGCAATTGATGTTAACCCAGCTGTTATAGGAAAAGATATTGGAGAGATAATAGGTGGAGAAAATAAAGGAGTAAAAGTTACAGCAGCAGATAAAGCAGAAGAAATGTTAAAAGAAGTAAAACCAGATATTGTAATAGTTACAACAATGAGTTTATTAAATGATATAAAAGACGCATTTATGCTTTGTGCAAAACTTGGAATTAATGCGATATCAACATGTGAAGAAGCATTCTTCCCATTTAATTCAAACCCAACTGTAACAAATGAAATAGATAAATTAGCAAAGGAAAATGGATGTACAATTACAGGAAGCGGATATCAAGATGTATATTGGGGAGAATTAATCTCAGCAATTTCTGGTTCAACACATAAAATTACAAAAATAAAAGGAAGTTCTTCATATAATGTAGAAGATTATGGAATAGCCCTAGCAAAGGCACACGGTGCAGGACTTACATTAGAAGATTTTGATAAAGAGGTTGCATCAGTAGATAGAATATCAGATGAACAAAGACAAGAAGTAATAAATAAAGGAGAATATTTACCATCATACATGTGGAATGTAAATGGATGGTTATGTTCAAAACTTGGACTAACACCAATTAGTCAAACACAAAAATGTGTACCTCAAACTTATAAAGAAGATATAGACTCATCAACATTAGGCATGACAGTAAAAGCAGGAGATGCAACAGGTATGAGTGCTGTTGTTACAACACAAACAAAAGAAGGAATAACAATTGAATCTGAATGTATAGGAAAAGTATATTCAAAAGAAGATTATGATAAAAATGAATGGACAGTAGAAGGAGAGCCAAATACAACAATAGTTGTAGCAAGACCTGCAACAGTTGAGCTTACATGTGCTACTATAGTAAATAGAATACCAGATGTAATTAATGGAAAGCCAGGATATGTTTCAACAGACAAACTAGATGAATTAAAATATCTTGTAAAACCTATGAATGAATATGTAAGATAAGTAAAATAAAAAATAGACAGCGTTCTTATGAAAAAGAGCACTGTCTATTTTTTTATAAAAACTTTCTCGTAAAAAGAGAAGATAGGACACAATATTCATTCATGCAATATAAACATCTGGACGACGTTCCGTCAACATTGTATAATAGTCATGCTTCATTTGTTTTGCTATATCGTAGTCATAAGGTTTCTCCCAGTTTGTACTATTAACTAAGAGATCCACTCCTTGAATAGCAAGACTTCTGGCAGCTTCTGGAAAGAATGCGTCATAACAGATAAACAAGCCGATACGACCAATCTTTGTATTAAATACTTTAAATTGATCTCCGGGTGTAAAATAATTTTTCTCGGAATCAAATAAATGAACTTTGCGATAAGTTCCAAGAAGAACACCAGTGTCATCAATGAAAAACTGAGAATTATAAAGGATATCTTCTTCTTTTTCAGCCATTCCATAGACGATATGAACATGAAATTCCTTAGCTAAGGCACTCATCTTTTTTACGGATGTAGAGTTGATCGTGGCAGTTTCTGCCAAGTCTTTAAAATTTTTACCACATTGATAACCAGTAACAGCAAGCTCAGGGAAAATAATGAGTTGAGTATCTGGATGAGATTCCATAGCTTTGCGAAGAAGCGTTTCCATATGAAAAAGATTTTCCTCTTTCTGATTCATTTTTGGATAAGTTTGTATACAAACAACATTACATTTCATAATTTTTTCTCGGTCCTTTCTGAATGCTTTGTGATATATGCTCGTTTGGAACCTTGAACCAGCTAAACAATTCTCGAATTGCAAATACACTGATCACTGCAATTCCAATGGCAAACCATACATAGACAATTAGAATAAATAATTTAATTGTTCAAAAT
>OLVO01004496.1_pt1 | contig 10398 bp, 10 predicted proteins | sample 1672571 | NCBI WGS metagenome assembly OLVO01 (sample SAMEA3136700, study PRJEB25190) | human gut metagenome | biome: human gut; feature: human-associated habitat; material: faeces | place: Austria | collected 2013 | reverse complement strand
AGGACTGATTTTTCCTCCCCTCTCCCCCAAAACAGGATTGCAATTTTTATCATGACGTGATAGCATATTTATTATCATATACTGCAGAAGGAGGTCCTCAGCATGGAGGAGCTTCAGGCCCTGAAGGCCCGCATGGAGCAGGAGCGCCCCGCCCGGTGGGAGGAGCTGCCCGACCTGGCCCTGTATATGGACCAGATCATCTCCTACATGCCCCGCCAGCTGATCCATTTCGACGACGGCGAGGTCCTCACCTCTGCCATGGTCAACAACTATATCAAGGACGGTCTGGTCCCCCGGGCGGACGGGAAGCGGTACGGTCCCATCCATCTGGGCTACCTCACCGCCGTGTGCGCCCTGAAGCGGGTGCTCTCCGTGCGGGACATGAAGGTGCTCATCTCCGCTGGGGAAAAGCGGGAGAAGCCGCCGGAGGAGCTGTACGCCTACTTCCTCCAGGCCCTGGACCGGGCGCTGAATGAGACCGCCCAATCCCTGCCACCCCAGGCCGCCCCCGAGGACCTGCCCCGCCTGGCCCTGGACCTGGCCCTGCGCAGCTATGCCAGCCAGCTGGCCTGTGCACGCATCCTGGATATCCTCCAGCCCCCGTGCGAGGAGGCCCCAAAAAAGGCAAAAAAGTGATCTCATCGCGATCCCTTCGGAGCGGCACCGCTCCAGTTCAAATATCAGGAGGTCAATCTTATGTCCGACTTCATCATTCTCACCGACTCCTCCGCCGACCTGAGCGGAGAGATGGCCCAGGCTGCGGACGTGCAGGTACTTCCCCTCACTTTCACCATCGGCGGGGCCGATTACCACAACTACCCCGACAACCGGGAGATGGACCCCCATCTCTTCTACCAGCGCCTCCGTGCCGGCGAGGTGGCTACCACCGCCGCAGTCAACATGAACCAGTATGTGGAGGCCATCGAGCCCCTGCTCCAGGCTGGCCGGGACGTGCTGGTACTGGCTTTCTCCTCCGGTCTGTCGGCCACCTTCCAGTCCTCCAAGCTGGCGGTGGAGGAGCTGAGTGAGAAGTACCCGGAGCGGAAGCTGTACACTGTGGACACCCTGTGCGCCTCCCTGGGCCAGGGGCTGCTTGTGTGGTACGCCGCCCAGGAGCGGAAGAAGGGCCGCACCATCGAGGAGGTCCGGGACTGGGCCGAGGCCAACAAGCTCTCCCTCTGCCACCAGTTCACGGTGGATGACCTGCACTTCCTCAAGCGGGGCGGGCGCATCTCCGCCACCACCGCCGTGGTGGGCTCCATGCTCCAGATCAAGCCTGTGCTCCACGTGGACGACGAGGGGCACCTCATCAACATCGGCAAGGCCAGGGGCCGGCAGTCCTCCCTGAAGGCCCTGGTAGACAAGATGGAAAAGACCGTCACCGAGGCGGGGAAACAGACCGTCTTCATCAGCCACGGCGACTGCCTGGAGGACGCGGAGGCCGTGGCCCAGATGGTCCGGGAGCGCTTCGGCACCCAGGACATCCGCATCAACTATGTGGGCCCCGTCATCGGCGCCCACTCCGGCCCCGGCACCCTGGCTCTGTTTTATCTGGGCACTCAGCGCTGAGCCAACTTCTATTTTCATCACAAAGGAGCGTCTCCATGGACGAGATCAAATGGCTGGAAGTGGCCGTCAACACCACCCCGGACCGCCTGGACGAGGTGACCGCCAAGCTGACCGCCGCGGGCATGACCGGGCTGGTCATCGAGGATGAGGGGGAGTTCCAGCAGTTTCTGGAGCAGAACCGGCAGTACTGGGACTATGTGGACCAGGAGCTGATGGACCGGATGCGGGGCGTCACCCGGGTGAAGTTCTACGTCACCGACGACGGGGCCGGCCGGGTCCAGCTGGAGCAGTACACACGTGGCCTGGACGCGGAGTACACCGTCACCCCCCTGACGGACAACGATTGGGCGTACAGCTGGCAGAAGTACTATAAACCTCTGGAGGTCGGCCGGCGCCTCTATGTGGTACCCGAGTGGATGCGGGATGAGCCCGTTCCAGAGGGCCGCAGCCCCCTGTACCTTAACCCCGGCCTCACCTTCGGCACCGGCTCCCACGCGTCCACCCAGCTCTGCCTGGAGGGGGTGGAGGAGCACACCCTCACCGGCCGGCCCGTGCTGGACCTGGGCTGCGGCAGCGGCATCCTCTCCATCGCTGCTCTGTGCTTGGGTGCCAGCACCGCCGCCGCGGTGGACATCGACCCCAAAGCGGTGGATGTGGCCTATGAGAATGCCGCCCTCAACGGCATCGGCCGGGACCGCTATACCGTCCGGGCGGGAGATATCCTCTCCGACCGGGCGCTGGCCGCCCAGCTGGCCTGTCAGCGCTATCATCTGGTGCTGGCCAACATCGTGGCCGACGTGATCATCCCCCTGTCCGCTCAGGTCCCCGCTCTGCTGGCGGAGGATGGGGTGTTCCTGTGCTCCGGCATCATCGACACCCGCGCTCACGAGGTGGAGGAGGCCCTGGTCCGCCAGGGGCTGACCCTCACCGGCCGGCGGGAGAAGAACGGCTGGGTGGCCCTGGAGGCCCGCTGCCCCTCCCCCCGGGGCTGATCTCCCCCTCCCCGCTCCCCCGTCGCGGGCGGTTGGCGACACATGCTTTTCCTTTGTCTCATTTGGACTTATTTAGGCCTGCCCAACGCTTTATTCGCCGAAATACACAGAAAAAGCTCCACCCTTGAACAGGTGGAGCTTTTCCCTAGTCTATGTTTGACCTGCATGCTGCAAACCTCAAAAGGCACATACCAACACACTGATGATGAAAATTTAGTATGCACTTTTTCAATACAAGCCCAGTCCAAAAATTAAAACGAGGCAGCTTACTTCGGCAGCTCGCTTTCTTCAACGGCAACTGCTTCAAGGTCAATATCGCTCCAATAAGCTCCAATGTCTGCACTCGTAAAGTATTCAAAATTACCTGTTGAGGATTTTAGATTGCCAGTCTTTACTCCATAGCAGCCATAAATCAATTCGTAGGTCGTTCCGTCGGATAGATTAAATCTAAAACTGGTTATCTTTGCTCCTGTGGTTTCTTCTACTTCTTTGAGTTCTAAGGTCAGCCCCTCGAACATATCATACAGGTCTTTTATAGTTTCTTCTGCATCAACAACTTTCTTTTCTGCTGAAACGGGCGCTCCCGCATAGCGGTACAGTTCAATGGTTTCAACATCTCCAACCTCAAATGGAAAGTTGATATTGACCGTTTTTTGTTGCAGCCGACCAGCCAAAGCATTAAAACCAGTAAGGATATCAAAGCTATTGTTTTTTTCATACTACCATGCTCCTCTGTTAAATCAGGATTTATATTATTCGTTGCTGTCCATCCACATTAAAATCTTCTTACATTTAGGACAGTACCATGCAGTTTTTTCAAGAACAGAAGTTTCTACGCTGATAGTTTTTCGGGTAAAAAAACCTTTTAGCCCACATTTTTTCTTTTCTTCATTAGAAGTAAATTCATACCAATGTCCACCACTTTGTCCAATGCCTTCAACAGTTCCTTGTTCCATTTCCATTCCACAATCTAAACATTTCATATACTACTTCCTCCTAGGCAAATTGGGAATTTATTTTCTGTCTATTTTATCATAGTTTTCTGCTCTGTTCAATGTATAGTAAAATCGATGGAGTTGGAGCCCATCAGTCCCGAAGTAAAAAGGGTCCCCACCTCCTTTTTCTTGACTGCTCCTTCCAGATGTGGGATAATAATAAAATTCCGAAATGACAGGAGGAGTCCCCGTGACCGCGTTTCTCATTCGTCTTCTGCTCCCCTCCGGTGCGGATCCCGGAGACCCCCAGGTCCGTCAGCGGTGCGGCTCTGTGTCCGGGGGCGTGGGCATCGCGCTCAATGCCCTGCTCTTTCTGGGCAAGCTCCTCTCCGGCCTGGCCACCGGCTCCATTGCCGTGGTGGCCGATGCCTTCAACAACCTGTCTGATGCTGCCTCCTCCGTCATCACCTTGGTGGGGTTCCGGCTGGCCGGACAGGACGCCGACCAAGAGCACCCCTTCGGCCACGGGCGGATGGAGTACCTCACCGGTCTGGTGGTGGCCCTGGCCATCCTTCTGATGGGGGTGGAGATCGGCAAGTCCTCCCTGGAGAAGATCTTTTCCCCGGAAGTCACCACCTTCTCCTGGATGGCGGTGGTCATTCTCTTCCTCTCCATCCTGGTAAAGCTGTGGATGTTCTTCTTCAACCGGACCCTTGGCCGCCGCATCGGCTCCGCCGCCATGGAGGCCACCGCAGCAGACTCCCTCTCCGACTCCGTCTCCACTGGGGTCGTTCTCCTGTCCACTCTGATCTCTCACTTCCTCCATGTCCAGGTGGACGGCTTCGCCGGCCTGCTGGTGGCAGTGTTCATCCTGAAGACTGGGTGGGATTCTGCCAGGGAGACCCTGGACCCTCTGCTGGGCCGCCCCATGGACCCCTCGCTGGCCGCCGATATCGACCGGCTGGTCCTGTCCCACCCCCACATCCTCAACATCCACGACCTAGTCTACCATGACTACGGCCCCGGGCGGGCCATGATGTCCTTCCACGTGGAGGTCCCCGCCGGCTGCGACCTGCTGGAGATCCACGACGTAGTGGACCACATCGAACGGGAACTGAAGGAGCGCCACCACATCGAGACCGTCATCCACGTGGACCCGGTGGTCAATGACGAGCGCACCCTGGCCCTGCGGGACCAGGTGACCCGGCTCACTCAGGAGCTGGACCCGGTCCTCACCATCCACGATTTCCGCATCACGGCTGGTCCGCTCCACACCAACCTGATCTTTGACGTGGTGGTCCCCTATGGCTTCCGCCTCACCGACCAGCAGGTGCTGGAGCAGCTCACCCGGTCGATCCGAGCCCTGTCCGATCACTACTACCCGGTGATCCAGGTGGATCACTCCTATATCGATCAGCGGAGCGTCCAAAACTGAGGGATATTTACAAAAAATTCACCCAAGAGGGGCAAAATCCCTTATAATAGAAGGAGAACGGTGTGATGCGGGGCCGTGGCACGCGCTCCCGGTCACAGGATAAACTTTGGGGAGCGCCCTGTCTCTTCCCCGAAACATGGAAAAGGCGGTGCTGATGATGGCAAAAAAAGTTCTGATCGTAGAGGACGACAGCAACATTGCGGAGCTTCTGAACCTCTACCTGGAAAAAGAGGGCTTTGAGCCCCTGGTGGCCAAGGACGGCGGCAAGGGGGTGGAGCAGTTCCGGGCTTTCCAGCCCGACCTGGTGCTGCTGGACATCATGCTGCCGGTAATGGATGGCTGGTCCGTACTGAAAAAGATCCGGGAGAGCAGCAAGGTGCCCGTCATCATGCTCACCGCCAAAGGGGAGACCAGCGACAAGGTCTCCGGCCTGGAAATGGGTGCGGACGATTATATTGTCAAGCCCTTTGAGATGAAGGAGGTCCTGGCCCGCATCCACGCTGTGCTGCGGCGCACCGCCGGCGGCGAGGAGGAGGGGGGCGCCAAAAAGCTGGCCTTTGACAAGCTGGTCATCAATCTGGACTCCTATGAGCTGATCGTCAACGGCCAGCCGGTGGACACCCCGCCCAAGGAGCTGGAGCTGCTGTTCCACCTGGCCTCCTCCCCCAACCGGGTATTCACCCGCAACCAACTGCTGGATGAGGTGTGGGGCTTTGACTACTTCGGAGACTCCCGCACTGTGGACGTGCATATCAAGCGCCTGCGGGAGAAGCTGGAGGGGGTCAGCGACCAGTGGCGTCTGAAAACGGTCTGGGGCGTGGGCTACAAGTTCGAGGTCTCCCCCGCCGGGACGCCCGGCTGAGGCAGGTGTTTGCCTTGAAAAGCCTGTATAAGCGCCAGCTGTTCATGATGGTGGCCATCGTCTTTCTCTCCTTTTTCATGCTGTCCGCCGCTTTCATGATGCTCTCCTACCGCTATATCATCGCAGAAAAGCGGGACGCCATGGAGCGCAACGCCGACTATATCGCCTCCTTTACTTCCGAATATATCCAGCAGTCTGGGAGCCTGGATGTCTACTTCCGCAGCTATGTGGCTACCCTGGCTTCTGTCTCCGACTCCAACGTGCTGCTCTCCGATGTGGACGGGGATATCATCTATGCCTCCGGCGGCAGCTCCTCCGACCTGTCCAATTACACCGACAGCCGCATCCCTCAGCGGGTCCTCCAGCAGGTGCTGTCCAGCGGTTCCTACAACGGCCTGACTAACCTGGACGGCATCTACTCCGAGAAGCGGTATCTGGCCGCCTACCCCTTCGGCATCATCTTCGGCGGAGCCACCATTCCTCAGGGGCTGGTGCTGGTCTCCTCCGATACTTCCAGCGTCTCCGAGATGTGGCGTGCCACCGCCACCATCTTTTTCTTTACCGCTGTGACGGTGCTGCTCATCGCCGTGATTGCCAGTTCCATCACCTCCTCCCATCAGGTCCGTCCGCTGAACGAGATGGCAGAGGCCGCCCGGAAATTTGGGCAGGGGGAGTTCGACGTGCGGGTCACAGGCTATGAGAACCGGTGCGACGAGGTGGGCACCCTGGCGGAGGCTTTCAACTCCATGGCCGCCTCCCTGTCCAAGGTGGAGACCCAGCGCAGCGAGTTCATCGCCAATGTCTCCCACGAGCTCAAGACCCCCATGACCACCATCTCCGGCTTTGCGGAGGGCATCCTGGACGGCACCATCCCCCCGGAGCGGGAGCGGGACTCCCTGGAGATCATCGTCTCTGAGACCCGCCGCCTGTCCCGGCTGGTGCGGCGGATGCTGGACCTGTCCCGCCTCAATGCTTTGACGGAGAACATCACCGCTCAGGAGCAGTTCGACCTCACGGAGACCGTCTCCCAGGTATTGGTCAGCCTGGAGGGCAAGATCACCGGACGTGACCTGGATGTGGACGTTAAAATGCCGGACGAGCCCCTGAAGGTGTGGGGCGACCCGGATTCGGTGACCCAGGTGTGCTACAACCTGCTGGACAACGCCGCCAAATTTGCCGCCAAGGGGACCACCATCACGGTCCAGATCACCAAAAAGGACGGCAAGGCGTACACCTCCATCCGCAATCTGGGGGCCACCATCCCCCCAGACGAGCTCTCTCTCCTCTTTGACCGCTTCCACAAGGCGGACTACTCCAGAAGCATGGACCGGGAGGGCGTGGGCCTGGGTCTGTATATCGTCAAGACCATTTTGGGCAATCTAAAAGAAAACATCACCGTGACCAGTGAGGACGGTGTCACCAACTTTACCTTCACCCTCACCCTCGCCTGAGTTCTTCCAGGCTCCTCTGTGACGTTTTCTTTGGGCCTGCGGCGCGGGCCCCTTTCGTCCGGCCGCGTATGTTTGTCCCCCCTGCGGCATATTCTTTGACTGGAAGGGCGTGCGGGCGGCCCTTCGCCCCCATGTCCCCCTGCTCCGAGCAGGAATCTTCACACTGAACTGAGCGCCCCAGGGCGCGGGGAGGTTTCTTCTATGGACAATCGAAGCGATGGGCTCTGGCAGGGCGGCCCCTGGGAGCAGCCTGCCCGCCCCTTCTCCCCGCCGCCTGCCGTGGTGATCCCGCCCCAGAAATACCGTCCTCCCAGGCCGCCCCAACGCCGCCACAGCGGTCGGATCGGCTTTCTCATCGCGCTGGCTTTGATCGTCTCCCTCACCGCCCTTGCAGTCTTGTTCAATGGCGGCCTCGCCCCCCGTTCCGCGGACCCCGTCCCCTCTGGGTCCGACCCGGGATACAGCAGCTGGGAGCAGGAGGAGGACCTCTCCGCGCCCCCCTCCATTCCGCAGGCGGAGACCGGCACCGGCGTCATCCTCTCCATCACTCCCCCCTCCGGTGAGGCGCTGACCTACACCCAGGTCTATGAAAAGGCCGCCCCCTCCATTGCGGCCTTGACCGCATACAGCGCCGGAATGGTCTCTACCGGTACTGGGATCGTACTCACTGCCGACGGATATATCGTTACCAACGCCCATATCATCGCCGGCGCCGAACAGGTCAACGTCACCCTCTCCGACGACTCGCTCTGGTCCGCCCAGTTGGTGGGCTTCGAGCCTTTGGAGGATCTGGCGGTGCTGAAGATCGACGCCTCCGGCCTCACCCCCGCCCAATTTGGCGATGACACCCTGCTCCGCAGCGGAGACCCCGTCTCCGCCATCGGCAACCCCATGGGCTACCGCTCCACCATCACGCCGGGCATCGTATCTGCCCTGGATCAGCCGGTATCAGTGGAAGGGACCACCATGTACCTCCTCCAGACCAGCGCAGCCATCAACTACGGCAGCTCCGGGGGCGCCCTGCTCAATGATCGGGGCCAGGTGGTGGGGGTGACCACCATCAAGATCGTGGCAGACGACGGCTCTGCCGAGGGGCTGGGCTTCGCCATCCCCACCACCCGGGTCAAGCAGGTGGTGGACCGCCTCATCGCTGGAGCGCCGGTCACCCGCCCCTCCCTGGGGATCATCGTACGCCGGGGCCAGGGGGAGAACGGCGGTCTGGTGGTGGAGGAGGTAGATCCGGACAGCGACTGCCACCGGCAGGGCATTCAGCCCCAGGATATCATCGTGGCGGCCAACGGGCAGCAGGTCCAGACCTTCGCCGACCTGGAGCGGATCAAGCGCACCCTGGACGTGGGCGACTCCCTGCTCCTGGAGGTCCTGCGGGGCGGGGAGCACCTGGAGTTCACCGTCACTCTGATGGATCAGGACGACTTCTGACTCTGTCCCCGCCCAAGCGCGTCTCCCGGTCCGGGAGATACGCTTATTCTGTGTGGAAATCCTCCATGGACGTTTTCCACAGCATGCATCCCGCTACTTTTCCGCCCGCTCTGGGGCGGAAAAGTCCTCGCTTTGCTCGCCGCAGCCCTTGACGTACAAAGGCTGCGGAGGATGTGATCTCATTCGAGGCGGGCTGCCGCCCCCTCGAACTCCCCTGTCTGATCCTGAAACATCTGTCCCTGAAAAAAGCTTTCGAAAAGCCGAGTGCGTCTCCCGATCCGGGAGACGCACTTTTGTCCCCTTGTCCGCCGTGCCCGGAGCATCTTCCTTTCCACTTGCCTTTTTTCTCCGTCCGGAGTACACTAGAAGCAGGAAGCATCCTTCATTCTGAGTGCGGGAGGTAATGCAAGATGGCAAAATTCATCCGTTTTCTGGGGCCGGACGGCCCCACCTATGGCCGCGTGGAGGACGACGTGGTCTACACCCTGTCCGGTGACCTGTTTGGCTGGTGGGAGGAGACCGGAGAGGGTTTTCTCCTGGACGGTCTGAAGCTCCTGCCCCCCTGCTCTCCCGGCAAGATGCTGGCGGTGGGCTTCAACTACCGGGATCACGCCGAGGAGTTCCACACCCCCATTCCCACCGACCCAAACATCTTCCTTAAGCCGCCCAGCTGCCTGGCCGCCCATGGGCAGAAGGTCCTCTATCCCCGTGCCCTGACCCGGCAGGTAGAGTATGAGGCGGAGCTGGTAGTGGTCATTGGCCGGCATGCCCGCCATGTCACCCCGGAGCAGGCCCCGGACTATATTCTGGGCTACACCGTGGGCAACGACGTCACCGCCCGGGATCTCCAGTCCCCCACCGGGCAGTGGGCGCTGTGCAAGGGCTTTGATACCTTCGGCCCCATCGGTCCCTGTATCGTCACCGATGTGGACCCCCGGGCCGGGCTGGAGATCGAGAGCTTTGTCAACGGGGAGCGGAAGCAGCACTCCAACACCCGCAATCTCATCTTTGACCCCTTCCACCTGGTGAGCTATCTCTCTCAGGCCCTCACCCTGGAACCTGGCGACGTGATCTTCACCGGCACCCCCTCCGGTGTCAGTCCGGTCCATCCCGGCGACGTGATGGAGATGCGCATCCAGGGCATCGGCTCTCTCATCAATCCGGTAGCCGCCGAACCCCTGTGAGCAGAAAAATCGCTCTCCCAGACCTTTGAGTCCGGAAGAGCGATTTTTCTGCTCCTTGTTTACTTGCTGCTGGGCAGGACAGACGCCACCGCCGCCGCAAAATTATTGATGGGCATAGTCTGGAGCACGATGCGCCCCGGGCCGGTGACCACGGTGTTGAACAGCCCCTCACCGCCAAAGAGGACGTTTTTGACGCCCTTCACCGTCTGGATATCAATGGAGCAGGTTGCGTCCATCATGGCCAGGTTTCCGCTGTCTACCACCATCTTCTCCCCCGCCTTCAGCTCGTACTCCACCGCAGAGCCGTCGATCTCCACGAAAGCCTTGCCACGGCCGGACAGCTTCTGCATGATGAAGCCCTCGCCGCCGAAAAATCCGGCGCCCGTTTTCTTCTGGAAGAAGATGGACAGCTCCACCCCCTCCTCCGCTGCCAGGAAGCCGGCCTTCTGCACCACCATCGGGCGGTCGTCCATGACCTCCACCTCCCGGATGGAACCGGGGAAGCTGGAGGCAAAGGCGATCATCCCCGC
>OLVO01004492.1_pt1 | contig 10403 bp, 12 predicted proteins | sample 1672571 | NCBI WGS metagenome assembly OLVO01 (sample SAMEA3136700, study PRJEB25190) | human gut metagenome | biome: human gut; feature: human-associated habitat; material: faeces | place: Austria | collected 2013 | reverse complement strand
ATGCTCTGATTCAGCCACCCAGAGGGGTGCTGGACATCAACATGGGAAAATATGCATCTGGAGGCCGCTGAGAAACAGCAGGAGCATAATTTTGAGAGCACAAAACTCTATTTAGGAGGTGATCACAATGCAGAGTAATATCCGTATCATTGAGCTGCTGCGGTTTCTTTATCAGCAAACCGATGAAGCACATGCGGTTACAGTATCTGAGATGATAGAGTACCTCAAAAGCAAAGGGATTCCATCTGTGCGTCAAACTGTCTATACCGACTTGGAGGCGTTGGACACCGCAGGAATTGATATCGTCCAAATCAAGAGCACGCAAAACAGATACTTCATTGGTAGCCGGATTTTTGAATATCCCGAGCTGAAGATGCTTGTAGACGCTGTGGCATCCTCCAAGGTGATCTCCGCGAAAAAATCTCAGGCATTGATTCAAAAGCTGGGACAGTTGTCCAGCATCCAACAGGCGGAACAGCTCCAAAGGCTGGCCAGTCTCTCCAGCCGTGTGAAGCCGCATAACGAAAAGGTCTATTACATCATTGACAGTATCCATACTGCTATCCTGGATCAACACCAAATCAGCTTCCAATACTATGAATATACGCCAGAGAAAAAGAAAATCCTGAAGCACGATGGGTATCGCTATATTCTGGACCCTTATGCCTTGGAGTGGAAGAACGACCATTATTATTTGATTGGCTACTCTCACAAGCACAAGGGAATCGCCCACTTCCGTGTGGATCGTCTGGCCGGTGTGGAACTACTGGATTCCAAGTTCCAGTTGATGCCTGATTTTGATGTGGCGGCCTACACGAACAAAATGGTGGATATGTTTGCGGCAGAGCATGCAGAGCAGGTCAAACTTCTCTGTTCCAATGAGCTGATGCGGGTCATCATTGACCATTATGGTGAAGACATCGAGATATCTCCATATGATGATACCCACTTTACAGTGATAATTGAAGTCAACCCCAGCGGAACCTTTTATGGGTGGGTATTTAAGTTTATGGGAAAAATACGAATTTTGTCACCCCAATCCTGTGTAGATAAAATGCAGGATATCGCTCGTACATTTATATGAGAACCCCCGCAAGGTGTTAAAGAATTTTAACACCTTGCGGGGAACTCTTTTTTTGACATTGAGTAGAACACCCGTTCGGATTATAATGAGGTTAAGAGTTCGCTGCACAGCGAACACCCTCAATAACAGGAGGCAAGTCACCATGACTTTTGGAGCGTTTATCTCCGCAAAGCGTAAAGAACTTAGAATAACGCTGCGGGAAGTTGCGAACCATCTTGGTATTTCATGTGGGTACCTCAGTGATGTTGAGCAGAGCCGTCGTCCCGCACCAGAAGGTGATTTTGTAGAACGGATATCTTGCTATCTGAATCTCAGCAAAACCGATTATGAAAGGCTGCTTGACTTAGCTGCAAAGTCCCGGAATAGGGTTTCTGCCGATCTACCAGAGTATATCATGAAAAAGGATATTGTTCGTGCAGCACTTCGTGTTTCTAAAGATGTGAATGCCACCGACGAGGAATGGCAGGCATTCATTGAGCAAATGAAAAATCGACCGCGATAAGGGGGGCCTACGGTGTCAGTTCCGCGAATTCGCTTGGAGACAGTTGAAGCTATTGCACGCAAAATCCTGATGGAGTATGACAGCTCGCTTCTGAGTGGTGAACCGAGACCGATCCCCATTGAAGCTATCATCGAAGTAAAGTTTGACTTGATTCTGGAATATCACATTCTTCGTAAAAATGGTGCTGTGTTGGGAGAAACCATCTTTGATGACGGCCCCGTCATCTTATACGATATGGATGAACGGTCGTATAAGGTCATTGCGGTCAGAAAAGGAACGATTCTGGTTGATGAACGCCTTTGTGAAGCCCGCAGTGTCGGGCGGCTGCGCTTCACATGTGCCCATGAGCTGGCCCACTGGGTGCTACATAAGAATCTGTATTCTGGGACTGGAAATATTGCAGCATACAATGGACAGTGCTCTACTGACGAGAGTGATGGAATGATAGAGCGCCAAGCTGATGCATTGGCCACAGCTCTGCTGATGCCGCTCCCGCAAATCAAAAAGTGTTTTTATCGGCTCCGATCCGGAAGAAGCATGGAGCAAGTAGTTGCTGAAATGGCCCAGATATTTGAGGTTTCCAAGCAAGCTATGCACATTCGCCTGCGTTCACACAATCTGATGTAAAATGGGTGCCTTGCGCATGGGGTCCTCACCGGGACCCCGTGCATGCCCTTGGTAAATTTTTATGCCCTGAATGTTCGCTGGCCAGCGAACAAGAAAGGAGGAAACCATGAGGAAAGAGAGTGCAACGATCCGCAAATGCCACAGCAGGCTTTCATCACTTGGCCTGGACAGCACAGCCGCTTTTCATAAGAGCAAGCTGATTCTCAAAATTTACCGAGATGTCGTCTGGGTGCTGAGTGAGCGAGCCCAGGAACTACACGAATTCGCTTGGGAACTGGGCGACCAGGATTTGAGCGCCGGCCTATGCTATCTGGAAAACTTCGCTCCGGACATCGATCTACAGGATTTTGAGGAAAGGGTCTGCTGTGTTATCCAAAGCCAGATGTTGGTGGATGTGATCAACCGTGCTTTACTGCGATTAAAGCGATACCCAGACCGAGGAGAGCTGTATTATGAGATCCTCACAAAACAGTTTATCTACAGGTTTAACAGCACAGAAAAAGAACTGCTGGATGAGTTAAACATGGAACGCAGCGTGTTTTATGATCGCAAGAAAGAGGCGATCTACCTCTTCTCCATTTGCCTCTTTGGCTATGTAATTCCCGAGTTGATGGATGGAGTGCCCCGACTTTATCCCGACTAAAGCCCGATACTTCCCCGACGCAATCCCTACTCCCTTCCGATTTTGAACCTGCTATACTGGCTACAGTGGCAGGTATGCACTGAAAAATGAATATAAAAGCTTAGGAACCCGGTCACCGCAGAAAGCGGTGCCGGGTTCCTTCATTCCTGCCGCGAATATGGCGGCAGGAACTGGCCGGGGGATACGATAAGTATCCCCCGGCTCTTTTTCTGCCCGGCATCAGGAGGGCCGGCATGCGCTGGGAGGCGTACACTGCCAAGTACCCGTAGCTCCGAGGTTTTGATTCACCAATCAAAATCTTGAAGCTACGGAGGTTTGCCACATGGCAGAAGAAAGAAAATACAGGATTCGGGTAGATGGAATCCTGGTAGATGTTAGCAAAGAAGTGTATCGAGCATATTACAGTATTGAACGACACACTCGTACTTTGGATGAGAAAGACATAAGGAATGGCAAGGTCTTATATAGTGACCTCGACACAGATGAACTGCTTGGTGAGGATATGATCCCCGACATGACCTCTGAACGAGTTGAGGATTCTGCCATTTACAGTATCTTGCGTGAAAAACTGCACCAATACCTTGGTATGCTTCCTCCGCAGGATATGGAATTGATACAGGCGTTGTACTTTGAGTGCATGACAGAACGGGAATATGCACAGCAGATTGGCATTTCCCAAAAGGGTGTCAATAAGCGCCGGCAGAAGGTCTTGGACAAGCTCAGAGCTATGATGAAAGCAAAATAATAAATTTTTGGTTCTCAACCCCCTCACGAACTCGGCTTAGTAGTGAGGGGGTAAATCTATCCGCCCCTCGTGCTCCTTGAAAACTGAATACCCGATTGTCTGAATACATTCCTGATGGGGCCTCTTGACCGGGGCAAGCGACTTTGGAGAATGCGCCAAGACCACCTGTAGGTACTGTTGCAAATCGACTCGAAAAAAATATTGATTGAATGAGAGTTCGAAAGCTCGATTGCAAAACTGCCTATCAATGACGGCCAAATAAGGTGCCAAGCGGGTCCGTTCGTCCATAAAACAGCCTATGGCAAGCTGTATCGCAATGATTCCATCAGGGACAATGATACTTCCGTCCAGTCCCAGTCACAAGCAAGGAGGGCGGCCGACAGAGATCCTGCCGGGGGTGAAATTCCCATGACGCGGTGAAGCCAGCCGCGGTTCAGATTGATCGCCCTATGAACCAGCATTACATCCGCTGGTTCCGCGCTTGGGGGAGTAGTGTCGAATTCAAGCGCATCAAAGAGACAACACAAATGTGGAGTCTTAATATCAGAAGCCATGGGGACCGCTTCTACCCACTTCCTGTTCATTGAACGGAATATGCCATATGTGCAACCATTCCAACCGGATGCAGGAAATGTGGAAGTGGTCCCTATTTTTGTGGTATTAAGCCCTAAATACTAAGGAGGTGGGTTGCATGAAAACATATCATCGTGGAGACATCTACTACGCAGATTTGCGGCCAGTGGTGGGATCTGAACAGGGTGGTATCCGCCCTGTGGTGATTCTCCAAAACAATGTGGGAAACCAGTACAGCCCCACCGTGATCGCAGCTCCCATCACAACCAAGAACAAGCCGAGGATTCCCACCCATGTCTGCCTCGAACGGCAGGTGGGTAAACTGCGTTGCGGATCAGTGATTTTGGTGGAACAGATTCGCACAATCGATAAATCCAGGCTCACGAATCGGATTGGAGCACTTAACGACCTTGAACTGCAAAAGGTAAACCAAGCACTGGAGATTAGTGTTGGGCTCCTTCCAGGCTATAACGCTATTTGATTTAAACCAGCATTCTGGATATCTTGCTGAACTGGAAAAAGCCAAGGAGAAGAAAATATTCCCGGGGCCGTTCATCGGCTCCGGTGGGCGGCCCTCCAAAAGGAGGGTGTTTCTATGACCAAGACAGAACTTCACGATAACCTTGTATTTCTTTCCGCACTGAAACTGCTGGAGCAGCTCACCGAAAAGGGTCTGCTGACCATAGAGGAGGCAGAGAAGTCCCGCACCGAGCTGGAACGAAAACTCCGCCCCACGCTGTTGTTCGCATGAATAGGCTCTGTACGAGAATAGCTTATTACCCAGTTTTCCTGCTCCTTTTTCGTTGGTGTTGGTAATAGCTATTGCGGAAGGGCTGTGGTAGTGTGTGTTGCTGAAAGGAGGTCAAAAAAGATATGACAACAGCAAACATAACCGCTACAAATACTCCGCGGGTCACTGTGATCGATCCACGAGCCCCTGAAAAAGCAAAGCTGAGGGTAGCGGCCTACGCCAGAGTCAGCAGTGACTCTGAAGATCAGGTAAACTCCTACATCGCCCAAGTCGACTTCTATTCTAAGCACATCGCGGGAAAAGAGGAATGGGAGATGGTGGACATCTACGCCGACGAGGGCATCTCTGGGTTGGAAGCCAGAAACCGGGATGAGTTCAACCGGATGATGGTCGACTGCCGGGAAGGAAAAATCGACCGGGTTCTCTGCAAGTCCATTTCACGCTTCGCCCGCAACACACAGGAATACATCCAGTTTGTGCGGGAACTACTCCGGCTGGGCATCTCCATCCACTTTGAAAAGGAGAACATCGATACCGGGAAGATGACCTCGGAACAGATCGCCCAGATCTATGGAGCGTTTGCCCAGATGGAATCCACCAGCCACTCCAGTAATATGCGGTTCAGCGTCCGTATGCGGATGGAAAATGGGCTGTTCGTCCCACCCTCCGTTCCCTATGGATACCGGCTGACTGGAAGGGATCTGGAGATCATGCCGGAGGAAGCCGCGGTGGTCTGCCGCATATTCTCGGCCTATTTGAGTGGCCAAGGAAAGGATGACATCGCAAAGGAACTGAACCAGCTTGGAGTGGATCGGGGTCGGAACCGCGAAAAGTGGTATCCCAGTACTGTGGCCTACATTCTGACAAACATCTCGTACACCGGGAATATGATTTGGCAAAAGAGCTATGCCACAGATACGATACCATTCCAGCAGGTTCGAAACCGCGGGCAAAAGCCTCGTTATTTTGTGGAGCACAGTCACCCGGCCATTGTAAGTAGCGAGGATTTCCAGCGTGTACAAAAGCTGATGTCCTTCCGAAATGAGCAATTTCGAGGGACTGTCCGACAGCGACGGGAAACCCTCTATAGTAAGCGCATTTACTGTGGGGAGTGTGGCTCTCTATGCCGCAAGAAGGTCACGGGTGGGAAAACATACTGGGTCTGTCGCCGTCATGATAGTGACAAGGCAGACTGCCCCATTCCTCAGATTCCCGAGTTGGAAATCACTGCGGCGGTCCTACGGCTCTATCACAAGCTGAAGCTGGGGCAGGAAACCGTCCTTCGGCCCGTCCTCACCCAACTTCAGGAACTGCGGGAACGGGAGCTACGCTCCAACCGTAAAATCAGCGATATTGACAATGAAATAGCCCGTATCTCAGAGCAGAATCTCGTCCTTGTCCGGCTGAAGTCGAAAGGATATGTAGATTCTGCTCTCTATTTATCTCAGATGGACGAGATCGAACACAAGCTGCGAGAGCTTAGAAAGCTCCGTCGCCGTCTTCTGGAGACTGCCGGTGAAGACCGGCAGATCCAGGAAACGGAGCGAATGCTGGAGTATCTGACAGACAGTCCAGAATGGCTGGATGAGGTCACCTCGGATCTGTTCAGAGAACTGATTGAGCGGATCACCATTATCAGCCCGACACGGTTAAAATTCCGCCTACTGAATGGGCTGGAGCTGTCGGAAAACATAGAAAGGATGGTTCGGTAAATGGCGTGGCAAAGAAAAACACCATTTGGGTACCAGATTCAGAATGGCAGAATCACCTGTCACCCAGAGGAAGCAGAGTCTGTAAGGTATATCTTCTCCCACTACCTGCTGGGCAGTTCCTATAACCAAATCGCTGACGAGATGGCCCAGCAAGGTGTGCGCTACCATCAACATACTGCCCAGTGGAATAAGCACATGGTCAAACGGATATTGGAGAACGAGCGGTATCTGGGGCTGGATGGCTATCCTCGGCTGATAGCAGACGAGGAATTCCTCGCCGTCCGCCTGCGGCGGGGAGAACAGAATACCTATGCCCCCTGCCCAAGCGAGATCCTCCCCATACGTGACAAAGCGGTCTGCGCCCTCTGCGGGGAAAAGATGGCACGGGATACCAAATCCCATGGCCGCCCATGCTGGCGGTGTAAAAATCCGGAGTGTGGCTGTAGCATATATCTTGATGACAGTGTCATTCTGGAGCTGGTGATTCAGAAGCTCAAAGAGCTGGCAAAATCCCCCGAGCGCATCCAACTACCCCAAACTGCCCCAGCTTCAACGGATGCCCTCCGCATTGAGAATGAACTGGCTCTCTGCTTTAACAGGGCAGATATCAATGCAGAATATATGAAAACACTGATCATGGCCGCTGCTGCCGAACGGTATGCCGGCCTGAACGACCCCACACCAGCCCATAGGCTGGCGCTGCTTCGGCAAAAGCTGGAACGGAATCCGAAGGATGAAGAAGCTCTGTGGGAGCTTTTCGGGGCGGTAATCGCCCAGGTATCCATCGGCAAAGGCGGAGAGATCAGCTTATATCCAAACCGATAAAAAGGAGTGTGCCTCATGAACATACAGCAAACCACCCCGACCCCTAAACTGGTCACCATGATCCCGGCTGACCCTCAGATGGCGGAACGGGATCTCCGAAAAAAGCACCTGCGGGTCGCGCCTTACTGCCGGGTATCGACCGATAAGGAGGAGCAACTCTCCAGTTACGAGGCCCAAATCGAATACTATACGGAAAAAATCGATGCAAATCCGGATTGGACGATGGTTCGCCTCTACGCCGATGAGGGCATTACCGGCACATCGGCCAAGAAGCGAAAGGATTTTCTCCAAATGATCCGGGACTGCGAGCGTGGCAAAATTGATCTTGTCATCACCAAATCGGTATCCCGGTTCTGCCGCAACACTCTGGATGGCCTGAACTATGTCCGCCGCCTGAAACGGCATGGCGTGGGAGTTTACTTCGAGAAAGAGAATGTGAACACCCTCTTCATGGATAACGAGATGATCCTCACCTTCATGATGAGCCAGGCCCAGGCGGAAAGTGAATCCCTCAGCGGCAATGTGAAGTGGGGGCACCGGAAAAACTTCAAGGATGGCAAGGTCTACTACCACTGCAAAAACTTCCTCGGCTACCGCTGGGGAGCGGATGGCCAGCCGGAGATCGACCCGGAACAGGCAGCCGTTGTGCGGCGCATCTTCTCCCGGTTTCTGCTGGGACACAGCGTCCGGCAGATCACCACAGATCTGATGGCGGATGGAATCAAAACAGCGACCGGAAAAACGGTATGGCATGACAGCGTGATCCAGAAGATGCTCTGCAATGAAAAATACATCGGTGACGCCCTCCTCCAGAAAACCTACATCGCGGACCTGTTCACCAGAGAAAAGCGGATCAACAACGGAGAACTGCCCAAATACTATGTCCATGACTGCCATCCGGCCATCATTGACCGGGAAACCTTCCAAAAGGTGCAGGAGGAGCTGGCCCGCCGGTCCAGTCTCAAGAAAACATCCTCCAAAGCCAAGACGCAGCTGGGGAAATACTGCGGAAAGTATGTACTCAGCGAGCTGCTGGTCTGCGGGGAATGCGGAAGCCCTTACCGTCGGGTGATCTGGACCCAGAAAGGGGTCAAGCGGGTGGTCTGGCGGTGTCAGAATCGCTTGGAGCATGGCAGGAAGATCTGCAAACATTCCCCTACCCTGGATGAGGGAGACATCCATGACGCTGTTATCTCCGCCATGAACGAATTATTTCAGACGCAGGCAGCCAGAAATGCGGTGAAAGCCAGTATTTCGGCTGTCCTGGCGGGAGAAGAACAGACACTGAGCCTGCCCGCTGTGGAGCTTCAAATCCGAAACCTGCAGGAGCGCCAGCTGGAGCTGTTCCAACTGATCGTCAGCGCCGGCGCCGACTGTACCGACTACGATGAGGAGCTCCGACAGGTCAACATGGCCAAGACCAAGCTCATGGCAAAAAAAGCGGAGCTGGAAAAGGAACAGCGGGGCGCGGCAGCCTTCGAAGAAAGACTGGCGGAACTGGATGCGGAGCTGGAACAGAGTTGCGGCGCACTCACAGACTTTGATGAACTTACGGTCAGACAGCTGGTCAGCAACATCAAGGTGCTGGATAAGGACAGCCTGCTCATCTGCTTCAAGGACGGAACGGAGATCACCCAGGCCATGCAAAGGAGGCAGACCGCATGATTTATATCACTGGCGATACCCACGGTGGATTCCAGAGGTTCGGAAACAAATATTTTCCGCCGCAAAAGCACATGAGCCGCGAAGACTATGTCATCATCACTGGCGATTTCGGAGGACTGTGGGACGGAGGCCCAAAAGACTGGTATTGGCTGGACTGGCTGTCCGGCAAACCCTTCACCACCCTGTTTGTGGATGGAAACCACGAGAATTTCGACCTGCTGAATGCCCTGCCGGAAAAAGAATGGCATGGAGGCCGGGTACACGAGGTGAGGGAGAATATCCTCCATCTGATGCGGGGGCAGATATTCACCTTCGGTGGCCTTACCTGGTTTACGATGGGCGGGGCGTCCTCCCACGATATTCGGGATGGCATCCTCGATCCCAAAGAGCCTGACTTTGAACAGCGGTATTGGCTGCTGCGCCGAATGCGGGCCATGTTCCGAGTCAAGGGCGTAAGCTGGTGGGCGGAAGAAATGCCCAACAGTCAAGAATACGCAGACGCACTGAGCAGTTTGGACCGAATGAATTGGAAAGTAGACTGCATCCTAACCCACTGCGGCCCCAGCAGTATCGTGCGGAAAATCGACCCCTCCTATGGAAGTGATCAACTCACCGATTTTCTGGACATGGTCAATCAGCGGTGCCAGTTTACATACTGGTTCTTCGGACACTACCATGACAATCGGATCATCGATGATAGATACATTCTCCAGTGGGAGCAGATCTCCGGATTAGAGCTTTAAAATCAACAGCGGGTGGTATATGACCATCCGCTGTTGGCTTTGAGTGGAGACTCACAGATTCAAAATGGACTGAAAATCTCTTATGTGGTACAATAACCTTGCACAAGCAGGAAAGACTATACGGAGAAAGGAAGTGAGCCAGGTATGAAGGAACGGACCTACATCTGCTGCGATCTGAAAAGTTTTTATGCAAGCGTGGAGTGTGTAGAGCGAGGATTGGACCCAATGACCACCAATCTTGTGGTGGCAGATCTTCGCCGCACGGAAAAGACCATCTGCCTCGCGGTGTCGCCGGCGCTGAAGGCCTATGGCATCCCGGGTCGTGATAAACTGAATCGTACAGTCTGCCTTTAAGTGCTTATGAAGCTCTCTCAGTTTTCCATTTACCATCACCAGGATAATGGGGGCTTCTGCAGTATTTTCATAATCTTTTACAATCTCCCCGTAGGTTATTTTACAAGGATATTCTTTTGCCTCTCCATTTATGGTAACTTTAACTGTCCTTTGTTCCATTGTACAAGCCTCCAAAATTC
>OLVO01004486.1_pt1 | contig 10408 bp, 6 predicted proteins | sample 1672571 | NCBI WGS metagenome assembly OLVO01 (sample SAMEA3136700, study PRJEB25190) | human gut metagenome | biome: human gut; feature: human-associated habitat; material: faeces | place: Austria | collected 2013 | reverse complement strand
GGTACTCAGCCCTAAATTTAATCGTCTCCAAAAGTTTTACCGGACAGCAATATAAAAAAATCGGGAATAGCCGCAGCTACTCCCGATATAAAAAATAGAAAAATACAATCGCACAATTTATCGACCGATCTTAATCCGCATTGATAAACGACAAATACATCCAAAAACGATTGTCAAATTTGGGAACATAGCGGTTAAACTGCATTACCCGATACTTTACCGACCGAATTTCACCAGCAACACATTCACATCCGCCGGAGAAACTCCGGGAATACGGGAAGCCTGCCCTATCGTCGCAGGTCGAATTCGGGTGAGTTTCTGCCGGGCTTCGATCGTCAGGGCATTCATCGAATGGAAATCGAAATCGGCCGGAATACGGATATTCTCCAAACGATGCAATTTGTCGGCAATGAATTTCTCCCGTTCGATATACCCCTTGTACTTGATCTGAATCTCGGCTTCCTCGACGATCTCGGCATCCATCTCCTGCTCGCGCAAAAAATCGCCGAGCTTCGGCAGAACACCCGAGAGCAGATCGAAGGTCACATTGTTACGCATCAGCAAGTCGTGCAGTTTCCGTCCTTGCGAAATCGGATCGCAACCGAGCGATTTCAAACAGTCGTTAATTTCGTCCGGTTTGACACTCAGTCCGCGAGCGAATGCTACGAGCGATTCTACGAGTCGATTTTTTTTGCAGAAACTATCGTACCTTTTTTGCGAAATCAGTCCGATTTTATATCCGATCGGAGTCAATCGAATATCGGCATTGTCCTGCCGCAAGAGAATCCGATACTCGGCACGCGAGGTGAACATACGATAAGGCTCGTCCACCCCTTTGGTCACCAAGTCGTCTATCAACACCCCGATGTAGGCTTCATCGCGTGCCAATACCAGCGGGTCCTCCCCCATCCTGCGGCGATGCGCATTGATACCGGCCATCAACCCCTGCGCCCCGGCCTCTTCATAGCCGGTCGTCCCGTTGATCTGGCCGGCGAAATAGAGTCCGTCCACCAGCTTGGTTTCGAGCGAATGGTGCAGTTGGGTCGGCAGAAAATAGTCGTACTCGATCGCATAGCCCGGACGGAAAATATGCAGATCTTCGAACCCCTCGATGGCGTGCAACGCCTCCCACTGAATGTCCCAGGGCAACGACGAAGAGAATCCGTTCAGGTAATATTCGTTGGTCGAACGACCCTCCGGCTCGAGAAAAAGTTGGTGCTGGTCCTTATCGGCGAATGTGTTGAGCTTGTCCTCGATACTCGGGCAATAACGGGGACCGATCCCCCGGATCGTACCGTTGAAAAGCGGCGAATCGCCGAAACCCTTCCGCAGAATGTCGTGCACCTTCTTCGAAGTATAGACCAAAAAGCACGGAAGCTGATTCTGCACCGGATGCGTATCGGCGGAAAAGGAGAATTTCGAGGGATTTTCATCCCCGTATTGCGGTTCCAGAATTTCGAAATTGATCGTCCGCGCATCGAGTCGCGCAGGGGTCCCGGTCTTCATCCGGCCGGCTTCGAAACCCATCGCCACGAGCGATTCGGTCACTCCGTGCGAAGCCGAATCTCCCGCACGGCCGCCCTCGGCGTGCGAACGACCGCAATACATCATCCCCGCCAGAAACGTCCCGGCAGTCAGGATCACGCAATCGGCCGAGAACTCCACCCCCATCTGTGTCCGAATCCCGCGCACTTGCGGCCGCCCCTCCTCCGCAGGCCGCTGCCCGAAGAGCAGTTCGACCGCAGTGTCCTGCCAAAGATAGAGGTTGGGGGTATTCTCCAGCGTACGCCGCCATTCGGCCGAGAAACACGACTTATCGCACTGGGCCCGGGGACTCCACATCGCCGCCCCTTTCGAGCGGTTGAGCATGCGGAACTGGACAGCCGTAAGGTCGGTAATCCGCCCCATCTGCCCCCCTAAAGCATCTATCTCTCTGACTATCTGCCCTTTAGCAACACCGCCTACGGCCGGATTACAAGACATATCGGCCAACTTGGTCATGTCCATCGTCACGAGCAGCGTGCGGGAGCCGAGCCGCGCTGCCGCCGAAGCCGCCTCGCAGCCGGCATGACCGCCGCCGACCACGATGATATCGTAATGTAAAACCATATCTCCTTTTCCATGAATTGCGGAAAACACCGCCGGCCGTCAATCCGACGACCGACCGCCGCACGGCAAAGATACGAACAAAGTCGCTTATCCGAAAAAGCCGAAACCGCACGCAACGGGAACTTTCGCCCAGCTATCCGCCGTCCGACGGCGGAAGTCGAATCGAAAACGGCAACCTCGCGGCAAAATGTCGCCGCAGCGCCGAAAAGATCGGCAAGCACGGGCTGCCCCAACAAAAACGGATTCTCCCCCCCCTTCCGGCACACTCCGGCGACCCGCACCGAACCTTGCCGGCATTTTCCCGCAAAAATAAACTTCTCTCCGGCAAAGAGCCGACAATCCATGTCGCCCATTCCGGAAGAATACAAACGATTAAAGGGTTGCAGACACAACCAACGGCCGGATCCGTCCCCGCACGGCGGAAACGCCTCCTCCGAAAGCCGAATCTTCGCAGTCCACCTCTCCCGGCTACCGATTCGCCGCACGGCGGACCCGATCGACAGCCCCCACAACTGCTGCCGCAGCCACCGCAGCCGGCACTTCCCGCAAGCGAAGTCGTCCGCTTCAGTCCCAACGAAGGAAAACGCGATTACAGCGTTCTTTTTGGAAACGTAACGACCCGAATCCCCCTCCGAAGAAAGGACTTAAGAGAGAGTCGGCATTACAGACACGGCCTCCGGCCGCGAACGACCGACCGTCGAATGACGGACATTGAAATATACGATTGCCGGGGAAAATCCATCTTTTTTCGGGAACCGGTTCCAAACAAAAGACGAATCCGCCCATAAACCGCCGTTTCAGCGTCTTTAACGGCCCATCCCGCCGCCGGGAATAGAACGACCGTTATGGTATATTCGAACGATTTTAAGGAGCATTTCAGGCGTTAAAAATACATCCTTTCGTGAAAGAGTTCGCAACCCTGCGGCCGGATCCCTCTGCAAACCGTCTTTTCAGCACCTTGAGCCGCCCATCCCGCCGCCGGGAATAAACCGACCCTTATGGTATATTCGAACGATTTTACGGGATATTTCAGGCATTAAAAATAACCCTACCGGGAAAGGGACCCGCAACTCCGCGACCGGATCCCCTCGCAAAGCCCTATTTCAGCCCTTTGGACAGCTCATCCCACTGTCGGAGGTAGCGATCCTCCTTACGGTGCATTTGAGCGTTCGCACGGGGTGTCTTATCCTTCTGTCCGCACAGATGGAGCAAACCGTGCACCACCACGCGGCGCATTTCGGTCAGCTTCGCGGCGCCGTATTCGCGTGCATTGTCCGCAACGGTTTCCACGTCGATGAAAATGTCGCCCGACACGATCCGGGCGCCCTTGCGGTCGCTGTAATCGAACGTGATGACGTCGGTATAGTAGTCGTGCCCGAGGAACTGCCGGTTCATCTCCAGCAGGCGGGCCGCCGAGCAAAAAATATAGGTCACATCCCCCAGTTCATACCCCTCTTCCCGGGCTACGCGGTCCAGCCATGCGGCCGTGAGCCGTTTCTGCGGCAGGCGATAGGTACAGTCATCGGTATAATAGCGTACGGCCATAGACGGTTATTTTTTGAAGCAATCCGAAGCACGCATCTGCACTTTGGGCGACGGTCCGTAAATACCGAACACCATCTTGTACTCGGGCTGCATGGTCATCACATCGACCCCCGACCCGATCGTTCCGATCTGCTGGTTGCGGGCCACCTTGTCGTCCTTGCCCACCGTCACGGAATTGAGGTTGGCATACGAAGAGATGTATTCGCCGTGGGCTATATAGACGTCGTATTTGTTGGTGATCCGGTTGCGCTTCACCTCGACGACCTTGCCTTCGTAGATCGAAATCACCTGCGCCCCCTTCGGCCCCGCGATCTCGGCCATATTGCCCTTGTAGCGCTTCACCCCGCCGCCGACCACCGGCAGCCGCAGATTCGAAGTCTTCGCCGTAAAGGTATTGCCCTCCTTGTTGCCCCGGGTCAGCTTGCGCAGCTCGTCGATCGCCACGTCGAGCCGCTGCTCACGGGCGATTTTCTGTTGCAGGGCCGCTTTTTCCTTCTTGGAGAGCTGCTTGATGTTGGCACGCGCCGCCTGCGAATCTTTCTGCAGGCGGGTCCGCTGCGTGGTCAGGCTGCGCTTCACCGAATCCAGCGCCCGCTGCTGCCCGGTCAGCCGGGTCCGCTCGACGGACACCTGCTCCGAAAGCGTCACGATCTGCTCCATCTGCCGTTCCCGCATGGCCGCCACCTCCCGCAGGTTGGTGATGCGGCGGGCCACCTGATTGAAGTCGCTCGAAGAGAAGAGGTAGGTCAGATAATTGTTGTGTTTGTAGTTGCGGTATGCCTCGCGCACCATCTCGGCATAGCGCCGTTTATGGGCGTCGAGCGATGCCGACAGCCCCCGGGCCACGCTGTCCGTACGGGCCACCTCGACCTCGAGCTTGCGGGCATCCCGCTCCGTCACGTCGAGCAGCTGGTTGCGTGAATCGATCTGACGGGCCAGACGGCGCACCGTCTCCTCGGCCGAAGCACGTCCCTTCTTGAGCTTCGAAATCTCCTGCTCCTCCCGGGCGATCTGCTTTTCGAGGTCGGCGATCAACCGTTTCTGCGCCGCGATCTGCTGGTCGGTATTCTGGGCCGCAAGCGACCCCGCACCGAGCAGAAGGAACAGAAACAAAACGACCTTCGGCAAACGGATGCACAGCGTGCGGACCGACTTCGCCCGCCGCAGGAAACGATACGAATGGTTCAAGGCTTGTCGCATAGTCAGGGCTTGGATTTGAGTTGCCGGATACGCTCTTCGATCGCCTGGGGATCGTCATATCCCTTCTCCAGCGCCTTGCGCCAGTAGGTTTCGGCCATGAACTTCTCCCCGAGAGCCGCCAGGATGTCCCCGTAATGCAGGTAGAGTTCCGGATTCTCGCTGCGGTCGAAAGAGATCGCCTGCTGCATCGTTCGACGAGCCTCCTGCAGCCGTCCCAGACGGAACAGCACCCAGGCATAGGTATCCAGCAGCGTGGCGTTATTGCCGTCCAGCTCCACCGCACGGGCTGCCATGGCAAAGGCCCGGTCGAGCCGGCGGGGATCCCGGGACGATTCACTGATAAAATAGGCGTAGTTATTGAGCACCATCGGGTTATCGTAGTAATAATGCAGCGAACGGTCGTAAGCCTCGAAACACCGGCGGCGGTATTTGTCCCGTTCCGAATCCTTCCGTCCGGCCTCTTCCAGCTGGTGATAGGCGTCGCCGATATATCCCCACACGACTCCGCGCAGGGAGTCCGTATCGGCGTATTTGAGGGCTTTCTTATAGCTGCCGATCGATTGCGACAACTTTCCGGCATATCCCTGGGCGTGTCCCTTGCGGGCATACAGCTCGGTATTTCCGGGGAAAACCTCGAGCGCCCGGTCGATATACAGATAAACCGAATCGAGCCGCTTGCGGTAAGTTTCGATGTCGATCACCGCACGGTAATAGTCCAACTGGGGAGGCTGGTCAGCCAGATGCAGCTTGTAGAGGGTCAGCGCCTGCTCCAGCTCCCCGGCATTGATCAGGTGCTGCGCATACAGTTCGACGACATCCTTATCGTCGGGATAGCGGATCGCAAGCGTCGAGATCAGGTCGTTGAGCTGAAAGAAGTTGTCCCGGTAAAAACGGACGTCGAGCGTCAGCTGCCGGAAAATGCGGACCTTTTCCGACAAGGGGAGTTCGTCGATTTCAAAAAGTCTTTTCGACACGGCCAGATAAGCATGCGAATCGTTGCGCTTGTTGTAGAATTCGGCGAGCGAAGCCAGCGCCGGGACATTCATGGAGTCGATCTCCAATGCCCGGTTATACTCGGCTATGGCCAGCGAATCCTGTTTGGCGGCACCGTACAGATCGGCCAGAATCACGTGGTTCTCCGCTTCGTAGGGAATCGCCTCAGCCATCTCCCTGGCTTCGGCCAGCGCACGGTCCAACTGCCCCGTGCGAATCAGCAACTGGCGTTTCATCGCCCCCAACAAAGGCATTTTACCGAAACGCATTTCGGCTGAATCGAGCATATCGATCGCCGAATAGGGCATCCCGGCCTGCTGGTACAGGATCGCCAGAATACGAATATTGTCGGGATTGGTCGGGTCGAGCGCCGAAAGCCGCACGAACAGCGGACGCGCCTTGTCGAGTTCTCCCTCGGCAAGCAGCTTTTGCCCGTAAAGCTGCCCGTACCACTTGTTGAGCGAGTCCAGCCGGTAAGCACGCCGTGCCCACGCCGTACCCTGCGGATCGCCGTCGGGAGTCACCGAAGAGAGGCGGAACCAGGCCGGAGCATACGCGGAATCGAGCTCCAGGGCCTGCAGGAACAGTGCCCGGGCCGCCAGGGTGTCCTCTTCGATCAGGAGTTTTTTCACACCCTCGGTATAGTATTCGGTCGGTCGCAGCGAGTCGGGCCACGAGGCCTCCGCCGCAGGTGCGGGCAACGCCTCTCCCTGCGGGACAAACCCCGTGGAGAAAGCCGTGCAGAGCACCAGAATCGCAAGCATCCGCTTCATTGAAATCGTTGAGTTTGTATCTTCGTTCTTCGCCGGAAGAGTGCAATGGACAGACGCAACCCCTCCCTTCGTCTGTCGGGAAAACGTCGGAGAACCGCTTTTCGTATTCCCGCGAACGATACGGCACTTCATCCCCGGAACATCCCGGCATCCGGCGGGCGATTCGCCGCTCCCCGACCCGGGGAGCGTACCGCAGCGCCTAAAGCACCGTATCGAACTGATGCAGGAACCGCACGTCGTTCTCGAAATAGAGCCGCAAGTCCTTCACGCCGTATTTGAGCATGGCGATACGCTCTACCCCCATGCCGAACGCGAACCCGGAATATCTCTTCGAATCGATTCCGTTGGCCTCCAGCACATTGGGATCGACCATGCCGCAGCCCATGATCTCCAGCCAACCCGTGCCCTTGCAGACGTTGCAGCCCTTGCCGCCGCAGAGGTTGCACGACACATCGACCTCGGCCGACGGTTCGGTGAAGGGAAAGTACGAAGGGCGCATGCGGATCGTGGCGTTCTCGCCGAAAACCTCCTTGGCGAAGTAGAGGATCGACTGTTTCAGATCGGCGAACGACACGCCCTCGTCGATATAGAGTCCCTCGATCTGGTGGAAGATGCAGTGTGCGCGGTAAGAAATCGCTTCGTTGCGGAAAACGCGGCCCGGGCAGATCACCCGGATCGGCGGCTTCTGCCGCTCCATCGTCCGCACCTGAATCGACGAGGTGTGGGTCCGCAGCAGCACATCGGGGTTCTTGGCGATGAAGAACGTATCCTGCATGTCGCGGGCCGGATGCTCGGGCGGGAAGTTGAGCGCCGAGAAGACATGCCAGTCGTCCTCGATCTCGGGACCCTCGGCCACCGTATAGCCCAGCCGCGAGAATACCTCGACGATCTGGTTGGTCACCAGCGAAATGGGATGGCGCGAACCCAGCTCCTCCGCAGAACCGGGACGGCTCATGTCGGGAATCCGCTGCGAAGAGTCCCCGGCGGCGTCCGCAAGTTGCCCCCGCAGGGCGTTGATCCGCTCCTGCGTCCGGTTCTTGAGGTTGTTGAGCTTCTGGCCGAACTCCCGTTTCAGCTCGGGCGCCACGCTCTTGAACTCCTCCATGAGGGCCGTCAGCTCGCCTTTTTTCCCCAACATCCGGATTCGGAAATCCTCGATCTCGGCCGCAGCTTTGGGTTTGAATGCCTCCACCCGTTCGAGCAGCTCGTTGATTTTATCGTTCATAACCTAAAGTTTACGCTTTATTTTGTACTTTTACGCACGGTTTAATAGGCAAAGTTAATAAAAATATCAGGATATGAAGCGGAAATTCCTCTCTTTTCTCGCGGCGGGAATGCTTTTCACCCTTCCGGCAGCGGCCCAGAGCGTCGGGGTGGTCATGAGCGGCGGCGGAGCCAAAGGACTTTACCATATCGGCGTATTGCAGGCACTCGAAGAGAGCGGCATTCCGATCGACTACGTGTCGGGAACCTCGATGGGTTCGATCATCGCGGGCATGTACGCCGCAGGATACTCCCCCGAAGAGATGCGCCGGATCGTCGCTTCGGGTGTGGTCAAACAGTGGGTTTCGGGGCGCATCGACCCCAGCTACCTGCCCTACTACCGCCGCAATACCGGCACCCCGATCTTCCTCTCGATCCGCCTCAACATGAAGGACCACCCGGACGACCCCAACGCGAGCCGTTTCCGCCTGCCTTCGTACCTGATCTCCTCGAATCAGATCGACCTGGCCCTCGCCGACCTGTTCGGCCCGGCCACGACAGCTTCCCGGCGGGACTTCGACAGCCTGATGGTGCCGTTCCTCTGCGTGGCGAGCGATATGAACACCCGCCGTCCGGTGGTGCTGCGCAAGGGCGACATGGGCGAAGCGATCCGTTCGTCGATGTCCATTCCGCTGGCGTTCAAACCCATGAAAATCGACACGATGCTACTCTACGACGGCGGCATCTACGACAACTTCCCCTGGGAACCCCTCGACAAGGAGTTCCATCCCGATTTCCTGATCGGCAGCAAATGCACGTCGGGAAACAACGACATCACGGAGAACAGTTCGCTCGTTGATCAAGCCTTCTCGCTGGCCATGAACAAGACCAACTACGACATGCCCGAAGGACGCAGCCTGATGATCAACCGGGCCGTCAATGTCAGCATGCTCGATTTCAACAGCGCCGACTCGATCATCGAAGCGGGCTACCGCGACGCACTGGCCCGGATTCCGGCCCTGCGGGAGAAAATCCACCGCACCGTCACGCCCGAAGAGATCCGCACCAAGCGGGCGGCTTTCCGCGAAAAGTGTCCCCCGATCATCTTCGACGACTACGAGTTCGAAGGACTCACCCATGCACAAACGGCCTATGTACGCGACGTCATGCGGCTGGACGACACCTACGACGGACGGCAGCGGCAGATGAGTTTCCCCGAATTCCGCGACGACTTCTTCTCCGTCATAGGCAACGACGAATTTTCGGTCGAATACCCCGAATTCCGGTACGACCCGCTGCGGGAACGGTATTCGGTCAAGCTGAAGATGTCCGCACGCGAAAACCTCCGGTTCCTGATCGGCGGCAACATCTCCTCGACGGCTTTCAACCAGGCATTCATCGGTTTCGACTACCACACGATCCGCCGCGTGTCGCAATGGGCTTTCGCCGGTATTTACATCGGCCCGACCTATGCGACCGGTTCGCTGGGCGGGCGCACGGACTTCTACCTTTGGAAACCCTTCTCGCTCGACTATTCCTACAATTTCGAAGTCCTGAACCTGCGGCACGGCAACTTCGGCAACCTCACGCCGATCGATAACACCAAATCGGTCAAGAACAACCAGGGATTCCTCTCCATCGGACTCACCATGCCTCTGACACACAACAGCCTGGCATCGCTGCGGTTCAACGGAGGACAACAAGCCTACCGCTACGACGCCCCCTTTCCCGACACGGATCCCGACACCGACCTGACGCGCTTCTCCTTCTTCAGCACCAAACTGGATATCGCCCGCAACACGCTCGACAAGATTCTCTACCCGCGCCGGGGGTCCGAAATATCCCTCTCGGGCATCTACATCACGGGGCGCGAACGGTACAAACCCGCCGAATTCGGACGTAAGCGAAGTTTCAATGCCCACCGCGAATGGTTCGGCGCCAAATTCCAGTGGAACCGCTATTTCGACCTGCCCGGCTGCAAATGGTTCTCGTTCGGATTCAACATCGACGCCGTCTGGACCACGCACCCCCGGTTCCAGACCGAAACGGCTACATTGATGTCGCTGCCGGCCTATCAGCCCGTCGTACACTCCCAGATGGCTTTCATGCCCGACTACCGGGCGAAAAACTTCCTGGCCGGCGGTCTGATGCCCACTTTCGATCTGCTGCCCAATTTCTTCCTGCGCACGGGATTTTATGCCATGTACCGCGACAACCGGGGGCTGCCCGGCGAAAAGATGCAATACATCACCGAAGCCTCGTTCGTCTATCACACGCCCATCGGACCGGTCAGCCTGTCGCTCACCAAATACGACCTGAAGAGCTGGCACAATATGTACCTCACTTTCAACTTCGGCTACGCGATCTTCGCTCCCAGCGGGCATTTCTATTGATTATTTCCCAGTCGCCCTGTTCCCGAAAGGCCGTACGCAAAGCATCCGGTAAAAATTCAAACGGGTCAAACCGGAAACAGAAAATCCGCCTTGCCGCATGATGCAAGTCGAATCATAAAATAAAGAGGGCTGCGCAATGTACTGCACCCCAAAAGTTGGACACTTTTGGGGTGTTTTTTATGAAATATAATT
>OLVO01004474.1_pt1 | contig 10431 bp, 8 predicted proteins | sample 1672571 | NCBI WGS metagenome assembly OLVO01 (sample SAMEA3136700, study PRJEB25190) | human gut metagenome | biome: human gut; feature: human-associated habitat; material: faeces | place: Austria | collected 2013 | reverse complement strand
AAATTTTAGTGCTAATAAATAAAAAATTTTAAGACATTTTCAAAAATGATTGACAACAAAAAATAACTTATATTGGAAAAATGATGGACATTAAATAAAAACTGGTGTATAATAATTACATATGGGGATGTATTTGGTTTTCGACAGTATCCCAGAAGTATATGTAGCGAGTAGTGGATGGCTGCTTCGGCCACTATAAAAAAGCAGAAATAAAAATAAACGCTGATAATACAGAATTAGCATACGCTGCCTAAGTTTAGGTAGCTCGTCTTACTAGGAAGGCCTACGGTCTTAGATAAGGCGTCAATTAGTAGGATAACAACACTGCTTTAGCCATTAAAGCAGTAGGTAAAACAAATGGCTACTTGTAAAAATCGTTTGTTTGTTAATGAATTTTACAGGGAAAATTAAATAACAAACTGCACTCGGAGAAACATATATGGAAAGAATATTGGACAGGGGTTCAACTCCCCTCATCTCCACCAAAATTTATATATGTATTAAGTGAAAAATGGTTGTATTATCTATTTAGAAGAATACAACTTTTTTTATTAAGAAAATATAAAAAATGCTTGACAAACACAAACAAATGTTTTGCAATTAATTCCATTAAATGTAAATGGAGTGATGAAGATGAAAAATGCGAAGAGAGAAAATCAAACGTTTGAAGACATTAGACACATTGACGAGAATGGAGTAGAATTTTGGTATGCGAGAGAATTGATGCCTATTTTGGAATATTCAAATTGGCAGAATTTTGAAAAAATAGTGAAAAAGGCTAAAATATCTTGTGAAAATAGTGATATAAGTGTGTTAGACCATTTTACTAATGTCAATAAAATGGTCTTAATAGGTTCAGGAGCTTATAGAGAACAGACAGATTATAAACTAAGTCGTTATGCTTGCTATTTGATAGCACAAAATGGAGACAGCAGAAAAAAGGTAATTGCTTTAGCCCAAACATATTTTGCAGTACAGACAAGGAAACAGGAAATTACAGAAAAAGAATACAGTCTGTTAACTGAAGATGAAAAAAGATTTTACCAAAGAAATTTAACCAGAAAAGGAAATTATTCGCTCAATATTGCTGCTAAGAATGCTGGGGTAAAGAAATTCGATAAATTTCACAATGCAGGTTATAAAGGATTATATAATGGAGAAACAGCTGACGATATAGCTAAAAGAAAAGGACTAAGATATAGAGAAGATATTTTAGACAATATGGGAAGCGATGAATTAATTGCAAATTTATTTAGAATTTCTCAAACAGAGCAGAAATTAAAAAAAGATAATATACAAACTGAAAAAGAAGCAAATAAAACCCATTATAATATTGGAAAAAATATAAGAGAAGTAATTGAAAAGAATGGTGGAACTATGCCAGAGGATTTACCAACACCTGAAAAAAGTTTAAAGCAGCTTGAGAAAGAAAAAAACAATATGCTTAAAAACAATAAATGAAATTATATTTAATATAAATCATTGTTGGAAATATAAAAGAGTCGTACCATCTATTCAGAAAATACGACTCTTTTATTGAGAATGATATCACTCCCGACCTTTGAAGAACTTGCTCATCGCAAAGCATGCGATAGACTTTGCAAAGTTGCTGTCATCGAATTTTACCTCGCTGATGTTTAAAGCTTTAAAGTCAGAATAGACAAAACTGGAAACTTCCTGGCTGGCTAGTGCTCCTCCGATGATTAAAATGGAGGGATGGACAAATTGAGTAAAAGGAATAACTTTCCTCAATACGATGTCTTTCGCCTCAAACAGGCTAATTGAATCTGTGTTATGCTCAAAGAGAGTGCTGATAGCCTCTTTCTCACATGTGTCAAGAGAAATTAATCCCTTGGAGGGACTAATTGTGCCATTTGATAACAGATAAATAGCTTCATTGCCAACGTACAGATACCACATATCGGCAAATAAGTAATCTGCTTTCAACATGTAGTAATTAGCTCGTACTGCCTCGAAAAGTGTACTTTTGTCTAGAAACGAAGAACTGTTCAATGATAAATGTGAATTGGAGATAATGACATCACCTGAGAGAGTTATTGTCCCCTGAATAGAAATGCCGACATTTAGTATTTTGTCCTCTTGCGAGAAGAGATGAACTAAAAATGTGATTTTGGACAAAAGACTAAGGTTTGTGTTATGAATGATTGCAATAAAACTATCATAGTTTTCCTTGGAGAGCACTTCACTTAAATCAACAGTTTCTTGGGCTAGATTTAGTGCAATGCAGTTAATGCTAATTCCATCAGAATAAATGCCAATAAATAATGATGTGGCCAAAATATCTGGATTGATCTTATAAGAATCTCCTTTGTTGACAATTATGCCTGCCTCAAGCAAATTTGTTACTTTTCTTTGCATGGTAGGCCAACTTACTCTGAATTTAGTTGCAAGAAGAGTCTTATCGGTTGTTTGCGAATGTACTATTCCCGCTAAGTAACGAAAGTCGTTATTTAGCATTTCGAGTTGCCGTTCTGTCATTGTGTTACCATCCTTTCAAAAAAATGCTCGTTGCGAACTGAGAATATTATACTACAATATAGAACAAAAATCAATCGAAATGTAGATGAATACTGATGTTTGAGGTTTTCTGAAAATCTCCTTGTATTTTTACATAAGTTATAGTATATTATTCTTCGAAGGAGTGTGATTTATTTGAAAATTACTGATGAGAAGGAATTAAGAAAAATTGCAAATGATGTTAGAATTGATATAATAAATGAAGTATACAGTGCTAAATCTGGACACCCAGGGGGAGCACTATCAATAGCAGATATATTAACGGTTTTATATTTTAATCAGATGAATGTAAATCCAGAAATGCCAGAATCTAATTTGAGAGATAGATTAGTGCTTTCTAAGGGGCATGCCTCAGCTGCTTTATATGCAGTGCTGGCAGAAAGAGGATTTATTAATAAAGAAGATTTAAAAACTTTTAGAAAATTAGGTTCAAACTTACAAGGACATCCAGACATGGAAAAAGTTCCGGGAGTGGATATGTCTACTGGTTCGTTGGGTCAAGGTTTGTCTATTGCAAATGGAATGGCTATTGCATCTAAAATGGATAATTTGGGTTGCAGAGTTTATTGCATTTTAGGAGATGGAGAAATTGAAGAAGGACAAATCTGGGAAGCCGCAATGACCTCTAATAAATATAAATTAGATAATTTATGTGTAATTTTAGACAATAATGGCTTGCAAATAGATGGAAAAGTTGAAGAAGTTAAAGCTTTGGACTGTTTGTATAGCAAATGGGAATCATTTGGTTTTAATGTTATTCCATGTGATGGTCACAACATTGAAATGTTGCTAGATAGTTTGGAGAAAGCAAGACAGACTAAAGGACAACCAAGTATAATTATTGCTAGAACTGTAAAAGGAAAAGGAGTACCGTTCATGGAGAACAAAGCCGAATGGCATGGAAAGGCTCCAAGTGATGAAGAATATGAAAAGGCAATGAAGGCTCTAAAATTAGAAGAAGAAAAAATAGAACATAATATTTCAGGGCTACCTGGAAAGGAGGAGTCAATATGCTTTTAGATAATAAAATTGCAACACGTCAAAGCTATGGAGAGGCTTTAGCAGAGCTAGGAGAAGAAAATAAAAATGTAGTTGTACTAGATGCAGATTTATCTGGAGCAACAAAAACATCAATTTTTGCAAAGGAATTCCCTGAAAGATTTTTTGATATGGGAATTGCAGAGCAAGATATGATGGGAACTGGAGCAGGATTAAGTACTTTTGGAAAAATTCCATATGTTAGTACTTTTGCGGTGTTTGCAGCAGGAAGAGCGTATGATCAAATAAGAAATACAATAGCGCACACAAATGCTAATGTAAAAATATGTGCAACACATGCTGGAATAACTGTTGGCGAAGATGGTGCAACACATCAAATGTTAGAAGATATAAGCATGATGAGAACTCTTCCAAACATGATGGTTATGAGCCCATCTGATGATATTCAAACTAAATGGGCAATAAAAGAAATTGCAAATGTAAATGGACCCGTGTATGTAAGATTATCAAGACTTGCAACACCAGTAATATATGATGATGAATTTGTTAAAGAAAACAATATAAAGTTTGAAATTGGTAAGGCAATTCAAATTGGAGATGGAACAGACGCAAGTATAATAGCTACAGGTGTGACTGTTGCTGAGGCTTTAAAGGCACAGGAAGCATTAAAAGAAAAAGGCATAAATATAAGAGTAATAGACGTTCACACTATAAAACCATTAGACAAAGAAATGATAATAAAGTGTGCAAAAGAGACAAAAAGAATAATTACAATAGAAGACCATAGCATAATAGGAGGTCTTGGAACGGCTGTATGTGAGGTACTTTCAGAAAATTTCCCAGCAAAGGTAACAAGAATAGGAATAAATGATACATTTGGAGAATCTGGGAAAGCAGAAGAGCTTTTGAAAAAATACAATTTAAATAGCGAATATTTAGTAAAAATATTATCTAAATAATTGTGAATTTTTTGTGAATTTTATACTCTTGAATAATAGCGAATATCAAGCAATTTAAGTGAGAAAATTAAACTTAAATTGCTATTTTTTTTGCCGAATACTCTTGCATTTAACATCGTTTATTGTTATTATAGAGAAGAATAAAATATTATGATATAAGATGTCGAATATATGACAATCATTTTACTAAAGACAGAATTTTAAAATGACCGAAAATGGTCTGAGATAAATAAAACTATTAATTTCGCCCCCAAAGTGGCGTCCCTAATGGGCGAAGAGAGGATTTTAAAATGATAGAGTTTAGGAATGTTTCTAAAGTATATGATACTGGCACAGAGGCTGTACACAATGCTAATTTTACTATTAATAAAGGAGATTTTGCATTCTTAGTTGGTAGTTCTGGTTCTGGTAAGTCTACTTTAATAAAGTTAATTTTGAAAGAGGAAGAGCCAACTTCTGGACATATTATTATTAATGGAAAAGATACTACTTTCTTAAAGCCTAAGAGAGTTCCATATTTAAGAAGAAGTATGGGTGTTGTTTTCCAAGATTTCAGACTTTTGCCAGATAAAACTGTTTATGAGAATGTTGCTTTTGCAATGTATATTGTAAGGGCTACACCAAAACATATAAGAAGACAAGTGCCAATGGTTCTTGCAATGGTAGGCCTTTCGGATAAAGCAAATGTATATCCAAATGAGTTATCTGGTGGTGAGCAACAAAGAGTTGCGCTTGCTAGAGCATTAGTAAACAATCCATCAATGTTAATTGCAGATGAGCCTACAGGAAACCTAGACCCAGATACAGCTTGGGATATTATGAGACTTTTAAATGAAATCAATTTAAGAGGTACTACTTTGGTTGTTGCAACACACGCAAAAGATATAGTAGATAAAATGAACAAAAGAGTTATTCGTATAGAAAACGGAAATATTATAAGTGATAAAAAAGGTGGGTATGACAGTGAAGCATAGTATATTTGGTTATTTATTAGGAGAAGGTTTTAGAAATGTATTTCACAATAAAAAATCATCGGGTGCGTCACTTGCAATTATGTGTGCCACTATGTTGATTTTTGGCTTATTTTTCATGATTATAGAAAACCTAAACAATGCAGTTGAAACATTGGAAACACAACAAGGAATTCAAGTGTTTATTCAAAAGACTGCAACAGATGCTCAAATGGAGCAAATTGGAGAACAAATACAAGCAATAGATGGAGTAAATAAGGTAACATTCGTGTCTAAAGAAGATGCACTAAATCAGACTAAGGAAAAATTAAAGGACAAGCAAGCTTTAATTGCTGGCTGGGATGAATCTAATCCATTTAAAGCCTCATATTTAGTAACATTAACAGACTTGAAACTAAGTTCTCAAGTACAAGATGAAATTAAAAAAATAGACAATATTGATAGTATACAAAGTAGAGACGAGACAATTAATGGCTTAGTTGCAATAGCAAATGGAGTAAGAATTGTTTCTGCTGTAATATTAACATTGCTAGTATTAATATCTATATTCATAATAGGAAACACAATAAAATTAACAGTACATGCAAGAAGAAAAGAAATATCAATTATGAAATACGTTGGAGCAACAGACAGCTTCATTAGATGGCCATTCGTAATTGAAGGTATAATAATTGGTATTGTTGCAGCATTACTTTCAATACTAGTTCTTGGAATTGCATATAGCTTAATTACAAATGCAGCAGCAAACTCAATAATAAGTACAATGGGAATAAAACTTCTATCATTTACAGATATGACAACATTATTAGTTATTGTGTATATGGTATTAGGAATTGGAATTGGTGCATTAGGAAGTTCTATTTCAATGAGAAAATATTTGCAGGTATAAAGGAGAAAAACTATGAAAAAAAGAATGTTATTAACTGTACTGTCAGCTTTAACAGTACTTATGCTAATATCATCAATAGTAGTAAAGTCATATGCATCTCTTACGGACGATAAGAGTGATGTGCAAAACAAGATAAATGAAGCAAAAAATGCGTTAAACGACATATCTGACGACAAAGATGAAGCAGAAACAGAATTGCAAAAAATTACTACACAAGTTACAGAAGCACAAAAGCAATTAGATACATTAGCAGCACAAATAGATGAGCTAAATGATACAATAGATGAGAAACAAAAAGAGATTGAAGATGAAGAAGCAGAAATTGAAAAGACAGATAATCTATTAAAAGAGAGAATGGTTGCTTTATACGAAATTGGAGAAACTTCATATTTAGACGTATTGTTTAATTCGGAAAATATACTAGATTTCTTATCTAACTATTCGATGATACAACAAATTGTTGAAACTGATTCGGCTTTGATTGATGAATTGGAAGCCAAGAAGGAACAACTGCAAAAAGATAAAGATAATTTAGAAAAAGATAAGGCAAAAGTTATATCAGTAAAAGCAGATCAAGAAGTTAAGAGAGCTCAGCTATCTGCATTGCAAGAGAAAAAACAATCAGAAATTAATAAACTATCAGTTGATGAAAAGGCAAAACAAGCAGAGTTAGATGCCTATAATGCTAAGTTAAAAGAGATTGATGATGCAATCGCAGAGGCTTTGAGAAAAGCTCAAGAAGAAGAGAAAAAAAATAATGCAACAAATGGTGGAAATGGAAGTAGCTTTGATGGAACTTTTGCATGGCCATTAGATTATTCACCAAGAAGAGTAACTTCTAGAATGAAATACAGATGGGGCAGATGGCACAAGGGTATAGACATTGGAACAAATGCTGAAATAGGAAAAAGAGTTATAGCAGCAGCATCTGGAACAGTAATATATAGTGCATATCAAGCAGGTTCATCATCAAGTGCAGGTTATGGAAACTACTTGATTATTTATCATGGAAATGGATATTGCTCATTATATGCACACATGGATTCAAAAGCAGTAAGTACAGGGCAAAAAGTATCACAAGGACAATTAATTGGGTACTCTGGAAACACTGGTGGTGTTGCGCCTCACTTACATTTTGAAATTAGAAAGGCAACGTCAATAGGGGACTTCTTCGGAAACAACTGGAAAGACCCATTAGATTATTTGCCTGGTGGATACACAATAGTAGATTAACAATAAATTAAATACATAAAAGGAGGGAACATTTATGAAGAAGAAAATACTAACACTAATTACCATTTGTTTAATTTTAGTATGCTTCTCCATAAATGTTTTTTCTGCTAATGAGGTTTCACAAAATGAAATAATAGATGAAGAAACAAATAGTGAAGCAACTAATAAGACTCTATTTGAACAGAAAACAGAGGTAGATAATAAACTAAATGAATCAAATTCTAGACTTGAATATGTAAAAAGTGAAATTTCAGCTTCAATGCAGAAGGTGCAAGAACTAGATGACTCGATAAACGACTATCAAAATAAATATAATGAATTACAATCACAAATAGCATCATTAGAAGCAGAAATTTCTTCAACACAAAATGACTTAACAAAAACTGAACAAGAATATGTGAGAAAAGAAAATTTACTAAAAAAGAGAGTAGTAGCACTATATGAAGGTGGTGAAACTACTTATTTAGATGTATTGTTGTCATCTAAAAATTTATTCGATTTCTTATCTAATTATTATATGTTAGAACAAATTATAGAATTTGACAGTAACTTATTAAATGAATTAGATGAACAAAAACAGAACATAGAAGTAAAAAAAGCAGAACAAGAAAAGAAAAAAACAGATTTAAGAGTTGCAAAGGCAAAACAAGGGCAAATGCAAATATTAATGGAAAACCAGAAAACTTTGCAAGTAAGTTATGCATCAAAATTAAGTGAAGAAGAAAAGAATTTATATGAACAAATAGAGCAATATAAAAAAGAGCAAGAAGATTTAGAAAATCAAATTCAAGCAGCTATAAATTGGAGTGGAGCCTTAGCAATACAATACAAAGGTGGAGTAATGTTATGGCCAATAGCAGTAGATGGAACATATATAACATCGCCATATGGCAATAGATTACATCCAATTCAAGGTGTGTACAGGTACCATGATGGTATAGACATTGGAAATGCAGGATTTGGCGCACCAGTTGTAGCAGCAGCAGATGGAATTGTAACATATGCAGGTGTAATGAGTGGATATGGTAACTGTGTAATGATAAACCATGGAGATGGTATAGTAACTTTATATGGACACGGGCAAGAAATATATACAGAACTTGGTGCAACTGTAAAACAAGGAGATGTAATAATGGCTGTTGGTTCAACCGGAAATTCAACTGGTCCACACTTACACTTTGAAGTAAGAAAATTTGGGGTAGCAGTAGATCCAATTCCATATTTGCAGGGTGATAATGCAAATAATAATACAATTGAAAATGAGAATGTAAATAATAATCAGACTATTAATGATACTTAAGATGTTAGACTATTAATGTAAAAATTAAAAAATGTAATAAAATTAGTATTTATAAAGTATAATACAAATAGCCAATGTTTATCATAATTGGCTTAAGAAGAAAGGACATAAAAATGGAAGATAAAAGAATAAAAAGACAGAATATTTATAAAATTATTATGCTTGTTATTTTGACAGCAACTATTACGTTCATGCTAACAACGATGATAATGTATAATAAATTTGTAACATCTTATGGTAGTATAGGAATTAAAACAAATACAGACGGAACAAGCTCAATTAGTACTACTGACTTAGTAAAAACGTTAGAGACTTTTAAAACAATGATAAAGCAAAAGTACATTGGTGAAGTCGATGAAGAGCAAATGATAGAAGGAGCAATAAAAGGCTTTGTTGAAGGTTTAGGAGATCCATACACAGAATATTTACCTAAAGAAGAAATGACTGAGTTTACAGAAGAAACAAGTAGCCAATATGTTGGAATAGGTATATATTTAACAAATGATAAGACAACAAATACCATACTTGTTGTAGGTACTATGAATGGCTCACCAGCTCTAGAGGCAGGAATGCAAGCAGGTGATATAATAGAAAAAGTAAATGATGTTGCTTATACAGGAGAAACAATGGATGATGCAATAAAAGTACTAAAAGGCGAAGAAGGAACATCAGCAAAGGTAACAGTTTTAAGAGATGGAAAAGAAATTGATTTAACTGTAACAAGAAAGAAAATTACAGTAGAGCATGTTTCTTCAAAAATGGTAGAAAACAATATCGCATATCTTCAAGTAGATTCATTTGATAGCGGTGTTGCAGAGTCATTCAAAAAACAAGTAACAGAGCTAGTTAATAAAGGTGCAAAGGGAATAATAATAGATTTAAGAAGCAATGGCGGAGGAATAGTTAGTGAAGCAACAGGAATTGCAGACTTATTTTTAAAGAAAGATGAGACAATTCTTATAACCAAATCAAAAATAGCAAATGAACAATTAACAGTATCTAAGAATGATGCAATTATAACAGATATTCCAGTAGTCATACTTGTAAATGAAGGTACAGCAAGTGCATCAGAAATATTAGCAGGAGCATTAAAAGATTTAGGAAAAGCAAAAACAGTAGGAACTACAACATATGGAAAAGGTGTAATTCAACAAATTTTGAAACTTAATGATGGAAGTGGAATAAAAATAACAATAGAAGAATATCAAACACCAAATAGAAATAAAATACATAAAGTTGGAATAGAACCTGATGAAAAAGTAGAACTACCTGAAAGTGTTCAAAATTCTTTAAGTATTAAAGAAAGTGAAGACACTCAATTACAAAAAGCAATAGAAATGTTGAAATAAATAGAAAGGTTTGGAGAAAATGAATTTAGCAAATAAATTGACAATTTTTAGAATAATACTTGTTCCAATAATGGTAATAATTCCATTCTTAGGAATTCAAGGTGATGTATGGGGAATACCAATTTCATATTTAATTATTGATTTAATATTCATAATAGCATCAATTACAGATAAATTAGATGGATATATAGCA
>OLVO01004467.1_pt1 | contig 10445 bp, 7 predicted proteins | sample 1672571 | NCBI WGS metagenome assembly OLVO01 (sample SAMEA3136700, study PRJEB25190) | human gut metagenome | biome: human gut; feature: human-associated habitat; material: faeces | place: Austria | collected 2013 | reverse complement strand
TGATTTTCACCGATTTTGTTGAAACTGAAAAACTCTACAAAGTGCGTAAATTCAAGGATTTCTAGGTATCTTTCCTTTGTAGTCCCACCACAGTCTCCACATGCACCGTTCCCGGGAACAAATCCACCCCGCTGATCTTCTCCACTTTATATCCACGTCCCTGTATCATCTCCAGATCCCGTGCCAGACTGGTCGGTTTGCATGCGATATACACCAGACGCTCCACTCCGAAATTCAGGATCTTCATAAGTGCCTTCGGATTCACGCCGTCTCTCGGTGGATCGAGCATGATCAGATCCGGAACTTCGCCCAGTTCATCAATGACTTTCAATACATCGCCTGACCAGAATGTACAATTGTCCAGATTATTTAACTTCGCATTTTCTTTTGCTGCTTCTACCGCTTCTTCTACAATCTCCACACCAACCACTTTCTTCGCAACCGGCGCAAGGATCTGTGCGATCGTTCCTGTTCCACTGTACAGGTCAAAGACTGTCTTATCATTCCTGCCATCGTCAGAGATATCTCCTAGGAATTCTCTTGCCGTCTCGTAGAGAACTTCTGCACCCAGGCTGTTTGTCTGGAAGAAGGAGAACTGTGATATCTTAAACTTTAATCCAAGAAGCTCTTCATAGAAGTAATCCTGTCCGTATAGTAATACGGTCTCATCACTCTGTACAACATCAGCTACAGAATCATTTTTTGTATGAAGAACGCCTGTTATTTTACCTTGTAATGGCAATGCAAGAAGCGCATCCACATATGGCTGCAGATCCTGTTCTTCCTGAGTTGTAGTAATCAAGGCAATGAGGATTTCGCCTGTCTTCTGTGCCTTACGCACCAGTAAATGACGAAGATATCCTTCATGTCGCATTCTGTGATAATATGAAGTACCTTTTTGTGTGAAGTAGTCTAATGTGGTGCTTAATATCTTACGATAATCCTCATCCACCAGCTGACACTCTCTGACAGATACAATATCATAGAAGCTTCCTCTCTTGTGCATGCCCAATGATAATGGTCCGTCTTTGACCTCATCTCCAAAGGAAAATTCCATTTTGTTACGATATGCACTCTGTACCGGGCTGCCCTTGATTCCTTCAAAGATGTGATTAACATATTCATCTGTCAGCTCTGCTTCTCCATCAAGAAGTGCCTGTTTTGCAAAAACGGGTGTCAAAAGCTTTCTGACCTGCCCTTTCTTTAACTCTAGCTGTTTATCATAAGGTAAGGTCTGGTATGCACAACCACCACATACACCAAAATGAGGACAGACACTTGGAATTTCATAAGGTGCATTTTCCAGAACATCCAATAAACGTCCTTCTGCTTTACCCTTTCGTTTTTTGGTTATCATGAAAGATATTTTCTGTCCAGGAAGTACATTTTTAACTACTACCTTTTCATCTTCGCAGCTCAATACTCCTTTATTAGGGAAATCAAGTCGTTCCACATATCCTTCACATATCTGTCCTTTTTTCATTCTGATACCTGTACCTTTCTGTATGTCTTACTTCCACTTACCTAAAACGTGAATAAGCAGCACTTCGCGAACTTCGTTCGCTCAGTCGCGTTGCTCGCCATAGTCATAGAGATAAATTCTCATACAAGTATGAAATTTATCTCTAAGCCCATGGCTCTGCTTATTCACGCAAAAAGAGGATGCCTGTTGCAGCATCCCCCTATATCTTCTGCATAATCTTATTCTGGCTTCTTCTCTTCCTTCTCAGGCTCTTCGTCCTCGTCATCAAAGAAATCGTCTTCCAGATCATCATCAAAATCGTCATCGAAATCATCCATGTAATCTGGTGTCAGATAACGGTATACTGCATATGCGATACCAGCAATTACTGCAATGCCGCCCACAATAGCGAGTACCCATACCCATACATTAGACTTCTCCTCTTCCTCTTTCTTCTTTAAACAACATGTTCTGCCTAATAAATTCTTCTCCTGAAGAAATTCTACTACATCATCCCAGCTCTTCATGTTTACCCCTTCTTTCTTTATCATTTCATACAATAACATTATCGTCAGTTGATATCAATATGATAACACTTTTTTGCCTGGTTTACTACTCTTTTCTGGAAATTAACAGAAAGTTACTATATTTTTTGCAATTTTGCAAACGCAGCGTACATGATTTTCTGGCCTGCTCCATCGAAAGCAACTGTTATTTTATAATCCCTGACATCATTTTCAACTTTCTGCACTGTTCCATCACCATATTTTATATGGCGTACTCTGTCTCCAACTCCATAGGAAAGCCCTCCCTGTGTTGTCGGCATGCCCTTGGTAAGTCCATCCAGGGATTTTGCTATATAGGGTTTATTAGCCGCAGGCGTTTCTTTTTTCTTAATCACTGCCTTAGGTCTGGATACTAATATAGATGCGATATCCTTTGGCTGCTGCTGTTTCATAACAGGTGTTTTGTTAGAAGGAACTGTTGACGTTTTGACAGTTGCTTTCGCTGTCGGCATTTCCCAGTTATTTTTCTTCACTGCCTGTTCTGCCGCTTCCCAGTTATTCCTTGGCTTATCAAACACATCATCTGACAGAACCGGCTTCTGATATACGGTATTGAATCCACTTCCTGCAAATGGTTTAGTCTTAAAATGGCTGCGTTCTCTGGAATCCTCCTCATAATCATCATAGCCCCACTTCTTAGGCACTGGTAATTTATTGTCCATCAGATTCTCCGGAATCTCTTTTATGAAACGGCTGATTGGATTATACTGTGTTTCGCCGCGCAGCATACGCTGTTTTGCATAAGTAATCGTAAGATCATCCTTGGCTCTTGTGATACCTACATAAGCCAGTCGGCGTTCCTCTTCTATCTCTGTTGGATCATCTGATGTAATTGTCATATAACTTGGGAATACGCCATCTTCCATACCAGCAAGATATACCTGGGAAAATTCCAGACCTTTAGCACTATGCAACGTCATTAACAACACTTTATTATCGTCTTTATCCACTCCATCAATATCAGCTACCAGCGCCACTTCTTCCAGAAAAGCTGACAGGGATGCTTCCTCTCCCAGTTCCTCTCGCTCCTGTTCAAAGCTGACCACCTTGGAGATCAATTCATCAATATTCTGCAGACGGTCTTCTGCGTCATCATCATCTGATTCTTCCAGCTCTTTTGTATACTGCGTCGTTTCAATCACATCTGTTATTAAATCTTCCAAAGTACCATGCTGCAGCTTTGTGCGGAACATCATGATCATAAGAGCAAAGTTGCGAAGCTTCTCGCCTGCCTTTCCTATAGATGTGATCTCATCTATTCTCTGCATGGCCTCAAAGAAGCTGATACCCATATGGTCTGCAAAATCCTGTACCTTATTCACACTTGCTGCTCCGATTCCTCTTCGTGGCACATTGATGATTCTCTTTACAGCCAGATCATCCTTTCCATTGTCAATCGTTTTCAGATAGGCTAACAGATCCTTGATTTCCTTTCTGGCATAGAAGTTCACTCCTCCTACTACATCATATGGGATTCCTTCGCTGATGAAACTTTCTTCCAGAAGTCGTGACTGGGCATTGGTTCGATACAGCACTGCACACTGACCGTAATCACTGGTTCCCTGATATTTTTTTGATTTAATATCGCTTGCTATGTATTCAGCTTCATCATATGCATTGTCAAAAGGTCTGAAATGGATTCTGTTTCCACTTCCTCTGTCTGTCCACAATGCCTTGTCTTTTCTTCCAATATTATTATGGATCACATTGTTAGCAGCATCCAGAATATTCTGCGTAGAACGATAATTCTGCTCCAGCTTAATGACTTCAGCATCCGGGTATACTTTCTCAAAATCAAGAATATTGCGGATATTCGCTCCTCTGAATTTGTAAATAGACTGGTCATCATCACCTACAACACACAGATTACGGTTTCTCTGGGCAAGAAGACGTATCAGCTCGAACTGGGCTGTATTCGTATCCTGATACTCGTCCACCATAATATACAGGAAACGGTTCTGATAATTCTCCAATACTTCCGGGCATGCTTTGAACAACTCTACCGTTTTTACAATGATATCATCAAAATCCAGTGCATTATTCTTTTTTAATAACATCTGATATTCTTTATATGCATTTGCAATTTTACGCTTGTTAAAATCTCCCATTGCTGACATTTCATAATCGAGCGGTGAGATCAGATTATCTTTTGCAGAAGATATTGCTCCCAGAATTGTCTTTTCCTTCAGCTGCTTGGTGTCAATATCCAGCTTCTTACACACTTCCTTCATGACACTCTTCTGGTCATCCGTGTCATAGATTGTAAAACTGGTATCATACCCAAGTCTGTCAATATGTCTTCGAAGTATTCTGACACAGGTGGAATGGAATGTTGCTACCCAGATGCTCTCTGAACCATATCCCACAATATCATCAACACGTTGACGCATCTCTCCTGCTGCTTTATTGGTAAAGGTAATTGCCATGATATTCCATGGATTAACACCTGTATTCTCTATCAGATAAGCAATTCTCCTGGTCAGTACGCTTGTCTTGCCTGAACCAGCGCCAGCCAAGATCAGAACCGGACCCTGAGTAGTGAATACGCCTTTCTTCTGTTGTTCATTCAGTGAATCATAGATACTCATGACATTCTCCCTTTATTTTGTATAATAGACTGATGCTTACAAGCATCTTAACCCAGTATACCAAAAATACATTCGATTGCAAACACCTAAAATCAAATATCTATGCACATCCTGTTTTCTTTTGGCATACACTAACCTAAAATCTCTTTCTATGGTGGTTCTATGAAATACTCTCATAAACTATGCCAGTTAGTTCTTTCACTTCTGCTTCTGACCTTGTGCATTGCAGTCGCAGGATGTAGTTCCAATGATGAGAATTCTAATTTAAAAACAGGTGTTATTGAAAAGGTAACATTAAATGAAGTGGCACATTCTATCTTTTATGCTCCTATGTATGTTGCAATAGAAAAAGGTTATTTTGAGGAAGAGGGAATTGACCTCGACCTTGTGACCGGTTATGGCGCTGATAAAACCATGACTGCACTTCTTACAGGAGAAGCCGATATTGGTTTCATGGGTTCAGAAGCTTCTATTTATACCTATTTACAGGGTGCCAAAGACTATGCCATCAACTTTGCCCAGCTTACACAAAGAGCCGGCAATTTCCTGATCAGCAGAGAACCTATCGACGACTTTTCCTGGGATATGTTAAAAGGGCATTATGTACTTGGTGGCCGCAAGGGCGGTATGCCACAGATGGTATTTGAATATATTCTGAAGAAAAACAACATTAACCCTGATACAGACCTTACTATCGATACGAGTATTGACTTTGGTTCAACTGCTGCAGCTTTTGCAGGTGCTAAGAAAGGGGAAGCCGGCTATGCTGATTTCACGGTAGAATTCGAGCCTCATGCAACTTCCCTGGAAGCACAACAGACCGGCTATATCGTTGCTTCTCTTGGAACAGACTCAGGCTATGTCCCTTATACCGCCTTCTGTGCAAGAAAAAGCTATTATGCGGACCATGCTGATACATTGCAGCATTTTACGAATGCCCTGCAGAAAGGTATGGATTACACTGCCACCCACTCTGCCCAGGAGATAGCCTCTATCATCCAGCCCCAATTCAAAGAAACAGATCTGGATACCATTACTACAATTGTCACCCGCTATCAGTGTCAGGACACTTGGAAAACAGACCTGATCTTTGAGCAAAGCAGCTTTGAATTACTGGAAAACATACTGATGGAAGCCGGGGAACTGGATTCCTTTGTTCCCTATAACGAACTGGTCGATACCTCTTATGCCCAAAAAGCCATAGCAGATAAATAAATATAATAAAAGGCAGATATGATAGGAAAACTCTCATCATATCTGCCTCTATCTAAGCCATTTATCTACTTACATATTCACAACAGCAAGTATCATTTCCTGCTGTACCATAGTGCCGGCTACATCCTGACCACTGATCCACACTCTGTAGGCCCCTAGTGTGTTCAGATCATAATTGCCATTTATGTACAACTGATAGTCCTGTGGGGTATACGCCTGTCCCTGTATATTCTTTAATCCAACATACTGCTTCAACTGATCAACAGTCGCACCTACAGGTACATACATCCCCCATATCCTGTACCAGATACAGGGAAGGTCTGATTGTATTCCATGGATTCTCTTCTGCAGGATCTGTCGGGTCCCATCCGGCGAATGGATGGGAAATATCAATCTGCATCTGTACCGGCTTTCCCAAAGGTCCAGGATTCTGTTCATCATCATATACGATAACTCTGGTGCCTTTTTCACAGTTATCATAAAGCCACTTCACATCACTGGCAGCCATTCTGACACATCCAAGAGACGCCTGTGAACCTAACAGATTGAACTGATCCTTCTCCAGATTATCTGCTGAACTGGTATAATATGGAACAGAATGGAACAAGATACCTCTGTTAAAACGGATTGCATATTGTCCATAGCTTCCATCTACCATAAGTCTCCATGTATAATAATCAGAAGTTTTGAAGCTTCCAAGCGGAGTCTCCATCCCTTCTCTACCAGTGGAGCAGGCAAAAGATCTCACCGGCACTGTATATTCGCCATCCGCATCCTTTGTATATACTGTAACACAATTAGCGATACGATTTACATAGACCTGATAGGTTGGTGTCTGTACTGTCTGCTGCGTTGAAGCTTCTGCCGCCTGCACTGTCCAGGCTGACTGTGGGCCAAATGTAATTTCCAGCGCCAATACACCCATCAGAATAATTTTTGCAATTTTCGTAAAATGATTCATGATAACCTCCGTATTCAGTTTTCTCCAATAGGATTTTATCATACACCATTTCACTGGAAAAGACCAGTAGTTTTCTTCAAAACTATTCACTCGCTGACTCTGAATCAGTTTCGGTTATCTCTTCTGCTTCACTCTCAGTCTCCGTTTCAGTCTCTGTCTCTTCCTCTGCTGTAATATCTTCCAGTGTATTGCTATTAAAGCTTGTTATTGTTGCAGAATCGGTCGTATATACTGTACTCTTATCACTCTCAAGGCACATATAATATGTATATGTTGTCTCATTATAATTGCCAATTAATATAGTATATGATGTTGTACCATCCGATACCAGAATCGTAAGAGATGGTGCATCCAGACCATACTGGGCAATATCTTCTACATTCTCAATCTTATTCTCTGATGTAAGAGAAGCCACCTTACCAACCATAGTACTTACTTTATCTGCATCAATGTCTACACTGCGATCTTCATCACAGATCCAGTTATCTCCGTCTTTATTCAAAGTCAGTGTACCATTTTCATTGGTATACACCAGTTTTGTCACATCATCTGCATTCAGATTAGTTACTTCATAGCTTGCTGTTGTATCTGTTTCCTCTTCCTGGGGCAGATTCTTCACTACTATAAAAGCAATGACTGACACAATCAGAATCACCAGCAATCCGAGCAGCTGTTTCTTCTGCTTCTCCATATGCAGGTTACCTCCTTATTTCTTTCTTCGTTTGAACCAGATTACAAATCCGATTATGATCAGGGCTAATGGAATCAGGATTACAACTACTGTTTCAAATAATACAACGTCCTTTGTTGAGGCAGTCAGATTATCGTAACTGTAACTCTTAACCGGTACAGACACACTTACATCATGAGAAGCAATTGTACTCATTATATTAGTAAACAGTGTCTTATTATTGCCGGATACCGCATTATCCACATTGTCTGTGAAGAACTGTGCACTGGAAAAGACATACAATACTGCTGAACCACTATCCAGTGTCTTCTCGGCTTTTACGCCAATACACAGCGGTCCATCAATATCCCCTTCTTCTTTTTCAAAAGAAGCTGCATTCTTAACATCTGTCTTCAACAGAGAGCTCTCAGACGTAGTCAGAAGCTTGGTATATGTAATATTTTCAACATCCACATCAGGAACAGCAATTCCTTCTGCATAAGGTGCCATAACATAAGTATGACTTTCTGTCAGACCTGTAGTCTCATCACTGTATTCCACATTCGGAAGCAGATAAATAGGTGCCTGATAATAATTACCTGCATTGGTATCTACTGCGTAACCACTCTGGATTGTCAGTCCAAACTCTGAAAGTATCTTCTCAAAATTAGGCATCTGTATATCTACATACTCTGTTGTAATCAATGCCTTACCACCATTGTTCAGATATTCAATCACCTTATTGGCATCATCTTCTGAGAAATCCTTCTCCGGGGCATGAATGATGATACACTCTGCATCCTCCGGTATTGCATCATATTCCATCAGGCTGATTGTTTCGTAATCAATGTTTTCCTTCTCCAGTGCTGTTGTAAAACCACTGTCTAATGTATACTCATTGTGTCCTGTAATCATGTATACTTTCGGCATATCATCGCTCGTACAGTATGCAATTGCACTGGTCAGCTGACCTTCCCCATCATATCCTGTTACATTCTGTGAGTAGGTTGAATAGTCTATTTCCGTTTCATACATATCACTATAGGAAATCACTTTATAACGCTTGGATGTCTCTACGATCAAGCTGTTCTGTGACAGATTGGTAGTAGAATAACTGCTTGCAAACTGTGGATTTACCAAAGGATCAATATATTCCACCTTAACATGTGAGGATTCCTCTTCATATCCCTTGAGAGTCTGCGCTACTGTAGTATCCGCATTGTCCTCAGCGCTGAGTACATATATCGTTACATCCTCTGTCAGATTACCAAGCATTTCTTTCGTCTGGTCTGTGATGGTATACAACTGATTCGCTGTAATATCAAAGCTTGTATATTTCGTAGGTAACTGTGAAACGATAAGATTCACAACAACTGTAAGTGCAATTCCAATAACAACCGTTATTGAACTATACGCACCCATGGATATATTATGTACAGATACACTGTATCTTCTCTTCTGAATAGACTGTGTTGTAAGGAAAAGCAGCAATGCAATGACGCTTACAAAATAAATAACACTTGTAATGTCAAATACGCCATTTACCATATCGCTGAATCTTGTCTGGAAATCAAAAATACTTAAAAATTTCGTTACAACATTTCCAGTCTGGGAAATCAGGCTCTCAATTCCCTGCATCATATACGTAATGAACAGAATTGCAAAAGACAATACTGCTGCAATGACCTGACTTTCTGTAAAGCTGGATACCAGAATACCTACTGCCATACAGGTCAGTCCATATAATGCAAAAGCCAATATAGCTGCATAAGATTCTGCCATAGGCACTGTTCCAAATCTTGATAAAAAGAGTGGGAATATGCACATTCCGGCTACAGGAATCAGGAAAATAGCTGCCATTGCAAAATATTTGCCCAATACGATCTTACCAACAGAAACCGGAGCAGTCAGTATCAGCTGATCTGTCTTCTGCTTCTTTTCATCAGCAAGAATCCTCATGGACAAGATGGGAATCGTCAACAGAAACAGAAATAAAATGGCGCTTAATGTATAAGATACATAAGGATATCCTGATGCCAGATTATATACAGCCCCATATAATCCAAAGAAAAATACTGTGACTGCCATGAATAAAAGTCCTACTACTGAATGGATATAAGCCGAAAACTCTCTTTTAAATATTGCCTTCATTCTCTTTGTCCTCCTCGCCTGTCAACTCTAAGAATACATCCTCTAATGATTTTTCTGACAGACTCAATTCCATAATAGGCATATCTGCCGCAGCCAGTCTGTGGAACAGCTCTACTCTGATGTCTTCTGTATCTTCTGTCCTGATATTCACACTGACCATTCCCTCTGCCCTAGGAGGCTGCATAGAGAAATCTTTGACTGATTCCATGCTCCGTAACAGTTCCTCGACTTTACTCTGTTCACCAAGCACTGATAATTTCATTTGTCTGCCGCCTTTTAACAGGGTCATCAGTCCTTCCGGCGTATCACTTGCCACAAGCTTACCTTTGGAAATAATCATGATATGATCGCAGACTGCACTTACCTCTGACAGGATATGGGAACTTAGAATAATCGTATGTTTCTTCGCCAGTTCTCTGATCAGTTCACGAATCTCTATGATTTGCTTCGGGTCCAGACCAACTGTAGGTTCATCCAGAATAATCACCTCAGGATAACCGATAATCGCCTGTGCCAGACCTACTCTCTGTTTATATCCTTTAGACAGGTTCTTGATCAGACGTCCTTTCACATCCTCTATCTGTGTCTGCTTCATAACGTCCTCTATCTGTACCTGTCTCTCATTTTTCTTTACTTTCTTTAATTCAGCGACAAACCTCAGATACTCATATACGGTCATATCTGGATAAACAGGTGGAAGCTCCGGCAAATATCCTATGCTTTTCTTAGCCTGCTCCGGATTCTTCAGGATATCGTATCCATTAATTTTCACTGTTCCGCTGGTGGCCGCAATATATCCGGTCATCATATTCATGGTCGTACTTTTACCTGC
>OLVO01004466.1_pt1 | contig 10451 bp, 9 predicted proteins | sample 1672571 | NCBI WGS metagenome assembly OLVO01 (sample SAMEA3136700, study PRJEB25190) | human gut metagenome | biome: human gut; feature: human-associated habitat; material: faeces | place: Austria | collected 2013 | reverse complement strand
AGCACGATACCCGCTGCCGCAGGCAGAAACGGCGGCAGCCGTCCCTCTGCCGCCGTCTGTTCGATGGCAGGCAGAATGAGGCTCCACACGCTCGCCGCCGTCATCACGCCCGCCGCAAAGCCCAGCAGCGCGCCCTGCGCGCGCTCGCAGACCGCACGGGCAAAAAAGAATACCGTCGCGGCGCCCAGCGCCGTCATCAGGAAGGTAAAGGACGTGCCGAGCCATGCCAGCATCAGAGGTCGGAGCATATCAGTTCATCGCCTTTACGGTTTGTCAGGCGGAAGCGCGCCTGTATGCCAGTATAGGCGCGGGACAGGCAGCGCGTGAAAAAAGAGCGCGGAGATACTCTCCGCGCTCTTTCCCTATTCATTTTACTGCATCAGCTGCGCCACCATGTCGGTGTATGCGCCGGGATCTTCAAGCGGCAGCCCCGCGATGAGGTTCGCCTGCTCGTAGAGGATCTTGGCGTAGAGCGCCGCCTTGTCGCGGTCGCTCGCCATCGCCGCGGCCATCGCCTTGACCGCCGGATGCGCGACGTTCAGCTCGAGGATCCGCTCCGCCTTGATCGGCTCGGGCATTTCAAAGTTCTTGAAATACTTTTCCATCTCGAAGCTGAAGCCCTCGCCCGCCGTCAGGCAGACAGGGTGGGTCTTCAAGCGGTGCGAAACTCTGGCTTCCTTGATCTTGTCGCCGAGCGTTTCCTTGACAAACTGCATCAGCTCCGCGCTCTCGCCGTCGTCCTTGTGCTCCTCTTCGTCGCCAAGCTCAAGGTCGCCGTCGACGATGGAACGGAAGGGCTTTTCGTCGTAGTTCATCAGGGCTTGCAGGGTAAATTCGTCCGTCTCGCCCGTGAGATAGAGAATCTCGTAATCCTTGTCCTTCAAAAGCTCGGTCTGCGGCAGCTTATCCACCGCCGCGACGCTCTCGCCGGCGGCATAGTAGATGCACTTCTGGTCTTCCTTCATGCGCGAAACGTATTCCTTGAGCGTTGTGAGCTTCTTCTCCGTGGAGGAGTAGAACATCAGCAGCTCCTTGAGCGAATCCCTGCGCGTTTCGCCGCCGTCGCTCACGATGCCGTAGCCGAGCTGGCGGCCAAAGTTCGCGTAGAACTTCTCGTAGCCCTCGCGGTCGTCCTTGAGGAACTTTTCAAGGTCGGCGCGCACCTTCTTTTCAAGGTTCTGGCCGATGACCTTGAGCTGGCGGTCATGCTGTAAAAGCTCTCGGGAGATGTTCAAGCTCAGATCCGGCGAATCGACCACGCCGCGCACGAAGCGCAGATAGTCAGGCAGGAGCGAGTCGCACTTGTCCATGATGAGAACGCCCGCGGAGTAAAGCTGTAAGCCCTTTTCATAGCCTTCGGTGTAGAAGTTGAACGGGCGCGCGGAAGGAACGAACAGCAGCGCCTTATAGGTGACGCTGCCCTCGGCAGAGACGGTGATCGTGCGCTGGGGCTTGTCGAATTCGCGCGTCAGCTCGGAATAGAACTTGTTGTACTCCTCGTCCGTCACCTCGCTGCGCTTGCGCTGCCAGAGCGGCACCATGGAGTTGACGGTCTTGAGCTCCTCAACGGTCTCAAACTCAGGCTTCTCCGGGTCGCTGCCCTCCTTGACCTTCTGCTCGGGCATCATCATGCGGATGGGATAGCGAATATAGTCGGAATACTTCTTAATGAGCGCGTGCAGGCGGTAGGGCTCGAGATACTCGCTGTAGTTTTCCTCGTCCGTGTCGGGCTTGATGTGCATGATGACCTCGGTGCCGACCGTTTCCTTGTCGCACTCGGTCACGGTGTAGCCGTCCGCGCCGGAGGACTTCCACTCATAGGCCTGCTCCGAACCGTACTTCTTCGTGCGGACGGTGATCTCATCGGCCACCATGAACGCGGAGTAGAAGCCCACACCGAACTGACCGATAATGTCGATGTCGGCGTCCTTCTTGTCCTTTTCCTCGGTCTCCTGGCGGAACTTGTAGGAGCCAGACGACGCGATGACGCCGAGGTTGTTTTCAAGCTCTTCGCGGCTCATGCCGATGCCGTTATCAGAAACGGTCAGCGTGCGGTTTTCGCGGTCGAGCGACACGGTGATGGCGAAATCGCTGCGGTTCATGCCCACCTTGTCGTCCGTCAGCGCGACATAGCAGAGCTTGTCGATGGCGTCGCTCGCGTTGGAAATGATCTCGCGCAGGAAGATCTCCTTGTGCGTGTAAATGGAGTTGATCATCAGATCCAGCAAACGCTTGGATTCTGCTTTAAACTGTTTTTTTGCCATAAAAGCATCCCTCTCTGAATGATATTTGAACCCAAGTATAGCAGATATTCCCCGCCATTTGTTACCGTTCCGTGAACTTTTAGCACTCTCGTGCTTCAAGTGCTAACGCCGAATCATCGTCGTTTCCCGGCATTTCCCCTATTTCTTTTCCCCGCTCTCCGCAAGGTAGAACGGCATGCAGAGGGAAGAATTTCCCCTCCGGGCTGTATATCTTGTCAATATCGTAGAAATGACCGCTTTTTCCGGTTTTTCTATTTGGGTAATATGCGATATTGACATATTCCGCTTCGCGCGCTAAAATTAGCCCATCAAATATGAGAGATACATGAAAGGACGTCATGCTATGTTCCGTTTTGCTTATGCAAATCAGAATACCGCTTCCGCTTCTGCCGTCTGCGCAGAGGCCGCTTCCTGCTGCACCTCTCGCTCCTCCGCTTACAACTGCATCGCTATGGGCGCCATTATGATGGCGTCCATTATTATTTTCCGCCAGATTACCATCATTGCCATTTCCATTCTGGTACTGGTTCTTCTGGCCATTCTTTCGTGCGTCACCCCGACAAGATGCGATTGCTGAGCACTTTTTCCAAGCGATACAGCAAAGCGGTTCTGCCGGGATTGGCGGAACCGCTTTTTTGTATAAACAAACCTGTCAATTCTTGAATCAAAGGAGATACAAAACGATGAAAAAGAAGTTTATGTGCATGTTCATGGCAGCAGCCATGACGCTCTCGATGGCCGCCTGCGGCTCCAAGGGCGATGACAGCAGCAACAATGATGCCAGCACCGACGGCACCGAGACCGGCGAGGTCCAGACCTTTACGGTCGGCACCTCCGGCCCGCTGACTGGTGACAACGCGATCTACGGCGTGGCCGTCAAGCAGGGCGTGGAGCTCGCCGTCAACGAGATCAACGCGAGCGATAGCAAGATCAAGTTTGAATTCCTCTCTCAGGACGATGAGGCCGACGGTGAAAAGGCCGTCAACGCCTACAACAACATGATGGACAACGGCATGCAGGTGCTCGTCGGCCCCACGACCACCGGCGCTTCCATCGCCGTTGCCGATGCCTGCTACACCGACCGCACCTTCATGCTGACCCCCTCCGCCTCCTCCACTGACGTGACCGCGGGCAAGGACAATGTCTTCCAGGTCTGCTTCACCGACCCCAACCAGGGCGTTTGCGCTGCCGACTACATGGCTGAGCACTACGGCGATGCCAAGATCGCCGTCATCTACCGCAACGACGATGCCTACTCTCAGGGCATCCGCGATGCTTTCGTGAAGGAAGCGGGCGACAAGGGCCTCTCCATCGTCTATCAGGGCACCTTTACCCTCGATACCTCCTCCAACTTCTCCGTCCAACTCGCCGCCGCGCAGACTGCCGGCGCCGACCTCGTTTTCCTCCCCATCTACTATCAGCCCGCTTCCGTGATCTTCGCGCAGGCCAAGGCCATGGGCTATGCCCCCACCTTCTTTGGTGTGGACGGCATGGACGGCATTCTCAATATGCCCGGCTTTGACACCACCCTCGCTGAGGGTCTCGTGCTGATGACCCCGTTCTGCGCCACCGTTGAATCCAGCAAGGGCTTTGTCGACGCTTACGTCGCCGCCTACGGCACCACGCCCAACCAGTTCGCCGCCGACGCCTACGACGGTGTGTACATCGTCAAGGCCGCGCTCGAAAAGGCCGGCTGCACCGCCGATATGAGCAACGAAGAGATCTGCGACGCGCTCGTTTCCGCCATGACCTCCCTCAAGTTCACCGGTCTCACCGGTACCGACATGACCTGGAACGCCGAGGGTCAGGTCTCCAAGGCCCCGACCGCCTACGTCGTCAAGGACGGCCAGTACGTTGAGGGCTGATCCCCGCAAAGATACCAAATAGACCGTTTATCTTCTCTCTCACGGAGCGAAGGGTCGCCGGGAGGAAAAAACCTCCCGGCGGCCTGCGCCCTGCTTCTATGGCGGAAACGAAGGCAGCGCCCTTCCTCTCTGCCCTTGTTTCTGCCACAGACGTTTCCCCACAACTCCAACGAGAAAAAAAGAGGTGCCATCCTATGGAATTCTTATCCTATCTCATCAGCGGCATCAGCCTCGGCAGTGTGTACGCCATCATCGCCCTCGGCTATACGATGGTCTACGGCATTGCCAAGATGCTGAACTTCGCCCACGGCGACGTCATCATGATCGGCGGCTACGTTTCCTTCTGCGCGATGTTCTATCTGGGTCTTCCCAGCATCGTCGCGGTGCTGATGGCCGTTGTCGTCTGCACCGTCCTCGGCATCGTCATCGAGCGCCTTGCCTACAAGCCCCTGCGCTCCGCGCCGAGCCTCGCGGTGCTCATCACCGCCATCGGCGTGAGCTATTTCCTCCAGAACTCCGCGCTGCTCATCTGGAAGGCCGCCGCGCGCTCCTATCCCCCCGTGGTCACGGGCGCTGTGAAGATCTTCGGCGGCAAGCTGACCGTTTCCTACATCTCCCTTCTCACGATCTCCGCCTGCGTCGTCATCATGATCGCGCTGACGCTTTTCGTCAGCAAGAGCAAGATGGGCAAGGCTATGCGTGCCTGCTCGGAGGATAAGGCGGCGGCACAGCTGATGGGCATCAACGTCAACGCGACCATTTCCGCGACGTTTGCCATCGGCTCGGCGCTCGCGGCCATCGCGGGCGTACTGCTCTGCTCGTTCAACACCTCCCTCATGCCCACCACCGGCTCCATGCCCGGCATCAAGGCATTCACCGCGGCGGTGTTCGGCGGCATCGGCTCCATTCCCGGCGCATTCCTCGGCGGGCTCCTGCTCGGCATCATCGAGGCCATGGCCCAGGCCTATATCTCGACGAACCTTGCAAACTCCATCGTCTTTGCCGTGCTGATCGTCGTGCTGCTCGTCAAGCCCGCAGGACTGCTCGGCAAGTACGTGCCGGAGAAAGTGTGAGGTGGCCGGAATGACAAAGAAAATGAAACAGTTCAACTCCCTCAAGAAAACCACCAGGGTTGACTTTGCGACCTATTTCGGCGTGATCGCCGCCTTCGTCATCGTGACGGTGCTGCAAAGCAACGGCTCTCTCAAACGCTCGGTCATCGGTCTTCTCGTGCCGATCTGCTGCTATATGTCCATGGCCGTTTCGCTGAACCTCACGGTCGGCATTCTCGGCGAGCTGAGCCTCGGCCACGCGGGCTTTATGAGCGTAGGCGCGTTCTCCGGTATCGTCGTTTCGCAGAGCCTTGCGGGACTCATTCCGAATGGCCCCGTGCGCCTCGCGCTCTCGATGTTCATCGGCGCGCTTCTCGCCGCGCTCGTCGGCCTTCTCATCGGCACGCCCGTGCTCCGCTTGCAGGGCGACTATCTCGCCATCGTGACGCTCGCCTTCGGCGAGATCATCAAGGAGCTTATCAACTGCCTCATCATCGGCTGCGATGAAAAGGGCCTGCACTTCGTTTTCAATCTCTCCGGCAACAAAACGGTCGATGACCTCGGCCTGAGTGCGAACGGCACGGCCATCATCAAGGGCGCGCAGGGCGCGACCGGCACCGCCACCATCGCAAGCTTCACCGCAGGCTTTATCCTCGTGATGATCACGCTGATCGTCGTGCTGAACCTGACCCGCTCTCGCGCGGGCCGCGCGATCATGGCGATCCGCGACAACCACATCGCCGCGCAGGCCATCGGCCTCAACCTGACGAAGTACAAGCTTCTGGCATTCGTCACCTCCGCCGCCCTCGCGGGCGCGGCAGGCGCGCTCTTCGGCCTGAACTACTCTTCTCTCCAGGCCACGAAGTTCAACTTCAACCTCTCCATTCTCGTGCTGGTGTTCGTGGTGCTCGGCGGGCTCGGCAACATCTGGGGCTCGCTTATTGCCGCCGCCGCGCTCACCATCCTGCCCGAGGCACTGCGCCCGCTCCACGACTACCGTATGCTCATCTATGCGATCGTACTGATCTTCGTCATGCTCGCGACCAATAATCCGCAGGCCAAGGCGTTCTTCGGCAGGCTCTTGCCCCACCGCCGCGCCGCCGAAAAGGAGGACTGACCATGACTCAGAATATGCCGCAAAAGCAGAAAACCAAGCTCGTCCCCGTTTTGCGTGAACCGGCGCTGCTGACCGAGCGCGACGCGGACAAATCCCCCGTGCTCGAGTGCATCGACCTCGGCATCACCTTCGGCGGACTCAAGGCGGTGGATAACTTCAACGTGACCATCGGCCGCACGGAGATCTCCGGTCTCATCGGCCCGAACGGCGCGGGCAAGACCACGGTCTTCAACCTGCTCACCAAGGTCTATCAGCCCACCCACGGCACGATCCTCTTAAACGGCAAGGATATCCATGACCTCAGCACCGCGCAGGTCAACCGCGCAGGCATCGCCCGCACTTTCCAGAACATTCGCCTCTTCGGTGAACTGAGCGTGGAGGACAACATCACCGTTGCGATGGACAACCAGATGCACTACACGATGCCCGAGGGCATTTTCCGCCTGCCCCGCTTCTGGAAGGAAGAGCGCGTCATGCACGAGCGCGCAATGGAGCTTCTCTCCATCTTCCACATGGAGCACCTCGCCGGCGCCAAGGCAAGCTCGCTGCCCTACGGTGCGCAGCGCCGCCTTGAGATCCTGCGCGCGCTGGCGACCAACCCGAGCCTTCTGCTGCTCGACGAACCCGCCGCCGGCATGAATCCGAGCGAAACGGCCGAGCTGATGGAAAATATTCTCTCCATTCGCGACACCTTCCATATCGCGGTGCTGCTCATCGAACACGACATGAACCTCGTCATGAACATCTGCGAGGGCATCGCCGTGCTGAACTTCGGCCGGATCATCGCCAAGGGTACACCAGAGGATATTCAGAACAATCCCGAGGTCATTGAAGCCTACCTCGGCAGAAAGAAGGAGGCCTGACGATGAGTCTGATCTTACAGGTGAACGATCTTCACGTCTACTATGGCAGCATTCACGCCGTCAAGGGTGTTTCCTTTGAAGTCAATCAGGGCGAGGTCGTCACGCTCATCGGCGCGAACGGTGCGGGCAAATCGACCGTGCTGAACACGGTTTCCGGCCTTCTGCATCCCAAGTCCGGCAGCGTCGTCTTTGAGAACAAGGACTTAAAGGGCGTGAGCGCGCACAAGATCGTCGAGCGCGGTCTTGCGCAGGTTCCCGAAGGCCGCCATGTCTTTTTGCAGATGACCGTGGAGGACAACCTCGAAATGGGCGCCTATACCCAGCCGAATGCCAGCATTGCCGCGGGCATTGCCGATGTGTACGAGCGCTTTCCGCGCCTGAAGGAGCGCCGCCGCCAGATCGCCGGCACGCTCTCCGGCGGCGAGCAGCAGATGCTCGCCATGGGCCGCGCGCTCATGTCGCACCCCAAGCTTTTGATGCTCGACGAGCCGTCCATGGGTCTTGCACCCATTCTCGTTGAGCAGATCTTCGACATCATTCGTGAACTGCACGCCGCAGGCACAACGATCCTGCTCGTCGAGCAGAACGCGCAGGCCGCGCTCTCCGTCGCTGACCGCGCCTATGTGCTCGAAACAGGGCGCATCACCCTCTCCGGCACCGGCAAGGAGCTGATGGAAAGCGACGCGGTGCGCAAGGCCTACCTCGGCGGATGAGTCCGTTTTTCAAAAAAGAGCCGTTCGGCAGAACGGCTCTTTTTTTGCGCAATTTCCGCTTCCTGCAAAAAATGCGCCGCTTTTCGTGCAATTTTCGTTTGCTTATGCTATACTGTGCGCATCAAATACGCTGACCCTGCCGCGCACGGCGGGAAACGATCGGAGGAGCGCCATGTTCAAAATACTCATCGCCGAGGACGACCGCGAGCTGCGCCAGCTTTTCGCCCATGTGCTCACCAAAAACGGCTATACGGTGCTCGGCGTTTCCAACGGCGAGGAGGACCTTGCCGCGCTGGAGCAGAGCTATTACGACCTCATCATCTCCGACATTATGATGCCGAAGATGGACGGCTATGAGCTGGTGCGCTCCGTCCGCGAGAGCGGCTCGTCCATTCCCATCATGATGATCACCGCCAAGGACGCCTTTGACGATATGCGTCTTGGCTTTCTCTCCGGCAGCGACGACTATATGGTCAAGCCCATCAACATCGGCGAAATGGTGCTGCGCGTGAGCGCGCTGCTGCGCCGCGCGCAGATGGCGAGCGAGCGCCGGCAGGTCATCGGCGGCACGGTTATGGAATGCGACTCGCTCAGCATCACCGTCGGCGGCGAGAGCATGGTGCTGCCGCAGAAGGAATTCATGCTGCTCTACAAGATGGCCTCCTTCCCCGGCCGCATCTTCACGCGCCAGCAGCTCATGGACGACATCTGGGGCTACGATTCCAGCACCGATACCCACACCGTTGATGTGCACATCGCGCGCCTGCGCGAGCGCTTCCGCGACAATTCCGACTTCAAGATCGTCACGATGCGCGGCGTCGGCTATAAGGTGGTGCGCTCATGAAACAGCGCCGCAACAGATTTCTTGATATCCGCGTGCAGTTTTTCTTCATCTGCATGGCAGGCTTTGTCGTCGTGGCGCTTCTGGCCGCGCTCGCAGGCTGGGGGCTGGAGCATCTCGGCGTCGATGTGCCGATGTTCGTCTGGGTGCTTATTTTCACGCTGCTGCTCGGCAGCGGCACGGCGGCGGGCTTCTCCGTCGCGTTCTTCGCGCCCATCTCCCGTCTTTCGCACAGCATGAAGGAGGTCGCCGGCGGCAACTTCCACGTTCACGTGGAGACCAAGAGCATCTTTCGTGACATTCGCGACATTTACGACAACTTCAATCTCATGGTCAGCGAGCTGAATGCCACCGAAACGCTGCAAACCGACTTCATCTCCAACGTTTCGCACGAATTCAAAACGCCCATCAGCGCCATCGAGGGCTATGCCTCGCTCTTGCAGGAGCATCAGCAGTCGAGCGAGGAGCAGGCGGAGTATATCGACAAGATTCTCTTCAATACGCGCCGCCTCTCCACCCTTGCGGGCAATATTCTGCTGCTGAGCAAGCTCGACAGCCAGTCCATTCGTCCCCGGCGCTCGCGCTTCCGCCTCGACGAGCAGGTGCGCCAGTGTATTCTGGCGCTCGAGCGCAGATGGACGGAAAAAGAGGTCGACTTCGACGTAGACCTCGACTCCGTGGATTTTACCGGCTACGAGGGTCTTTTGCAGCACGTGTGGACAAACCTCATCGACAACGCCGTAAAATTCGGCCCGCGCGGCGGGCTCGTTCAAATACGCCTCGTGCAGGAAACGGGCAGCGTACTTTTCACCATCGACAACGAAGGCCCTGTCATCTCCGAGAAGGATAAGGCCCGCATTTTCAACAAATTCTATCAGGGCGACAGCTCGCACAAGTCCGAGGGCAATGGTCTCGGACTTGCGCTCGTGCGCAAGATCATTGCCATTCACGACGGCGAAGTCTGGCTCGAGGATCCGGCGAGCGGCGGCTGCCGCTTTGCCGTGCGCCTGCCGATGGAAACATGAGCGCCTTTTTTCAACAAAAGTTGAGATTCTCTTCATCATTTGTTCGAATCTCTGTGCTACACTGTTACTATTGGTCGTATGAGGCCACCGCTTCCCCGGCGCAGTTCCCCTGCGTCGGGTTTTTATCACGGAAAAGGAGAGATGACGATGGGCTTTCTGCGCTGCTGCGTTTACTACGCTTTTCTGGGCGTCGCGTCGTTCGTTCTCGGGCGGCTGCTGCCAAAGTCCTGGTTCCGCGGCGACAGCTTCCCCTACCGCTGCGCCAGCTGGGAGCCGGCGCTCTACCGCGCGCTGCGCGTGCATGACTGGCAAAGCAAGGTTCCCGATATGAGCAGGATCGTGCCGAAGCTCATTCCCGCAAAAAAGCTCGAGGGCAACTTCCGCGAGCAGCTCCCGCGCATGATCGAGGAGACCTGCGTGGCGGAGTTCATTCACTTTTTGCTTATCCTGCTCGGCTTCTATGCCCTGCGCCTCTGGCCGGGGACGGGCGGCGCGATATTCACCGCCGTCTACATTCTCCTCGGCAACCTGCCGTTTCTCATCATTCAGCGCTACAACCGCCCGCGGCTTCAGCGGCTGCTTGCCGCGCAGCAGCGCTGGAGTGCGAAGGAAACCAAACAACCGGAGTAAAAGGATCGGTGCTTTTTATGAAAGTTTTGATTTTAAGCTGCAACACCGGCGAGGGGCACAACTCCTGCGCCGCGGCGCTCG
>OLVO01004457.1_pt1 | contig 10470 bp, 6 predicted proteins | sample 1672571 | NCBI WGS metagenome assembly OLVO01 (sample SAMEA3136700, study PRJEB25190) | human gut metagenome | biome: human gut; feature: human-associated habitat; material: faeces | place: Austria | collected 2013 | reverse complement strand
TCAGCAGAAATGAGAAATCCATTTGTCTTCTTGCAGGTGATGCCGGAGTAGGTAAGTCAGCTGTATTAAAAGAACTGATTTCTAAGAACCGGAGTGATAGTATCAAGTATTTATGCATCAAAGCTGATTCTATTGATGATAATGGTAATCCTATCACTTTAGGCGAATTGCGTGATACATTGGCATATTACAGTGTATCAGCTGAGAACGTGATTCTGATTATAGATCAAATCGATGCACTGTCTCAATCTCTCACTAACGATAGAACACACTTAAATATGATGATGGCAGTACTATCATCACTGGAAGATTGGACTAATGTTAAAGCTGTTGTTTCGTGTCGTAAATATGATCTTGAATATGATTCTATTTTAAATAGCCTTAAGGATAAATCCACAATTATTGAGATAGGAGAACTGTCCGATGAGGAGGTTGCCATGGCACTTGATAAACTGGAAGAAGGGCTTAGCAAGAAAGTAGATTGTGTGACGGCTAAAATACTCAGAACAGTTCAGGTTCTGAATTCATTTTCTATTTTGTTTCAGCGGAATAAATCAAGAATAAACTTCAATAGTCAGATAGAACTTTACGATGCCCTATGGGACACTATCATTTTGGATTCATCCTCACAATATGATGTGGAAATAAGGGAACAGTTGATGTATAAGATTGCTGAAACAATACGTAAGGCTGGAACCTTGAATCCTCAGTTTGCACCAACCTCCAGTCAGAAACAAGCTTACGAGTATCTGGCAAGCAATGGTCTTATTCGGCGTGAGGGATGTGCTGTTTCATTCTTCCATCAATCTTTCTATGAATATACTCTTGCCCGTCATTATTCTGAAAATAATAGTCTGTTTGCAACTGATATCAAAAAAGAGATTCAGGGCTTGGAAATGAGATCAATGGTTAAGGCCGTTCTTGATTTTAAACGGGGGCATGATATCATCAAATTCGTTGAAGAAGCTCGTAGTATCCTCATGGATTCGGATATTAGACTTCATCTAAAACTATTAACATTATCGGTATTAGCTTTTGTAAATAATCCATCCTGTGGTGAAAAACTTCTTATTACCGAGGTCTATCAGAAAGATAGAAAAATGTTGGGATATTTCCTTCGAGGAGTAAGTTCAATAAGTTGGTTTCCAACTATCCGAAATATTTTGAACAGAATGATGCCTGAACTCAGGAAGACCGATGAAGTGTTTTTCCCAATCATGGTATGTTTATCCCGCTATGCTTTCCGTAATCCAGAAGATGTGTATGGTATGATTAATCAAATACAAGATCAGGAATCAAGATTATTAGCTATTGCATATAATTTGAGAGAACATAACGACTATGGTCAATCTTGTGTTCTCAAAGCATACGCTGAAACAAAATCACAAAACGCTTTTTTTGTCATCAATATAATTCAGGATGCAATTCAAAGCAACAGTAAATTTGCTTTGGAGGAGACAGAGAAACTGATTATAGATTGTTTTATGTCTGAAGACTCATGTAATAAACATGATCAATATGAGTTGGCGAAAGTATTATGCCCCAAACTGTCTATTGAATACTCGAAGGAAATGCTCAGAGTACTGCACAATTGCATTTGCAAAACGGTATATAAAACAGCGCAAAATGGCTATTATGGTTTTTCAACAACAAAAGCATTCTACAGGATTGATATGGAGACTAGTAACGGAAAACTGCTGAAGATATACGAAGACCTTTTGATTCGCTATTCGCCAGATGAAACTATTGTGCGCCCACTCGTTATAGACCTTTTGTCACTGAAAAATGAGACAACATTATCTATGGCTTTTACTGCTATGGCAGTAGCTCCAAAATTGTATGATAATTTGATTCGTCCTCTCTTGGAGAACAGTGAGGAAATCGAAAGATATCTTCACGGAGATGTAGAGTTTTTCTTTTTGAAAATGCTTAGAGCTTGGTATGATACATTGAACGAAAACGATGCAGAGTTGTATCAGAGATTATTGTTATCTTATAAGTCTGAATTCGATTTTAAATACGATGCTGCAAGAAAGTGGAGTCGATTCCTATGTCCTCATTTATGGTGGAACAAATGGGTACTGATATGCAATACATTGCCAGAAGACCTTATGATTCCGGAAATGAAGAGATGTTATCAAGAACTTATGCGCAGATTTGGAAGACGATATGAAGTTGAAAAGCCTGATCATTCTGTTATTGCAGGACATTTTTGTGGTGGTGTTGTAAGTAGTGAAAAATATGGAAGATGGCCGATTTCGAACTGGCTGAGTTCATTTCTGAAACTTGGAGAATATAAATGGCGTGAAGGTAGAAATCCTATCAGCCTAAGAGAACATGCTGATGCTTTTAAAAAGTGTGTGACCTCTGAGCCTAATAAGTTTTACGATTTTGTATTGGAAATAAGCACTATGGCTGATATTTCGGATATGTATAAAGTTGCCGGTCTTGAAGGTCTTCTTGCTGGCGGAATCAATCCTAATTCTCTTTGGAATTTGGCGGAGCTGTACATCACAGAAGTGTTTGCCAAGTTAGATAGCTATACGTTTAGCCAAATTGTTGAGTACTATATTAAAGAGGAAAATAGGCATATTGATGGAATCATGCAGTTATGCAAAACTCTTACTATTGATTCTTTTGCTGAGAATGATAGTTTAGTTATAGATGAGGATAGAAACATGGATATGGGTAGGCGAGCATCTGACTTACTTACAAGGGGTATGAATTCGTATCAAGGTCGTGCTGCTGAATTATTAGTGCATATGTGTACGATACCGTCGCGTAGATTGGAAATTTACGAGTTCTTCACCAATTGCTGTTCGATCTTGCACGACTGTGTGAAAACTATGCCACTTTATTACCTTAATACGGAAAGCTATTTTGATGAAGAACTATATTTCCGAATGCTGAAACCTCTTCTTTCTGGTATGGGCCCCGAAGCATTATATATTCGAGCAAATGCAATACAATGGTGCTTTTACCATAAGAATGATGTAGTAAGTAATTATATCAATTGTATTGAGCATGATTTTTCAAGCCATGAATTACTCGTTCAGATATATTTTTATGGTGCGGTAGGGGGACAGAATTCAGAGGAATGTGAAGATCGACTTGAGAAAATACTTGCTGTTGATAATGAGGATATTGTAGCAAAAATCGTTGAGATTGCCATGAAGTCATATGTGCATGCTGAATACCGAGATTTAAGCATGAAGTATCTAGAACGATATGCAACGGACAATAGGGAAAAAGTTGTAAATGCGTACTTATGGTATTGTAATTCCCTCCCAATTGAGGCTTTTGACTGGTACTGCGGTATTGTCAAGACCAATATGGGTAAGAAGGATAGAGAAATATATAATCAGCTAGAATATGTAAAGAAATGTATTCCAGTTTATCCCGTCCAGTCTTATAAATTCATATCCTCTCAGAGGTATTCTGACATAGATGGTGTAAATATGGTCGATGATGAAATAGTTGAAATTTTACTTGAGATATATAAAAAACTGAGTCAGGATGAGAATGAGGATGCTATGAATGAGATACTTGATTTATTTGATGAATACATTTATCGTGATAATAGGGTTTTGAAAAATGCGGTTTCTCTATTGTCATAACTTTTAAAAGAGGAAAAAAACATGAATAGCATAAAACAGATAGAAGTCATTTATGATAATCGTTTGGTCGGTCGTTTGGCTTTGACCAAAGAGGGATTATGTGCATTTGAGTATTCGGCTGAATGGCTCAATACAGGCTTCTCTATATCTCCATTTGAATTGCCATTGCGCAGCGGGGTATTTATAGCAAAACCTCGTCCGTTTGAAGGCGAATTCGGTGTTTTTGATGATTGCTTGCCTGACGGTTGGGGGGGGGTGATTCTTGATAGATATTTGCAACAGAATGGAATAAATCCCCATACATTATCATTGCTTGACCGTCTTGCATTGGTCGGTTCGACTGGACGTGGTGCGTTGGAGTTTCGTCCTGACAAAAGTGTTGTATCAAAACAAGAGTATGCGGATTTCGAGAAGTTGGCATTGAACGCTGAACAGATTCTTGATAGTGAAGATTATACAGGTGAGGGAATCGAGGAGTTTCAATATAGAGGCGGTTCTCCTGGTGGTGCCCGTCCGAAAATATTCACTCGCTTTGAAGATAAAGAATGGATGGTTAAGTTTCGTGCGAAGAGAGATTCAAAACGTATCGGTGTTGATGAGTACAATTATTCGCTTCTTGCAAAGAAATGCGGAATTGAAATGCCAGAAACACGATTGTTTGAGGAAAAATATTTCGGAGTTGAGCGTTTTGACCGTACCCCAAGCGGCAAATTGCATGTTGTTAGTGTAGCTGGACTAATCGGGGCGGACTATCGTTTGCCAAGCATAGACTATACTCATATCTTTCAAGTATGCGCAGTTTTGACGCATAGCGTGGCGGAAATGTGGAAAGTGTATCGTCTTATGGTATTCAACTACTTGATTGATAACAAAGATGACCACGCCAAGAATTTTGCTTTCATCTATCGTGATGGCGATTGGCATTTTGCTCCGGCATTCGACCTTTTGCCAAGTGATGGCATAAATGGCTTCCGAACAACTTCAATTAATGACAAAATTGAGCCAACGAAAGAAGATATTATAGCCGTTGCGGTTAAAGCTGGCTTGAACGAGAAAAAAGCTATTGAGATTTTGAAGAGTATTGAAGTAATAATTTTGTAATAACTATTAAAAACCATAGTATATGTCTCTTGTACTAAAACCGTTTCATGAATTGCTAGAAATGCATTTCATTATACCGCCGTACCAACGTGGATATCGTTGGGAATCACGTCAAGTAGAGGAACTTCTTGATGACCTGTTGGATTTTGTAAAATCTCTGAAGACAAAAAGGAATCGTAATAATGAAGGCCATGAACCATACTATTGCCTTCAGCCCATTACAGTAGTAAGACATCCCGAAAATGCCGATACGTATTTTGTAGTCGATGGTCAGCAACGCCTTACAACGATATATATCCTCATGCATTATTTGTCGAAAAACAGTGATTATGAATATCCGGTATATACATTTTCTCTTCCCAGTAGAGATGTCCAGAATGGATATCTGGACAAACTTGAATTCATGGAGGATGATAAGAAGTTTATTGATAACATAGACAATTTCTATGTGAAAAAAGCATACTCTACAATTGTAGTGTGGTTTTCAAGAGATGGACATGATAGATATAAAGGAAAAATTCGAGATATCTTTGCAATGATGCCGGATGGGGATGAGGAACAAAACGATGTCCGAGTAATATGGTACGAAATCAACAGCAGGGAAGCACACAAGGCTTTCCGTGAACTTAACTATGGAAAGATACCGCTGACCTCGACGGAGCTTGTCAAGGCTTTGTTGCTGCAGGAAAGGAATACAAATTCATCTGGGCATTATAGCAGGGGCGCATCATATCGCAGAGCGCTTGAGTGGGACTCAATGGAACATGCATTACAGAATCCTTATTTATGGTCTATGCTCGCCGAATCGAATGACGGCACATTGTCCCACATGGAACTTGTCCTTGATTTTGTAGCAGACAGACTGAATAATGAAATGAGCAACGTAGACGGCAACAGACCCGTGGAACGCAAGGAGTCCAAAGATTTCAGAGATGACTTCAATTATCAGGTAATCAATGAATATCTTAGGAGGAATGACAATAACAGTAATACGGTAGAAGATGTATGGAAAAGGATCCAGACAATTTTCAATCTTGTATGCAACTGGTATTCCAACAGGCATTGGTATCATCTGATAGGGCTCTGCCGTATACTGCAAATCGGGAAGCAACGGAAACGCAGAGATTTTGTAGAGTATATCTATAAACTATCAGTAGATGAAAACGGTACTCCAATTGATAGACCGCAATTTACCGACAAACTGGAGAAGGAGGTGGGCAGACTTGTCAGACTGGGGAAGGATATTACTCTTGAAGGCCTCAGGTATGATGAACACAACGAAGCCATAATAAAAGTGTTGAAAGTGCTTAATGTTCAAGAAGCGATAAATGACAATGCGGAAGAAAAGCGGTTTGCGTTTCATTTATTTGAGATATTCAATGTGACATCGCTTGAACATATCCATCCGCAAAACATTACCTCTGACATCAATTACCAGGATTTCAGAATGTGGTTTGAAAGGAGAAGTGAGGATTTCAAAAAACTTGATGATGCTGAATTACGCACCTTGCTACAGAACGAGGCGACTGATGGCCAGAATCCTGACTCCATGGACCTGAATTCACGGGTAGCTGTGAAGAGAGCGGAAGTAGAGAAGGCCATTAGCGTTTTGAAGACTTTGACATCTGACAAGAAAAACTATTTTGATGATTACAACCACAACGAACTAGAGCGCAATGCCAGAATCCTAGACGGATTTTTCGGTGACCTGGCCGGGATAAACCAGAATGAGATGCATAGTATTAGAAATCTGGCCCTGGTTGACAAAGAGACAAACTCGGCCTTACAGAATTATCTATTGGACAGGAAACGCTCCATTCTTATGGACCGCCATGACAGGTGTGACATTTCTGATCCGTCTACCCCAAATGGTACTTATGCACCTCCGTCAACACGCAAGGTGTTTTGTAAAGAGTATTCCAGATGCTCTCCTGGTGATATGCGTTTATGGCGTCCGGAAGACAGGAACAACTATTTTAGAGTTATTGAAGAAGTATATAATTATTACACCTCAAAATAAACGAGAATATGCTCAACAAGAATACAGAAAAATACAATAAGTTCGCCGCCAGAAACGGTGTAGCTATTCCTATAATCCAACGTGACTACGTACAGGGAGCAGATGTAAACTTCGAAAAGCGTGACAAGTTCATCAAGAAACTGCTTGATGCCTTACTGAACCGGGAAACGTGTGAATTGCATTTCATATATGGATCAACGGATATGACAAAAACGTCTGAACCATATTTCCAACCGGTGGACGGGCAGCAGAGGCTAACTACACTTGCTCTTATAGGCTGGTTGCTGAACCAGAAGTGTGGCCTTAAATATTCCGGTTGCCTGAAGCCGCTTACATATACATCACGTCCGTCAACAGAGCAGTTCTGCAAGCTTATGCATGAATTCAAACTGCCGGAAAAGTATGTACCTTCCATATCGGATTACATAAAAAATGTTCCAGGATGGTTCTCTGAATCATGGAAGTTGGATTCTTCCATAAATTCCATGCTTGAATTTCTTGATAAGGCTGATTTTGTGCTTGGATCGGAACCGTATAAAGACCATATAGAGGATATGGCAGATACATTCTTCAATGATTCACCGTTTGAGTTTGAGAACCTTGATATGGAGAATTTAGACCTAAATGACGACTTGTATGTCAAGATGAACGCCAGAGGTAAATTGCTTACTCCATTCGAAAACTGGAAAGCGGAATTCGAAGATTTTCTGGGAATCAATTTCAAGAATGTAAAATATCAGTTCGGTGATATTCCGGGAATGCCGGATACGCCTACCTTGAAAGAATACTTTGAATATTCAATCGAACATGACTGGTGTGATATGCTCTGGCCGAAGGCGTATAGCCGCTGGCAGGCAAAAAGCGAGGAGGAAAAGAAGAAGATCTTGTATCCGTCCATTGATGAATGGTTCATGAACCTGCTTGACTATGTGTCGCAATTCCTCATGTTTGCCACTATGCCGGATGCAGAGACTGTTTATAAAAACAGTGGACTGAAAAATATGAAGGATCTTTATACATATGAAATAGACCGTTCAAGGCTTGAAGTGTATAAGGATAAGGAGAATGTGATAAAGCTGTTCAGGATTCTTGATCTGCTTGTAGGTATCTACAAGAGGTACGAGGATTTTGGTACTTTCATGTCGCGTTATTTTATTGCAACATCTTCTACTGCACGTCTGGAGAAAGAGGAGGAAAGACATAAGGTCAATCTGTTTGACTATAATATAGACCTTGTCTCAACATGTCTAGAAATGGGAACTGATATGGATATTGCATTTCAGATTATCTTGTGGAGTTTCTTTCAGTGGATGCTTTCCCATTCTGAGGAACTTTTGCCAGATTCTGACATAGTTGCTTCTACAGACTACTTGAGGGTAATGACTGGTTGGGTCAGAGGAAGAAGACAGCGTCTTACCAACGGATATTCTGTTGGAGCGAATGCCCGTTTAGCGGATTTCCATGAGGCTGACAATATTTCGCGTAAACTCTCTACTGCAACGAATATGTTTGAAACCCTACTGGGAACAACTGAAAAATCTCTTGAGGATGAGCGCGTCAAATGCAGATTATATGATAAGCCGAATTTTGATATTATCAGGGAACTGTCCACGTGTCGTCCTCTTTATTATTCATTCGGACTTTTAATGCCTTCCATAATAAGTTGTACTGATACAGAAAGCTACATAAAGAGATTCTATGGTTTCTGGGCTATGAGCGATACTGAAAGGGTCCAAAGCCTTGTAGGCTGCGGTTTCAAGGGGATCAGGCCATATGTGGACTGCTGGTTTTTCGGTATGACGGGAAGATGGGATTATCTCCTCACAATAGGTAAAGATGATAGAGGTTTTGATAATGCAGTTGAAGCTTTTACGCATTTGATGAACGATGATAGTCCTATACGTTATTCTTATGACAGCATGGCCTATTATATGGTGAACTATAAAGAATTTGTAGAAGCAAATAAAGAAGGTGTGATGCGCCACTATTTCAGGCATGATGCAGATAATGAATTTACTGTATGGACCATTAAATCTCCAAAAACGAAACCATGGCAGGGATATAATACTGACCCATATGCATACACAGTGCGTAAACTATATGAAAGTGGAGGGAGTCATGAATACGAACTCAGTGATTGGAGTGACAATGCGGAACACGGTGCTTTGTACATAAGGACTGAGGGTTCGGAATCTGATGCCATGTATATGGAATGCTATCCAAAAGGTTGGGAGATTGGCATAAGGGACAAAAGACAGAAAGTTACCAGAAAGTTTGGAGATCGTTTTGAAACTATTTCAGACGCAGAAGAGCATACAGTTGGTTTTAGGGATGTTGAAAAAAAATTCAGCTTTGACGGCATTGTGCTTCTTGATCTCCCCGGCAAAGACCGTGTACAGACTGCACTTGATTTTTTAGAGGCAATATTATAGAAAATACGGGATTCAAGGTTGAAGATGCTATAAGAAGCTATATGAAAAACTTCTGAGGTTATTTGGCAAATATAGAAAGGCGTATGACGGAGGCAATTGAAATTTATCTTTGCATACGGTGTACTTTTCAACTTGGTGATGAGATTCTAAGGCTTGCCAAAGAAGACAATTTTAGAGAAAGTTTTACAGAACTTGAGTTTAAAAACAAGGAAAATGTGGATTTAATGAAGTAGAAATAACCATGAGTGGCGGATATTTTAATCGGCATATGATTGCCTTCGGAGAGATAGCTAATTCTATCGAGCGTGATATTGCGAGAGCTTTACAACCAAAGCCGGAGAAGATACATAAAGATTATTGGACTATTTACGAGAAAGATAGCTTTGGCTCATACCATAGCTATAAGGACTACATAAGTTTTGCCAGTTATGAAGATGCGGAATCTTTTCTTCTGACAGATAAAACTATCGTCAAGGCAGAACAAAAATATTCAGAGCAGCATTTTTTCGTAGATGGAGTAATATTCCAATCAACAACGCGATATATGTCTGGTACTTCTGACGGTGAACGAATTCTGGTATTATACTCGATTCATCATTGTTATTATGACCGCTATCCAGATGATGCTGATGTATTGGAACTGTCAGATGAAACGATAAATGTAACGAAGGAGGCATATCGGCAAATTCGTATAGCAGAGATATATGCAACTCGCGTAGATTGGATGATGAGTGGCGATGATAGCGAAGAGAATTTTCGTGAGCGTATAAAGGAAGATTTGGCAGAGTTTGAAAAGGAATATGCGTCTAAAGACTGGATTTTTTCCGATGTTGACTGAAAAATGTCAGATATTGTATGTGTAATATATCATTAAGCAAATCAAAAGTGCCATCTTTGCATATTATATGATAGATTGACTATGGTAAAGTTATCGACACGGTCGCTTTGCACCTTAAATAGATAAAGATATGACAAAGAATACAATGGGAACCAAACTGCCTCGAAAATTGGTGCAGAAGATGTCGATTGTAGGAGAACAGATTAAACTGGCTCGCTTACGCAGGAATCTGAGTGTGGCTCAGGTTGCTGAACGTGCCACCTGTTCTCCGTTGACTGTGTCACGAATAGAAAAAGGCACACCGACAGTTGCAATCGGAATTTATTTGCGAGTGTTGTATGCTTTGCAACTTGACGATGATATTCTGTGGCTGGCAAAGGAAGACAAGTTGGGAAAAGCTTTGCAGGATTTGAGTCTGAAGACAAGGAGGCGAGCTTCGAAAAAGGTATAGAGTGCGTGTTC
>OLVO01004455.1_pt1 | contig 10476 bp, 10 predicted proteins | sample 1672571 | NCBI WGS metagenome assembly OLVO01 (sample SAMEA3136700, study PRJEB25190) | human gut metagenome | biome: human gut; feature: human-associated habitat; material: faeces | place: Austria | collected 2013 | reverse complement strand
GAGGCCATGGAAATACGAAAAAACCACTTAGCACCGAAGGTGCTTACAGGGAAGGAAAAGCGCATCTGTATAGTCACTGGAACGCATGGAGATGAGCTTGAAGGACAATATGTCTGCTATGAAATTATTAGAAGAATCAATGAGAATCCATCATGTTTAAAGGGAATTGTTGATGTGTATCCGGCGACAAATCCACTCGGTGTGGACTGTATGACAAGAGGTGTTCCAATGTTTGATTTGGATTTAAACCGTATTTTCCCGGGAAATGAGCATGGTCATATGGCAGAGTATGCAGCATCAAAAATAATCGAAGATATCGCAGGTGCAGATGTCTGTATAGACATTCATGCAAGCAATGTGTTTTTGAGAGAGATTCCGCAGGTGCGCATCAATGAACAGACAGTTGATACGCTTTTGCCGCTTGCAAAGGAGTTAAATGTAGATTATATCTGGATTCATGCCGCGGCTACAGTGTTGGAATCTACACTTGCGTACAGTTTAAATGTGCGCAATACCCCAACGCTTGTTGTTGAGATGGGTGTCGGACTTCGCATAACAGAAGCTTTTTGTCATCAGCTGACTGATGGTATTTTCCATTTGATGGCACAGCTTGGGATCTGGGATGGTCCTCACTTGGAAACAGTAAAGAAACCAATCGTTTCTACTGATGGATGTGTTGGATTTATCAATGCGGAGAGCACTGGTATTTTTGTGCCGTGTGTAAAGCATTGGGGCAGTGTCAAAAAGGGCGAGTGTATCGGTGAGGTGCTTGAACCGATCACAGGAACTGTCTGCCAGCGGGTGGAGTCTCCGATGGATGGAATGGTCTTTACGCTGCGTGAGCATCCTATTGTATCAGAAGGATCGCTTTTGGCAAGAATTCTTGGAGGCGTAGAAAACAATGATTAAAGAATCTTTATATACATTTAAATCACCATATAGACAAGACATGCACATGTATGGCTATCATTTTGGAAGAGGAGAGAAGAGTGCATGCATCGTCGGTGCAATTCGAGGAAATGAGGTGCAGCAGCTTTATATCTGCTCTAAACTTGTACAGCGCTTAAAGGAGCTTGAGCAAAAGGGTGCTATTGCATCCGGCAAGTGCATTACTGTGATTCCGTCAGTCAATCATTATTCAATGAATGTTGGAAAGCGTTTTTGGCCGTCAGATAATACCGATATCAATCGTATGTTTCCAGGCTATAACTTGGGTGAGACTACACAGCGCATTGCAGCTGGTCTTTTTGAGGCAGTGAAGGGCTATGAGTATGGTATTCAGCTGGCTAGTTTTTACATTCCTGGTGATTTTGTAGCGCATGTACGCATGATGGATACCGGATATCAAAATGCAAGTCTTGCAAATCTGTTTGGACTTCCTTATGTAGTCATCCGCAAGCCGCGCCCGATCGACACGACAACATTAAATTATAACTGGCAGGTGTGGGAGAGCAATGCATTTTCAGTTTATACCAATAAGACAGACAGTATTGATGAACAGAGCGCGCAGCAGGCAGTGTCTGCGATTCTGCGCTTCTTAAATCGCATGGGAATATTGCGTTACAATTGTCACGGAGGTTTTATTTCAAGTACCATCCATGAGGATGAGCTGATGAGTGTTGTGTCAGATGTTCCAGGTATTTTTCTTCGCCGCAAAAATGCCGGTGAGGAGGTACAGGTAGGTGATGTGCTGGCAGAAATCATTGATCCGCTTGAGGGTGAGATTCGTGAGCAGATTTTAGCACCATCGGATGGCGTGATCTTCTTTGCACATGATGAGCCGCTTGTGATGGAGCATTCCACAGTATTTAAGCTAATTAAGCGTCTTCATATTTAAAAACAGGTATATAGAAAGGCAGTCAAATAAATTATGGAAAACCAATTTTATCAGATGTATCTGGATGAGTTAAGTGAAATTCCAGAGTGTACAAACGAGGAGATGGAATCACTGTTAAATAGTCTTCCAAACGAGGAGGCAGTAAAGCGTCTGACAGAGGGCAGTCTTGCCTATGTAGTGCGTGAGGCAGCAAAGTATGCAGGAAATGATGTTGAGATATCAGATCTTGTTCAGGAAGGAAACATGGCACTATTGCTTGTATTAAAAAACTATGCGTCGCATCCAGTTGTAGGTGATGATGCAGTTTCCTATTTTAATCAGCTTCGTGAGCGCGCAGTTCATATGGCAATGGAAGCAGTTACAGAAGAGCAAAAGCAAAGTGAGCAGACAGCAGAAAAATTAACAGCTTCTGTTAATGTCTTAAATGTAGTTATGACAAAGCTTGCAGAAGAGCTTGGACGTGAGCCTAACCTTTCTGAAATCGCAGCAAAGATGCAGATGAGCGAGGACGAGGTACAGGCTGTTATGAAGGAAGCCATCAATGCTGTTGCTGTTGATAGAAGTGAGGCAGCGCAAAAGGAAGATGAAGCACTGGAAAATCAGTAAGTAAGAAAAAATATAGTGGAAGAGAGGCACTTCTATATGAAACGGGCGATTGTAAAGCGGTTTATTGTTGTACTGATTGTGGCGATGGCAATCAGCAGTATTGTCATAAGTATGTCATATTATCGTCTGGCAAGTCATCGCGTCATGGAGGATATGAAGCCAGTACTGCTTTTGTTAGATGCCACAATTGACTGGGAGAGCAGCGATCTGGAAAAACAGATTGTTGAAATCAGCAAGCAGATGAATGATGATTATCGAATTACGCTCATTGATCAGGATGGAAGTGTTTTGGCTGATTCTGAGACTGGAAATCCAGAGACGATGGAAAATCACAAAAACAGAAAAGAAGTCAAGGAAGCCTTTCAAGACGGATTTGGAACAAAGGTGCGCAATTCCAGCACAATCAAAGGAAGTATGATGTATGCAGCATATTGTTCACCAACGCAGCATAAGGTCATTCGTATTTCCATCCATCATGATGTGATTACAGATCTGATGAAAATGATGGTGCCGTCTATTGTGATTAGCCTTTTGCTGGCATTATCAGTTGCCGGTGTGCTGACTAATAAATTTGCCAATTCCGTCACGAAGCCGATTCTTGAAATCTCACACAAGCTTGAGGGTATCTATGATGAGAAAATTGATTTTAATTTTCCTCATTACCAGTATGATGAGTTAAATATCATTGCGCGAACAACAACTGACATGTCAAAAAGCGTGCAGGATTACATACGAAAGCTTGAAAAAGAAAAGACGATTCGTCAGGAATTTTTCAGCAATGCTTCTCATGAATTAAAAACACCGCTTACGGCAATACGCGGCTATGCCGAGCTTCTTCAAAGTGGTATGGCATCAGATAATATGCAAAAAGAGTTTTTAGGGCGCATTCACTCAGAGGTGGAGGAAATGACAAGCCTGATCAATGACATATTGATGATTTCCAGATTGGAGACAAAGGAGTTAATGCCGACTAAGGAAATGCTATGTGTCAAGAGTGTGGCAGAAGAGGTTAAAAAAACACTTAAGCCGCTGGCAGATGAGAATAATGTTTCACTTGAAATCCATTGCTGTGATGATTTTGTTTATATGGATCGCAGCCATCTTCAGGGAATATTGTCTAACCTTATGGGAAATGCAGTTAAATATAACAGACCAGGCGGCTTTGTCCAAACAGATATCACAATGGACAGCACAAGTCTTTCAATTCGTGTGGAAGATAGTGGTATAGGCATTGCAAAGGAGGATCAGAAGCGCGTATTTGAAAGATTTTATCGCGTGGACAAGAGCCACTCCAAAGAAATCGGAGGTACCGGCCTCGGTCTTTCTATTGTAAAACATGTAACAGAATTTTATGGCGGCTGTGTCAGCGTAGAGAGTCAGTCAGGTGTAGGAAGTACATTTCTTGTTCAGCTTCCGGCAGCGTCATTAGTTCAAAAATAAGAACAAGAATGAAAGGTTAGTATTGTATGAAAAAAAAGAAAGCGTCTCTTGGGCGTCGTATGAAGGAGTTTGTGAGAACAAGCGTTGTGTGGGGACCGCTTGATCATAATCTGTTTTTTACGATTATTTTCTTAAATGTATACGGAATTATTATGGTATACAGTGCCAGCTATAACAATTCAATTACAAAGAATTATAGCTATTTTATGAATAATCAGCTTAAAAATGTAATGTTTGGATTTGCTATAATGATTGTTGCTTCATATGTTAATTATCACCGTATTGTGCGGCTTGGTTGGGGCTGGTTTTGGCTTTTGGCTGCAGTGGCCATTATTGCGGCACTAAAGACGCCGCTAGCTCACAGTGAGCTTGGTGCAACAAGATGGATAAAAATTGGTTCCATCAGCTTTCAGGCAGCCGAGCCAATAAAGGCAGCCATAATTATTTTCTTTGCTTATTATGTGAGCTATTGGGGATTGAACAGGTGGTATAATCAGGTGCTTGCGTGCCTGCTTGCTATTGCACTTTTGGGCTTTTTATTTTTCTTCTCAAATAATCTAAGCACGGTTATCGTTTTGTTTTGTATTTGTGCCGTTATAATTTTATCAAGTGTAAAAAAGCCAGATCTTTACTGGTATTTCCTGATTGGTCTTGCATTAGTTATCATAGCAGCAATTGGTGTTACTGTTTATCTTTTGATGCATCAGGGCGCAGAAAACTTTAGATTTGTGCGTATACGTGCATGGCTTCATCCAGAGGAGTATGCAGCAGACGAAGGTCTTCAGGCGATGCAGGCGCGCTATGCAATTGGCGCAGGCGGTTTCTGGGGCAAGGGTCTTGGACAGAGCCTTATTAAATTCAAGCTGTCGTATTCTTATAATGACTTTATTCTGGCTATTATCTGCGAGGAGCTTGGCGTGTTTGGCGTTATCGTGATGATGACATTATTTGGCTATTTGCTGTATCGTATCTACAAGATTGCGCAGAATGCATGGGATATTGAAGGAAAAGTATTGGCAATAGGAGTGTTTACGCAGATCGCGCTCCAGTTATTGATAAATGTGATGGTTGTCACGAGTGTAATTCCGACAACAGGTGTTACACTTCCATTTTTCAGTGCTGGTGGTACATCAGTTGTTTTCCTGCTTGCAGAGCTTGGAATGGTATTAAATGTAGACAAGTATGCGAAGGAACGCAGATTTTTTGAGGAAGCAGAACGCCATGTTGCCCAGATGGAGCAGCGAGGTGGTATCGGAGCAGCAGGATGGAGACGCCGTCTTGATTCGGCAAGAACACACAGATAAAAATTTATTTCAAATAAAAAAGTGCCTGGCGGTCAGCCGCTGGCACTTTTTTGTATGTATTATACGCGCTCTGCAATAGTGTAGATCAGCTGCTCGGAGCTGTCCCAATCAAGACATGGATCAGTGATTGATTTTCCATAGATGTGCTCACCAATCTTTTGACTTCCGGCTTCGATGTAGCTTTCAATCATGACACCCTTTACAAGATTTTCAATTTCCTTAGAGTGAGTACGGCTGTGCATAACTTCCTTTACGATACGGATCTGCTCCATATGTCTCTTTCCAGAGTTGGAGTGATTAGCATCAACAACACATGCTGGATTAAGCAGATTTCTTTCCTGATACATTTCGTACAGACGATAAAGATCCTCATAGTGATAGTTCGGGATTGTTTTTCCGTATTTATCAACGGCACCTCGCAAAATAGTGTGAGTTAATGGATTGCCATCTGTCTGAACTTCCCAGCCGCGGAAGATAAAGTCATGTCCATGCTGTGCAGCAACAACAGAGTTTAACATAACAGATAAGTCACCGCTTGTCGGGTTCTTCATACCAGCAGGAATGTCAATTCCGCTTACTGTCAGACGATGCTGCTGATTTTCAACAGAACGGGCACCGACAGCAACATATGAAAGAATATCTGACAGGTAACGCCAGTTTTCCGGATACAGCATCTCATCAGCAGCGGTCAGACCAGTCTCAGCAACAGCACGCATGTGCATATGGCGTATTGCAAGGATTCCGGCTAACATATCCGGTTTTTTCTCAGGGTCTGGCTGGTGAACCATGCCCTTATAGCCTTCACCAGTAGTACGCGGCTTGTTTGTGTAGATACGCGGAATCAGAATCAGCTTGTCAGAAACCTTCTCCTGAACACGTGCCAGTCGGTGAACATAATCTAAAACTGCATCTTCGTTATCAGCAGAGCAAGGACCAATAATGACAAGAAATTTGTCACTCTCGCCGGTAAATACCTTGCGGATCATCTCATCACGTTCCTTTTTAACCTGTATAATCGCGTCAGATACCGGGTACTGTTCACGAATCTCGGCAGGCGTAGGAAGCTTTTTCACAAAATTAAAACTCATAGTAATTCCTCTTTTCTCATCTAGTAAAGACACTCACAATTATAAATAGGAAGATTTGGAATGTCAAGTGTAAAGATTATCGTTTCAGGTATACTATAAAAGTGTAAATGTTTGACAGGAAAGGAGATTTTTTATGTGGCTGATTGTTTTTGTGATAATTATCATTGCCGCGGTCATTGTCTGTTTTTCACTTGCAGCAGCGGCAAAAAATGCAGAAATGATTTCACAGCTGTGGCTTGAAAAGCAGCGCATAAAACAGGAAATTTTATGCACAAACAAAACAAAAGACGAACAGAAAATGTGAAAATCAAGGTATACTTTTGACTCAATTTGAATTAAAATGATAGTGAACATCCTGTGGGAGCAAACAGTGAAAAAACGAATTTGGATCGCTTTTTTATGCCTTATTATTTTGGGCACTACATTTGGCTTGCCGCAGCCTTCCTGTGCAGATGAGACGGCGGGTGGGATTTCGCTCACCTGTCCATCTGCTATATTGATGGAAGCCTCTACAAAAAGCGTTATATACGAGAAAGCACCTGATGAAAGAAGAAGTCCTGCTAGTATAACAAAGATCATGACGGCAATTTTGATTTTTGATGCCATTGAATCAGGAAAAATTTCTCTTGAAGATGAGGTTGTGACGAGTGCCTATGCAAAATCAATGGGAGGCTCTCAGGTCTATCTGGAAGAAGGAGAAAAGCAGACAGTTGACACATTGATCAAATGCATTATGGTTTCTAGTGGAAATGATGCAAGTGTTGCAATGGCAGAGTACATAGCGGGAAGCGAGTCAGGCTTTGTTCAAATGATGAATGAGCGAGCTGCCTCTCTTGGAATGGAAAATACGCATTTCGAGGACTGCTGTGGGTTAACTGATTCAGACAATCATTATACAACAGCACGTGATATCGCACTTATGGCACAGGAGCTGATAACACGTTATCCACAGATTAAATCATATACGACGATCTGGATGGAAAATATTACCCATGTAACAATGCAGGGAAGCAAGGAATTTGGACTTGCCAATACTAACAAGCTTTTAAAACAGTACCCATATACGACAGGTTTAAAAACAGGTTCAACAAATAAAGCAAAGTATTGTGTATGTGCGACAGCAAATAAGGATGGTGTGGAGTTAATAGCTGTTATTATGGGCTGCCCAAATTATAAAGATCGCTTCACTGAGGCACAGTCACTGCTCCAATTTGGCTATACAACATGTAAGCTGTATCAGGATGAAAATCCTCCCGAACTTACGCCTATACTAGTAAAGGGAGGAATAGATAAGCAGGTTCCAGCTGTATATAAGGAAAATTTTTCATGGCTGTTTGTGTCAGGTGAAGATTTTTCAAATATGGAAAAGATGCTCACAACAAATGAGCTTACAGCACCAATTGAAAAGGGAGAGCAGATCGGTACTGTGACGTACCGGCTGAATGGAAAAGAGCTTGGCAGTATTGGCATTTACGCAGGCGAGTCCATCCGCGAAGCGAAATTTCTTGATTATTTGCTTAACATTGTGCTGCAGTGGATGGCAGTTATTTAAATAAATCCGCTTGACTAAAAGAACGAAAGGAAATATAAATGAACAAATGGATTATGGCAGGCACAGCAGCTGCATTTACAGGTGCAGCTGCGTTTGCCCGCTCAGAATATGAACGAACTCATCTTGATGTTGTGCACTATGACATTAAAACAGATAAGCTTGGTTTGGAATGGAATGGCTTTAAGGCTGTTTTTCTTTCTGATCTGCATGATAACAGCTTTGGCATGGAGAATGAAGAGCTGCTTGCGGCAATTGAAAAAGAACAGCCTGATATTGTTTTAATTGGCGGTGATATGCTAGTAGTAAAAGAGTGGGCTGCACCTCATTTTGATATGCTTGCCAACTTATATGAAAAATTAGTAGAGCGATATCCTGTGTATTACGCATTTGGCAATCATGAGCAGCGCATGAAGGAAGAGCCGCTTACGTATTCTGGCTGGTGGCAGAGTTACTGGAAAGTGCTTAAAGATAGTGGTATGCATGTTCTTGTTAATAAAAGTGAAGAGATCATAAAAAATGGTGGTACGATGCGTATAAGCGGCATCACTCTGCCGCGGGAGTGCTATCGAAAAGGACGTATTCCGTCACTATCGGCCGGGTATCTTGATCAGAAACTTGGAAAAGCCTCAGACAAAAACTTTGAACTGCTGCTTGCACACACACCAACCTTTGCAAAGACATATGCTGATTGGGGTGCCGATTTGGTACTTAGTGGTCATTTTCATGGAGGTACCATTAGAATCCCTGGTCTTGGCGGTGTGATGACACCGCAGCTGCAGTTTTTCTCACCTCTTGCAAGAGGAAGTGTGACACAGAAAAATACAAATATCATAGTCAGCGGAGGTTTAGGCACTCACAGTATCAATGTGCGCCTTAACAATTTGCCGCAGCTCGTTGTTTTGACATGGAAAACTCATTGAATTTCATTGTACAGTATGCTATACTGATATCGTCTAACTATAGAAAAGGAGTGTCGGATGTTATCATACAAACTGGAAAAATTTGAGGGGCCGCTTGATTTGCTCCTCCATTTGATTGAAAAAAATAAAGTCAGCATATACGATATTCCGATTTTTGAAATTACAAATCAGTATATGGAGTATGTCAATGCCATGGAGGAAGAGGATCTTGATATTGTCAGTGAGTTTCTTGTCATGACAGCGACGCTTCTGGATATCAAATCCAGACTTCTGCTTCCTGCTGAGAAGGATGAAAATGGCGACGAGATTGACCCAAGAGAAGAATTAGTGACTCGTCTTGTTGAATATAAAACATACAAAAGTTTAGGTGAGCAGTTAAAAAGCAGACAGCTTTTGGCGTCACGCCTGCTTTACAAGGATCCAACAATCCCAGATGAAGTGTCAAAATATGAGCCTCCTGTTAATGTGCAGGATATGTTAAGCCGGGTTACATTAGAGCGTCTTCAGGAAATTTATCGTATGGTGACGCGCCGTCAGGTGGACAAGATTGATCCTGTGAGAAGCAAATTTGGCAATATTGAAAAGGATCCGGTGCGCTTGTCGCAAAAACTGGCGCTTGTTTATGAATATGCTCAGCAAAAAAAGCATTTTTCATTTCGAGGGCTGCTTCAAAAGCAGTATACAAAAGCAGATGTGGTTGTTACATTTCTCGCTTGTCTTGAGTTAATCAAGATTGGACGCCTTACTGTTAAGCAGGAGGGAACATTTAGGGATATTCATCTTGACTGGAATGAGGAATGTACCACGACGATCACAAGAGAAGATATGGAGCAGTATGATTAACTGCTTATACAAATGAATAAAGATGGCAGCTGACAGGCATGTGCCAGATAGAAACAGGAGTAACAGTATTATGGAAAAACGCGACTATTATCCCATTTTGGAAAGTATTTTATTCACAATGGGAAAAAGCGTAGAAATCAAAACGTTAGCAGAGGCACTTAAGCTTACACAAGAAGAAATAAAACAGATATTACAGGATATGGCAAAGGAATACAGTGAAAAGCAAAGAGGCATTCAGCTTGTCTTTTTGGAAGATAGTGTTCAGCTTTGCACAAAGCCGCAGTATTATGAGTATTTGATACGCATTGCATCAAGACCGCAAAAGCAGGTTTTAAGTGATTCAGTGCTTGAAACGCTCTCTATTGTGGCGTACAAGCAGCCTGTCACAAGAGGTGAAATTGAGCGTATCCGAGGTGTGAAGTCAGACCATGCAATCGCAAAGCTTATGGATTATGATCTGATTGAAGAAATTGGAAGACTTGATGCGCCAGGACGTCCTGTATTATTTGCTACGACAGAAGAGTTTTTACGCTGCTTTGGTGTGTCATCTGTAGCAGAACTGCCTCAGGCAGCACCGGAGCAGATCATGGAATTTAAAGAAGAGGCTGAAAGTGAGATTCCGGTAACTGTATAAGCAAGGTAAAAAAGCACGAAATAATGAGTCACTGCATATGATATAGAAAGGTGCATAGCGGGGGATTTTGCTTGGAGACGTTCAAGAAACCTCTTACGGCGGCACAGGAAAAGGAGTATCTTAGACAGATGAATCAGGGATCATCTGAGGCGAGGACTCTTTTGATTGAGCATAATATGCGTCTAGTGGCTCATATTATCAAAAAATATGCATTTACAGATAAGGAGACGGATGATCTGTTGTCAATCGGAA
>OLVO01004445.1_pt1 | contig 10493 bp, 7 predicted proteins | sample 1672571 | NCBI WGS metagenome assembly OLVO01 (sample SAMEA3136700, study PRJEB25190) | human gut metagenome | biome: human gut; feature: human-associated habitat; material: faeces | place: Austria | collected 2013 | reverse complement strand
ATGTTGGGGTCAAAAGGTATTTTGCCCCCAATGATACCGGATTGCTTCGTGCTTTACACTTTCGCAATCCTCAAAAACAGGTTCACACATACCTCTTACATCGGATAATTACTGTCAGGTGTATGGTATATGTGAACCTGTTCTTATTTCGCTGCTTTCTCTGCTGTATCAACAGACTCTTTATTCCTCCGAGCCGCCTACATTGCCTGCAGCATCATCGTAGGTGTCAAGGAAATGATGTCTCACTCCATTCTGCTTATACGCGACAATCGTGCTCAGGTTGACATTCTCTACACTCTTAAAAATATTCCCCTCGACAAAAGGATTCACTTTCTTAAGCTCTGCGATAAGCTTCTTTACCTCAAGCCGCTTAGACTTGCTCTGACCATCCTCGGCACAGGATGAACAGGTGTCCGTGAACTTGCAGGCGCACTGGATGAACTTAAGCTCGTTCGCATCGCGCCATGCCTTTATATCATCCTCACGAATAAGATAGAGCGGTCTTATAAGCTCCATGCCCTCAAAATTCGTGCTGTGAAGCTTAGGCATCATGGTCTGCATCTGGGCACCATAGAGCATTCCCATGAGTATAGTCTCTATAACATCATCGTAATGATGACCAAGCGCAATCTTGTTACACCCAAGCTCCTTCGCCTTGCTGTAGAGGTGGCCACGGCGCATGCGCGCACACAGGTAGCACGGTGATTTCTCCACATTGAATACCGACTCAAATATATCCGATTCAAATATTGTAACCGGGATATTAAGTCTTTTAGCATTGCTCTCAATGAGCTTTCTGTTCTCAGGACTGTAGCCCGGATCCATTATAAGGAACTTCACCTCGAACGGAAACTTATTGTGGCGCTTTAATTCCTGAAAAAGCTTCGCCATGAGCATCGAATCCTTGCCCCCGGAGATACACACTGCGACACAGTCCCCCTCCTTCACAAGCTCGTACTCATTTATCGCCTTCGTAAATTTCGACCAGATTGACTTTTTAAAGCGCTTTCTTATGCTCTCCTCAACCTCAGCGGCAAAATCGGCATCACTCTTTTCGGCACTCATTTTCTTAATATCCGCCATCAGCCATGCAATATATCCGCCCTTAAGGCTCAGTGCGCCAGTCCCCTGCTCATGTAACGCCTCAGCAAGCTCTAAGCTTGTCTCCCCTCTCTTGCAATACAAAAGAAGCTTCCTTCCGGTATATTCTGCGGCATTTTCGAGCAGCTTCTCACCAGGTATATTCACACTGCCCTTAATATTGCCGTACGCAAAGGAAAGCTCATCCCTGACATCAATGAGTTCATAGCCATCCTCCATGTATTTTGAAAGCTCACTTATGTCTATCTCAAGCTCAGGCATGCTGTTTTCCATTTCACCGTCAAAAACCATATTATTATCCAAAACTGTCCCACACTCTCTTTCTTCTACCTGTCAAAGCAATGCGCAGCCTGCTGCCATGCACGGCTCCTACTGTTTACATAACAAAAATCAAGGTGCCAAAACAATTTTGACACCTCCCACTCTGAAATATTATTTTATTTGTTTATTCACACTATGTCAATAGGATATTTATAGCTGCCACCCATATCTTCAACCGGCTCCTCATTATGTGTCTTTTTCTCAGCATGCACCTCACCTGCGCCGTCTACCTTCATCGCCATGTTGAAAAATACAATTCCTATCACAAAGAACACTGATATCATTCCTACACCCTTGCTCATGCTTCCTGTAATCTGGGTAACCACACCGACAACCGTTGTGCCAAGAAATGCTGCTCCCTTGCCGCAGATATCCATAAGTCCGAAGTACTCTCCTGCCTGTTCAGCCGGAATAATCTTCGCAAAATACGAACGTGAAAGTGCCTGAACACCGCCCTGAAACATTCTGACAAGCATGGATATCGTAAAAAGAAATTTCTTAAATCCTTTCATATCCGCCATAGTGCCGGTCACCGGTCCCATGACCGCCACAATTATTGTCGCAATCGACGCCGCATAGCCCCAGTATGCAAGATAATCTGAATCTGACATCCCGGCACTGCCCGCAAGATAGTTAAAATACAGCGGCATTATAGTCGAAACCAGCAGCACAAATGCCGAGTTTCCAACATCATACAACACCCAGCTTCTCTCTTCCCTCGTCATCTTCATGCCGGCATACCTCCCTTTAAAACGTGACTGCCATCCTGTTCTGCACTGTCGAATACGGTTGATGGTTCATTTCCCTTTTTAGCGTCTGTGCTGTATAAAATGTTATCATCATTCTCAGCTATCAGCTTAGAGCCAAAGGTATACTGATAAACCGGATTCCAGTCATCCAGTTCGCTGTACTCATTTACCAGCTGCACCGCAAGCTTCTCCGCCTTTTCATACAGTCCCATAAGCTTTTCGTTACTGTCCTTGCAGAGCGGATTAGCATTGTAATTCACCATAAGTCCGTGCATTTCCTTATAATTTCCGGAAATCCTGAGCAGCCCGTTCACAAGCATTCTCTTAAGTCCTGACGGTGCAAGCAGAAGTCTGTTATACTTTATCATTCCTTCAAGTGCCTGCATAACCTGTTCAGGTGTAGTTCCCTCATAGAAACAGCTTATAACCTTAGCGTTTCTCATGCTCGGCACAATATGGTCGGTGAGTGAATGTCTTACAGGGTCAAAACCATCCTTCTCCATGAGCATTCTGTCAAATTCAACCTCTATCTCCGCGTGGGACACACCGCTTTTTTCTATCTTCTCATCAATATAGCCATGGCATGTCACGTCAAGCGCAAAATGGCACATAACGCCATACATATATGCAAGGTATGGTGCCTTGTTCTCCTTGTTCTCTATCACCTTCACGGCGTGCTCGAAGAACTCAACTCCCGGCCTGCCATGCATTCCGTATCCAATTCCGTTTATCACATTGGACTTGAGCGGTCTATAATAAAATAAAATGTCCGGTCCATGAAGCCCTATAAGATACAATTGACGGTACATGCTCAGCGTGTGCCATGCCTCACCTGTAAGCTCCTCTGCAGCTTCTTTTCCCATTCTATAATGTGCGTATGTCGACGGCATAACAATCCCTCCTTAATGCAACAGCTAATCCAATCCGTTTCTATAAACCAAGTATAGATACCAGCTTGATTTTTAACTATCACAATTGGGTGTAAGTTATGTAAAATATATGTAACTTAAAATTCTGGGACAGGGGTCTGGTCCGTGTCCCACTCTAAGACTGACCACTGTTCTCCCGACATCTTTACAAGGAGAACAATACACTTTGGAAAAAAAAGACAAAATCACCAACGCCTTTCTGCCAGATAACCACAGGCTTGCGGACTTATGTAACTTCTATCTTTTTGACGGACAGCCGGTTATAAATCCTGACGAACTTTCTGAACAGGACACATCCGAACTGATTGAAGCTATCAGTTCTGCCGAAAAAGCTTTCGGTATCGATGATAAGAGCCTTAGCATACAGAAATGGCGTGACATTCTGAAACGTGCAATAATAAGGTACACAGACCGGTGTGTGCATGTTATAATAGGTATTGAAAACCAGTCGGAGATACATTATGCAATGTCTGTCAAAGACATGCTGTATGATGCCATCAACTACAGCAGGCAGGCTGCGGCTGCCGACCGACAGCACCGCAGCAACAAAGAATACAGCAGACACGCTGAGTTTCTCTCCGGCTTTAAGAAAACCGATACTCTTACGCCGGTCATCACATTGACCGTATACTGGGATGACGATGAGTGGGATGCGCCGCGCAGTCTGCATGACATGCTAGCCCCTAATACACTTCCGCTCCGCAGATATATACAGGACTATAAGCTGAATCTTATAGCATCCATGCCTGATGACTGTAGTGCAGAGAAAATTTATGAGTTGCTTAAGAAATCCTTGGTGACAACGTAGACATTAACCTATCAGGGCTAAGCGAAGCTGAGGTTACAGCGATTCGTGCTAATATAAAACTACACTTGGGACAGGGGTCTGACACCAAGTGTCCCAAACCAACAAATAAGAAAAGGATTGTATTATGGATAACTCCCCTGAGGCAGCACGCTTTACCGCAGTCTGCGACAAGATAATATATTCTGAACATACGGAGAACGGCATAGGCACCCTCAGCGAAAAGACCGTTCATTCCGTACTGAAAAACTATCTCGAACCTGATACCTCATACCACGAGATAAAGACCGGTCGGTATGTGGCTGACATACGCACCCCTGACGGCATCTACGAAATCCAGACAAGACAGTTTAACAAGCTTCGGAACAAGCTTGAGGCGTTCCTTCCGGAATACTCCGTAACGGTAGTCTACCCCATACCGCACATCAAGTATCTGAGATGGATTGACGGACAAACAGGCGAGATTACACCTGCCCGCAAATCCCCGAAAAAAGGTGTGTTTCAGTCCGTTTTCTACGAGCTGTACAAGATTAAGCCGTACCTTACGCACCCGAACTTCCATCTGCTGCTCATGCTCATCGACTTGGAGGAGTACAGATTTCTCAACGGCTACAGTAAGGACAGAAAAAAAGGTTCCACCCGCAGCGACCGTATTCCTACGGCTCTCTTCGCAAGTGAAACCATTATGAATGTAGCTGATTATAATAAGCTTATACCCGATGAGCTCACCGATACCTTCACAGTGAAAGATTTTGCCAAGGCGTGCCACATCACTCTGACCATCGCACAGCCCGCAGTCAATGTTCTCACGCATGTGGGTGTACTCGAACATATCGGAAAGCACGGACGGGCTTACCTTTACAAACGGACTAAAATATGAGTTTTGCAGCCAATTATGCAATCAGGCAACAGTCTGTTAAAGCTGTTTTGTCTCCGACACGAATACTGCCATGGTTCGCGCTGCAAGCCTTATACGTTTTCTGCCCTCGTCATATATAACTCCTGCCTCGTCCGAAGAAGCCGCACACTTCCAGCTCCTGCCCGCCATCTCAATCACGGCAAACTCGTGCGGCTCGGTGTGCATGTTGTAGAGAACATACACGTTCCCCTGCTCCCCCGCATAGGCGCCGCTGTAGAGCAGCCCGATATTGTGGGAGTACTCAGCCATAATCGGGAACCACGCCCTCTCGCTGTGGCAGGACAGATCCGGCATCCCCTTTATCCTGTGGTCATTCATGGAAAAATCCTGCTGCGGACGTATACACGGGTGCTCTTTTCTGAACTGTATAAGCCTCCTCGTAAACTCATATAAATCTGAATTTTTCTCAAGCAGCCCCCAGTCTATATAGTTAATCTCATCATCATGGCAGTATGGGTTATTGTTTCCCCCGTGGCTCATTCCCAACTCATCGCCTGCGATGAGCATTGGCACCGAAGCTGACAAAAATACCATGGCAAGTGCATTCTTGACCATCTTTTTCCGCTCCCTGAGTACAATCTCCCGCTTCGTCTTTCCCTCAGCTCCGCAGTTGAAGCTTATATTATAGCGTCTGCCGTCCATGTTGTTCTCGCCATTGTACTCATTGTGCCTGCGCTCATAGCTTACCATATCCATGAGGCTTAAGCAGTTCTGGTCAGCCATGAAGTTCACAACCGGGTGTCCGCACTCGTGCCTTGTCTCCCTGTCGACAAAGTCTCCTATGCTGTCCTCGTCACCTCTTAGGAAATGTCTGCCCGCCTCCATGAAGCCGTCGTTGTACCTGATAATTCTCCGCCCTGCATCGCTCACAGCCTGAACCGTGCCCACATGGAAGCTGTCCCCACCGAAATCATCGCCGAGCAGCACACATTCAGAAAGATACAGGTCAGTCCTCACGGCATACAATAGTCCTCCGCTCCCGATTATCCTGAAGCCGTCCACGCCGAGTCTCATATGCCAGTATCTTAATATCTCCACTGCCATCGCCGGTGCCATGTCAAGTGGGAACCAGAACTCCATCAGCACCGCTGTTCCATGCTCATGGAACACGCGTACCATCTGCGAAAACTCCTCCACACAATTGTCACCTGCACAGTACGCTCTCTTAGGCGCAAAATAATAGCCGTCCGTGTAGCCCCAGTAATTGACCCTTCCTGTGCCGGCTCCTGCAGAGCCCATGCCATAATGGCTCCTGTTGTCCGAATGTGTCGGCAGAACCTCGTGGAACTCGTAGCACGGCATAAGAAGCACAATATTCATTCCAAGCTTCTGTATATATGCTGCCCTTTGTGCCAGTGCTGCGAAGGTTCCTCCCTCTGTCTCTACGAGTCCGGGTGCAAGTTTCGTGAAGCCCCTGACATGGAGCTTGTAGATGAGGGGATTATCAAGTATCGCATGAAAAGCAGATTTCTCACCGTAAACATTTTCAACAATGTCCGCCTGCCCGCTTCTTAACACACTGCACAGCTCGTCCCTGTCTCTTCCAAAGCCGTCCCCGTCCTGCTGCTCCTTAGCCGCATAACAGTACTCTTTCGCATATATATCCGCTTGTTTCCCATCACCTACAGCATAGCACGCACCTTCAAGTCCTGCCGCAGCCTCCTCATTGCCAAAATCCAGCACAAAGGAGAATATCCTCCCACACTTAAATTCCTGCGGTATCTCTATTGTCATGCCGCCATCCAGCTCACCGCATTCAAATATGGTCAACGACAGCACCGCAGCATCGCTGAAAATACCAAACTGCCATCCATTTGTAATTTTCTCAGCTCCCGGAATTACGTCCGTAGCCTTTCTAAGCGTAACTGATGCCTTATCAGGTATTTTCATATATTCACACAACTTTCCAATTATTTTTTTGATGCCTCTATCTTCTCTGCAAGCTCCGTAAGATACTCCCACCTTGCATACTTTTCATCAAGCCTGCTCTGTGCCGCTTCTTTTTCCCTGCCAAGCTCGTTGAGCTTCACAAAATCCGTCGCATACTTCACCATATCCTCATCAAGCTTCTCTATATTTTCCTCAAGAGCCGCTATGTCATCCTCTATGGTATCATATTCCTTCTGCTCCATGTATGAGAACTTAAGTGCCCTCTCGCCCTTATTCCATGTCGCCTTTGTATTTTTCTCCGAAGCCTTATCCGCCGTACCCTGCCTCATGCCTGCTGCTGGGGCAGCCGCCATCTTAGCAAGTATCTCATCTGCCTCCTGATGCACTTCCTCAGTTATATTCCCGCAATCATCGAAAACAAATATCCTGTCCGCCGCCCTGTCAAGAAAATATCTGTCATGGCTCACGATTATGGTTATTCCGGCAAAGCTCTCAAGGTAGTCCTCCAGAATCGACAAGGTCTGGATATCGAGATCATTCGTAGGCTCGTCCAGTATCAGTACATTCGGTGCGGACATCAGCACCCTTATAAGGTACAGTCTTCTCTTCTCACCACCAGAAAGCTTTCCAATAAGTGAATACTGCAATGTGGAATCAAACAGGAACCGCTCGAGCATAAGCGAAGCCGACACACTCCCCTCCGGCGTCCGGACATACTCCGCAACATCCTTAATGCAGTCAATAACCCTCAGCCCAGGGTCAAGCTCACCATTCTCCTGCGCAAAATAACCTATGCGTATGGTATCTCCAATCTCAACCTCACCTGCATCCGGCTTCTCCATGCCCGTGATAATCTTCATAAGTGTTGACTTTCCGCAGCCGTTCTTTCCGACAAAAGCCACCGCCTCATCACGCAGAAAAATATATGAAAAATCATTTATAAGTGTCCTGCCGTCAAATGACTTGCTTATGTTTCTAAGCTCTATCGTCTTTTTCCCCATGCGCGTATATACGCTCGACAGCTGTGCAGACTCAGTCCTGCGCGAAGCTGCTGCCTGTGCAGACGCCTCCTTCATATCGTTAAAGCGGTCAATTCGCGCCTGCTGCTTGGTGGAACGTGCCTTCGCGCCTCTCTTAATCCACTCAAGCTCCCTTCTCATAATGTTCTGTCTCTTCTGCTCCGTTGAATCAGCCATCGCCTCTCTCTGTGCCTTAAGTTCAAGAAAGCCCTCATAATTCGTCTGATAGCTGTACACCCTGCCGCGGTCAATCTCCAGAATACGGTTGCTCACCCTGTCAAGAAAATATCTGTCATGGGTTACCATAAGAATAGCACCCTTGTACGCCCTCAGATAACTCTCAAGCCACTGCGTCATCCATCTGTCAAGATGGTTGGTCGGCTCGTCAAGTATCAGTATATCCGCCCTCGCAAGAAGCGCCCCCGCAAGTGCAACCCTCTTCTTCTCACCGCCGGACAGCCTATCCACCACCGTATTAAACTCAGTAAAGCCAAGCTTGCCAAGTATCGTCTTGGCGTCGCCCTCTATAGTCCACTCATTCTCATGGGTGGTATTCGCCTTTATGACATACTCATATATCGTGCTTCCCGGTGTAAATTCAGGGTTCTGCGGAAGATATCTTATATGAACATTATTTCCCTTTACTACACTTCCCTCATCCGGTGTGTCAAGCCCTGCGGCAATCTTTAGAAGAGTCGACTTACCCGTTCCATTTATTCCGATAACACCTATCTTTTCATTCTCGTTTATTGAAAAATCCACATGGTCAAATAGCTTCTTATCAGTATATGCCTTGCACATGTCCTTGATTGTAAGTAAATTCATTTTATCTATTCCTTCTAAAACCTAATAATAAGATGTCGGGGGGCAAAAATGCAAATTTAATGTATGAGTGTATAGAGCATGTTTTGACCTCAGCATCATAATAACAGACTATATACAGTTTAACAAATTAACACCCATTATGCAATTACAAATCACAGTATTGTTTTTATAAGAATATATCATTATAATAATGATATCAGGGTCAAAAGGTCAAAAAGCCGTTCGTGCTTGCACGATTAGGCTTTTGACCCTCATATCATAGTAATAAGATAATAGAAAATGCTTTTTGTTGAAAAGCTTCTTTCCTGATAATTTTAAGAGCTTCTGCTGATTTTCATAATAAAGTTTTTAATCATAAAATATTTTAATAAGACGGAGCATATATATTAACTATGAACACAACAACCGATACGCTTGCCAATGATACAACGGACAATATCCCAATCTACAAGAGAGCCCATATATGGCAGATAGGCTTCTTCTCGCTAAACACCTGTGCGACGAACCTGTATCTTGCAATGATGGCGTATGTCTCATACTATGCCAACGGAATCGCCGGAATATCGGTTGTAATGATTTCGCTGCTTCTTACAGTCATGCGTGTATTTAACGGCATTACAGACCCGATTGTAGGCTACATAATAGACAAGACTCACGGACGCTTCGGAAAATTCCGCCCATTTATGGTAATCGGAAATATTCTCCTTGCACTTAGCTGTATTCTTTTGTACTTTACAACACACCTTATGCCGGTATTCTTGAGGATACCATATTTTATACTGGTATATGGACTTTTTATCATAGCCTTCACATTCCAGACAGCTGTTACCAAATCAGCACAGTCGATAATAACGAATGACCCAAAACAGCGCCCGATATGTACCTTTTTTGACTCCACCTTCATAAGCGCGGCTTATGGCGGTGTGGCGCTGTATGTCGCGCAGAGGCTCATCCCACGCTACGGCTCCTTCAACAATCCGAGGCTCTTTGCAGAATTTATAATTGTGACCGTTGTGCTCTCGATGCTCTGCACCCTTCTCGCGATAATCGGGATATGGAGCAAGGACAAGGATGAGAACTTCGTTCTGCCACATGGACCGGGACATGAAAATGCAGTCACAATACACGCATACCTCGATGTGCTCCGTCACAACAGACCTATACAGATGCTCGTAATCGCCGCCTCAACGGATAAATTCGCCTCCGTCGTGTATTCACATGCCGCCGTAACTGTAATGATGTACGGAATAATCATGAATAACTATTCCATATACGGACTCATCGGTATAATAACAGCCATCCCGTCACTTGGAATTGTGGTGTTCGGAATCTCACTCGCAAGACATTTCGGACAGCGCAGGGTGCTTATCTGGTTTACATGGGCTTCCATTGTCTTCCAGACAGTGATTGGTCTGTTACTGCTTTCCGACAATATAAGCACTGTATCACTAAAGCACATAAATCTGATAACCATACTGTTTTTCACCGTGTTCGCAATCCTCAACGGCTGCAAATCAATAACCAACAATATGGTCATCCCGATGATTGCCGACTGCACCGACTACGAATTATACCGCAGTGGACGCTTTGTCCCGGGACTTATGGGTGCCCTGTTCTCATTTGTGGACAACTTCGTGTCATCCCTCGGGACTGCCTTTGTCGGAATAATGTTGAGCATTATCGGCTTTGGAAATGCATTTCCGCAGGTCGGTGACGCCATGACCCCGCTCATACTGTGGAGCACCATATTTTTTTACTGTATCACCCCTATAATCGGCTGGATAATCTCCCTTATATCCATGCAGTATTACAGGCTTGACAGAAAGCGCATGGAGGACATAGTAAAAGAGCTCAACAAATCCAAAAAATAATATTTTTACGATGTTGGGGTCAAAACATGTGCTATAAACTTAGCATGTATAACGTATTATATTT
>OLVO01004444.1_pt1 | contig 10494 bp, 8 predicted proteins | sample 1672571 | NCBI WGS metagenome assembly OLVO01 (sample SAMEA3136700, study PRJEB25190) | human gut metagenome | biome: human gut; feature: human-associated habitat; material: faeces | place: Austria | collected 2013 | reverse complement strand
TTTAGGTTCTCAATCATCACTTACTCAACCGCTTATAATACTGCCGGTACTGCTGCGGTGAAAGTCCCGTGGCGTCCTTAAATACACGGCGGAAGTGTGCTGTTGTCAAAAAGCCTGTCTTTTCAGAGATGTCCGAGATGCTCTCGTTGGTCTTTTCAATCAGGTTTTGCGCAGCCTTGATCCGCACGCCGTTGATATACTCGATCAAGCTCAGGTTGATGGACTTTTTAAACAGCCGGCTCAGGTAGTACGGGCTGATGTAAAACTGGCTGGCAATGCCGGTCAGGGTCAGTTTTTCCGCGTAATGCTCGGCGATATAGGTCTGAATCTGCTCCACGATATGGTTGCTGACGCGGCCGCTTTCGCCGCCCTGGGCCTGCTGCTGTTTGCACAGGTCCTTCAGTTCCAACAGCAGGGTAGCCAGCAGCATCTTACGCACCGCCTCGCCCTCGGCGCTGGTCTGCTCCTGCAGTTCCAGCAATTGCTGCAGCATCGAGTAGATGTGATTCTGCTGCTTGACCGTGATGTTGGACAGCAGGTGGTTATGCTCCTCGCTCAAGAAGGAGAAGAAGTCCACCTCCGGGAAGATTTCGGCAATCTTGCCCAGATACTCGGCGCTGAAATTCAGCACAATACGGCTGGACGGCGTGTCGCCCACAGAGGCCGTCTTATGGATTTGGTTGTCGCCGATCAGCACCACGCTGCCGGCATTGACGATATAAGCGGCGTCCTCGATAAAATAGGGGCGCGTGCCCTCGATCTCATAGTAGATCTCGTATTTGTGGTGGATATGGAAGCAGGGCATTTCAAAGCCGGTAGCGCGGTCGACGCGCTCAATAAAAAAGTCCATGCGTGGGGAATAGGTATATTCGGAAGCCATACCGGCACCTCATCTTTACGGATATTTTTTGTACGGTTTTCTTTAGAATAGCACAATTCTTGCTACATTTCAAATATTTTTTCTCTATTTCAAGGCAGAATCACAGCCTTTTAGCACTATACCGCACAAAAATTGCCGTTCCGGTGCTTTTCAGCTGCCGGAACGGCATCTTGCTTTTCTATTAGTCTTTTTTGTGGCGCTTTAAAAACGCGCGATACTCACGGTACCAGCACTGAGGGCACAAACTCTGATACTCCACATCATCCACCGTGTCAATGGCCACCTGGGCACCCTCGAACACATACTCGCCGTTAACCTTGCGTCCGTTGCAGATGGCCTTACGGCCGCAGGAACAGATGGTTTTCAGTTCCTCAATGGTATGGGCCAGTTCCAGCAGGCGGGTAGAGCCAGGGAAGCCGCGCATCATAAAGTCAGCACGCAAGCCGTAGCAGATGACCGGGATGCCAAGATCCACCGTGACCAGGAACAGCTGCTCAGCCTGTTCCGGCGTAAAGAACTGGCTCTCATCGCACAGTACGCAGGCGGGGGCACCATGTTCGGCCGAGTCCTGCTTGACAAGCTCCACCACATCCATCTCAGGCGTGACAAGTTTGTCCACTTTACAGCTGATGCCCAGTCGGGAAACGATGGAATCCTGGCCCTTGGTATCGACAGCAGGTTTCAAGATCAGCACCCGCATGCCACGCTCCTTATAGTTGTAGGCCACCTGCATCAGGGCGGTGGTCTTGCCGCTGTTCATGGCACCGTAGCGGAAATATAACTTTGCCATTACCCGCTCCTTTATCTTAGTCTTTATTGCGCAGGCGGTAGCCCAGGCTCATCAGGCTGTCGCCCAAATGGACGTTTTCCACCGTAACGCCGGGATACTCGACTGACAGGTCATAGTGGCTGAAGTTCCAGAAGCCCTGGATGCCATGGGCCACCAGCTCACCGGAAAGTTCCATCGCACTCTGGCGCGGGACGCAAAGTACCGCCACGGTGGGGTGATGCTCGGCGCAGAAGGCCTCCAGCTCGCTCAGCGGGTAGATGGTTGCTCCGCCCATCTCCTTGCCGCACAGTTCGGGGTTGATGTCGAACACGCCGATCAGCTTATATCCGTTGGTATCGCGGCTGATGAAGCTGGACACCGCAGAACCCAGGCGGCCAGCGCCGATCAGGATGGTGGGCAGCTTTTCGCCGTCGCCAAACAGCAGTTTGCCGATCTCTGCCCGCAGCACATCCACCTTATAACCGATGCCCTGCTGGCCAAAACCGCCGAAACAGTTGAAGTCCTGGCGCACCTGGCTGGCAGTGGTGCCCATCATGTGGGCCAGCTCGCTGGAGGAGATTTTCTCCTTGCCGTCGGCCGACAGGGTCGTCAGGTAGCGGTAATACTTGGGAAGACGCTTGATAACGGGAAGAGATACCTTGCTTTGAATTGCCATGATACTTACCTCACAATGCCGGGATGCGAACGCCCGGAAAGAATCCCTTTTGCTAAATTTATAACTTATTATAAATTGCGCGCTTCAAATTGTCAATTTTTTATCTAAGTTTTTTCGTAATTTCTAACCATCGTGTGCAGGAAAGAGCAAAATATTTTCGTTTTTATCGTCTTTTGCAGGCTTTTACGCTGATTTATATGTATCTTGCGCTTTTTTCTTTCGCATATCCGCCCTGCGTTCCGTGCATACTAAACCAGAAAGGGGGCTACTCGCTATGGAACCGACCTCGAAAAAGACCAAGTCACGTCCAAAACTCAACCCAACCGAGAGCGCCGCGATCCAAAGGCTGGAGCATGATCTTATTACCGACAGCGGCACCGTACCCGCCACCAAGGGCCGCCACGCCATCCACTGCCTGACCGTCATCGGTACCATCGAGGGCCACACCCTGGCCCCGGATGCCCAGAAAACCACCAAGTATGAGCACGTCATCCCGCAGCTGGTGGATATTGAGGAGGACCCGGAGATCGAAGGCCTGCTGGTCATTTTAAACACCGTGGGCGGTGATGTGGAAGCTGGCCTCGCCCTGGCCGAGCTTATCGCCGGGGTGAATAAGCCCAGTGCCACACTGGTGCTGGGCGGCGGCCACTCCATCGGTATCCCGTTGGCGGTGTCGGCCCGGCGCAGCTTTATCGTACCCACCGCCACCATGACGGTACACCCTGTGCGCCATTCCGGTATGGTGCTGGGCGTACCCCAGACCCTGCGCTACTTTGAGCAGATGCAGGAGCGCATCGTTGGCTTTGTAGCCAGCCATTCCAAGATCACTGCCCGCCGCTTTACAGCCCTGATGCACAACACCGGCGAGCTTGTGATGGACATGGGCACCGTGCTGGACGGCCGCCAGGCCGTGGAGGAAGGCCTGATCGATGAACTGGGTGGTCTGGGCGACGCACTGCGCTATTTATATAAGGAAATCGAATCCGGCAGGTAACACAGCTTTTTGTGCTATCTGCCAAAAGGGCAGGGGATAACTCACCTGCGGATTTTTCGTTTACAAGCCTCGCGATTCGTGATAGAATAATAGGGAATGTTCGCATGGGCTGACTTTCAGCCCGGTTTAAGATAGAATTCCTATGTAGAATAGTGGGGTAGTAAGAAACATGGCGCAGTCTCGTTCCGGGAAAAGCTCCGGCAACAAAAACCGTTCCTCATCCTCTTCCAAAAGCAAAAGCCGTTCCTCGTCAAGCCGGTCTTCTACAACTTATCGGGCTTCGTCCGGCAAATCGGGCCAGTCCTCTTCGTCCCGCAGCAAAGCGCAGGCATCCCGCCGTGCGCAGCGCCGCGCTGAAACACCCAACCTGGCACGCAGCATCCTGCTGGCCGGGTTAGGTTTGCTGTGTGTTGCCATGGTGCTGGTGCCCGGTCAAAACATGTGGAAGACCCTGCGCGGTGGACTGTTTGGCATTTTCGGCGTTATGACCTATCTGGTCGGGCCGTTTTTGCTGTACCTGGCCTACCTGCTGGCCTCCGGCTACCGCGTCACCCTGTTTGCGGGCAAAGTCGCGCTGATGAGCGTGCTGTGCGCCGGTGTACCGGTCATCTTCTCCAACGTATCGCTGAACGATGCCAACCCTTGGCAGATTATTAAAATGTTGTTCGCCCGCGGGCAGACCAACTTCTGGGAAGGCGGCGTCTGGGGCGCCCCGGTCGGCGGTACGCTGCTGGCACTGTTTGGTCGCCCGGCATCCAACGTCATCATGCTGCTGGTGTTCCTGCTGGGGCTGATGTTCTTCTTTGCCATCACACCCGCCGATGTGGTGTTGTTTGTCAACAACCAGTACCAGAAGCTGCAGCAGGCCCGCCAGGACCGTGCCGAAGAAGAGACTGCCTACGACACCCAACTGTTTGCCCAGGAGCAGGAGGAGGAACCCATTGAGAACCTGACCGCTCCCGTGCAGGATAATCGTCCGCACCACCCGGCCTACGATGTCATCGCCGACACCGGGCGCATCCCGGTACAGCCCGCCCAGCCTGTACAACCGTTGGTGCAGCAGGCCGCGCCTGTAAACCAGCCGGCTCAGCCCGTACAGCCTGCCATTCCTTCGCAGCCTGCCGCCAGTGCGCCGGTCATCCCCAATTACACCCCGGCACCTACTTACGCTGCCTATGCCGCCGCAGCCGGGTACACCCCGGCCAGCTATGGTACGCCTGCTGCTGAGTCGCAGCCCCGTGCTTCCTTTGACGTGGACCTCGGCCCCGAGGCGACCGCTTCTGCCGCCAAAGCCGCCATTGAGCACGATCCGCTGGAGCCTGTCAACATCGGCCCCGGCGGCACCTTCGGCATGGACCCGCTGTCCCATCTTTCTGATACTTCGCACTATCACACTGCCACGGCCGATCCGCAGCCCGCTGTCCAGCCTGCTGCAGACGAGTTTGAGCTGAAACTGGATGACCCTGCCGAGGCTGCCCCCGAAGAAGCCGCCGGGGACGAGCTGGACAACCTCATCAGCCGCGCTGTCAGCGGCCACGCGCCCTATTACGGCGAGCAGGATGTCAGCTCCGAGACCACGCTGGATCTGCCGCAGGGATCGGAATTTTCCGTGCCGCTCACTCCAGAGCCGACCTTTGATACCCCGCTGGTGCCGGTAGAAGATGACAATTCCTTCGGCTTCCCCGTAGATGGGGAAGAGGGTGCCTTCACTGGCAACACCCCCGCGGAAGAACCGCATAGCGCCCCCGCCGCCAGCGCTGCCCCGGCTATCCCGACCATCGGCGGCAGCTTCTCCGTCAATGAGGCTGTCAGCGATGCCTGGAACAGCGGCCGCCCCATCTCGGATGTGCTGAATGCCCAGCCCGCCACGCCTGTGCCGCAAGCCGCCCCCGTTGTGCCCGCCTCATCTGTTGCTGCTGTGGTCTCAGCGCAGCCCCAGCAGCCCACCGGCACCGAGAGTTCCTTCGTAGTGCCTCAGCGCGGCGAAGCTGCTCATCTGCAGGTCAGCACCAGCGTCGGCAATTCGGCTTCTGCCCCCATCAGCTCACCGCCGTCCGCCGCCAAGGCAGACCCCAACACCATGAACCTGGCTGCCATGCAGGCCGAGCCTGTGGAGCCGTACTGCTATCCGTCCCTGAACCTTTTCAACGCGACCCGCCCCGACGACGAAGCCGGTGCCGCCCGCGAGATGAAGAAGAATGCCGACATCCTGGTCAATACGCTGGACAGCTTCGGCGTCAAGACCACCATGCTGGACATCTGCCGCGGCCCGTCTGTTACCCGGTATGAACTGCAGCCCCAGGCGGGCATTAAGGTCAGCCGCATCACCAGTTTGGCCGATGACATTGCCCTGAACCTGGCCACCGCTGGTGTGCGTATCGAGGCCCCCATCCCCGGCAAACCCGCCGTCGGCATCGAGGTGCCCAATAAAATCCGCTCTACCGTCAACATCCGCGCGGTGTTTGAATCCCAGAATTACATCAACATGCGCAGCCCGCTGACCATGGCCCTGGGTAAGGATATTGCCGGTGCGGCACAGGTTGCCGACCTGTGCAAGATGCCCCATCTGCTGATTGCAGGTTCTACCGGCAGTGGTAAGTCTGTCTGCGTCAACTCCATCATCATCAGCTTTCTGTTCCGTTCCAGCCCCGAGGATGTCAAGCTCATCCTCATCGACCCCAAGGTCGTCGAATTGGCCGAGTACAACGGCATCCCGCATTTGCTGATGCCCGTCGTCACCGAGCCCCGTAAAGCCGCCGGGGCCCTTGGCGCCAGCGTTGCCGAGATGGAGCGCCGCTACAAGCTGTTTGCCGAGAACAACGTCCGCGAGATCAAAGCCTACAACAAGCTGGCCGCCCAGACCGGGCTGGAGCATCTGCCCTACATTGCCATCGTTATCGATGAGTTGGCCGATTTGATGATGGTCGCCGGCAAAGAGGTCGAAGATTACATCTGCCGCATCGCGCAGAAAGCCCGTGCCGCCGGTATCCACCTGATCGTTGCTACTCAGCGTCCCAGCGTGGACGTCATCACCGGCCTGATCAAGGCCAACATCCCCAGCCGTATCGCCTTTGCGGTTTCCAGCCAGATCGACTCCCGCACCATTCTGGATGCGTCGGGTGCCGAAAAGCTGCTGGGCAACGGCGACATGCTGTTCCTGCCGGTCGGTGCTTCCAAGCCCGTGCGTGTGCAGGGCACCTTCGTCACCGACGAGGAGATCGGCGCGGTATTGAGCTTTATCAAGTCCACTTCCTCCACCCAGTATGACGAGGAAATGATTGCCGAGATGGAGCGCCGCGCCGTTGCCGAGAAAGGCAGCAAGAAGGGCAGCGACGATGACGGCGATGCCGGCGGTGCGCTCGACCCGATGTTTGAGCAGGCCGTTGAATGTGTCATCGATGCCGGGCAGGCCAGCACCAGCCTGCTGCAGCGTCGCTGCAAGCTAGGCTATGCTCGCGCCGCCCGCATCATGGACCAGATGGAGCAGGAGAAGATCATCGGCCCCTACGAGGGTGCCAAGCCCCGCACCGTACTGGTCAGCAAAGCCCAGTGGGAAGAACGCAAGCTGAATGGACAGTACGATGAAGCCTGAGAAAGCTGCCCGTAAGCGCCGTCTGCCCTGGCGCAGGATCCTGCTTCTGCCGGCCGTTCTGCTGCTGGCGGTTGCCGCTTATTTTATCGAATCCCGCAGCGGCTGGTCAGATCTATACCGTGCCGCCGGGGTCTCCCTTGATGCACCGGACGCTGACCTGCTGGCCCAGACGTCCACCACCGTTACCGTGTTGGATGTGGGGCAGGGGGACGCCGTTTTGATTGGCCAGGACGGTGCCTACTGTCTGATCGACACCGGGCCGTCCGATGCCAAAGGCGACCTTGTCCGCGATTTGCAGCTGGCTGGCATCTCCAAGCTGGATTATCTGGTTTTAACTCATCCCCACGCCGACCATACCGGCGGTGCGCGGGAAGTGTTACGCAATTTTGCTGTCGGGCAATTACTTGTACCACCCTGGGATGCCCAGGCCAGCGGCGAGACTGCCGATTGGCCGCGCGGATTGTTTGATTTGGCCGCTGAGCAGGGGACCGACGTTATCACCGCCGAGGACGGCACTGTCTACCCGCTGGGCAGCGGCACCCTGACAGTTTTGCAGGGCGGCGAGTCCGAACTGTACGACACCGACGATTCCTCCGCTCATGTCAACAACGCCTCGCTGTGCACGCTGTTTGAGGCGGGTAATTTTCGTTATCTCTCCACCGGTGATGCCGAAAGCGCCGCCGAGCAGCGTCTTGTAGACCGCTACGGCAAAGCCCTGCATGCCACTTTGTTTAAGGCCGGACACCATGGGTCGTCCACCTCCAGCACCGAAGCCCTCTTGCAGGTCGTGCAGCCTCAGGCCGTGGCTATCAGCTGCGGGCTGAACAATGACTACGGCCATCCCCACGCCCGTGCTTTGCAGCGCCTGACCGACGCCGGGGCCGAGATCTACCGCACCGATACCATGGGTACCATCACTTTCACCTGGCAAAACGATACCCTCAGCGCGGCATCCGCCGACACGCTGGATGCCGCCGCCTAAGATGTACAATATAAAGGAGCCTACCATGACGATCACGGAAAAATTCCAGAACAAGCGCTGCGTCTTTTCCATCGAGTGCTTCCCGCCGAAGCAGACCACCCAGATGGACAAGATGAAAGCCACCCTGCAGGCCATGCGCGCCCTGAACCCGGATTTTATCAGCGTCACCTTTGGCGCAGGTGGTTCCGCCGGCGGCGTTTCCACCGTAGAAGTGGCCGATTATATCCAGCACGAGGTCGGCGTGCCCGCCCTGGCCCACCTGATCTGCATGGGCAATGACCAGACCAGTGCCGCCCGCATCCTGGACGAGCTGGAGCAGGCCGGTGTGCGCGATGTGCTGGCCCTGCGCGGCGACCGCACCCCGACCCGACCCGAAAGCCCGGACTTCAAGCACGCCAGCGACCTGACCGCCTTTATTAAATGGAAGAAGCCCGGTTTCTCGGTCCACGGTGCCTGCTACCCTGAGGCCCACCCAGAAGCTGCCACCCTGCAGCAGGACGTGGAAAACCTGCGCATCAAGCAGGCCAACGGTGCCGAGCATCTGCTGACCCAGCTGTTCTTTGATAACATGCATTTCTACCGTTTCCTCAATCTGGCCCGCCGCGCCGGGGTAACACTGCCGGTTTCTGCCGGTGTTATGCCCATCGTCAAGCGCAGCCAGATTGAGCGCACCGTCGCTCTTTCCTCCGCCAGCCTGCCCTCGGAGTTCACCCGCATGGTCTCCCGTTTTCAGGATGACCCGGATTCTCTCTATGAGGCCGGCATTGAGTACGCCGTCAACCAACTGCGCGACCTGATCGAGGGCGGCGCCGACGGCGTGCACCTTTACGCCATGAACGATGCCAATGTGGCCGCCAAGGTCTACGAGGGCATCAAGGATCTGCTGTAATGGAGCGGGCCAAGCCTTCTTCCATAAAACGTGCTACGGCGCTGCGCTACATGGGTGCATCCGGCTGGCAGCCGGATGATGCCACCACCGCACTGCTGGACCGTGCCGAGGAAAAGATCCTGGCGGCTGCCACGCCGCGGGCCGCTGTGCGGCGGCTGCCGCGGGCAGTGTTTCCACCGCCGGAACTGGACTGCGGCACCGATTTAACGCGCCACCTGCAAGGCTGTGATGCCGTACTGCTGATGGCCGCCACGCTGGGTTCCCAGGTGGATTCTCTGTTGCGGCGGCTGGAGCTGACCGACATTGCCATGGCCGCCGCTGCGGATGCCCTGTCCTCGGTTTTGCTGGAGCAGATCTGCGATGAACTGGAAGCTGAATGGCGTGCCAAATTTGCCGCCGAGCATCTCTACTTAACCGGCCGCTACGCCCCCGGCTACGGGGATTGCCCACTGGAACTGAACGATGAGCTTTGCCTGGCGGTAGATACCGTGCGCGGCTGCGGCCTGGCCATCACGCCCCAGCACTTACTGGCGCCGCGCAAAAGCACCACCGCCATTTTAGGCATTGCCGATCACCCCGTGACCGGCACCCTGGCAGGCTGCACCACCTGCCACCTGCGGGAGACTTGCAGCTTCCGCAAACAGGGCACCACCTGCTTTGCTAAATAAGACGTTTTGGGGGAGTATCTGTGCAGATTCAAGAAGTTTTCGACCGCCGCCGCTTTGTCTTTCTGGATGGCGGCATGGGCACCCAGCTGCAGCAGCGCGGCCTGCAGCCCGGCCAAAAGCCGGAACTGGCAGCGCTGGAAATGCCGGATGTCTTAACAGCCATCCACCGCGATTATACGGCCGCCGGGGCGGACATCCTGCTGGCCAACACTTTTGGCGCCAACGCCAAAAAGCTGGCTGGCTGCGGCCGTAGTGTCGAGGAAGTCGTCTCGGCTTCCATCGCCTGCGCCCGCCGTGCCGGGCAGGAGACCAGCGCACTGGTAGCACTGGACATCGGCCCCCTGGGCGAACTGCTGGCCCCCGCCGGTACCCTCGCTTTTGAGGATGCCTACGAAGAATTTGCCCAGGTCATCCGCGCTGGTGCTGCTGCCGGAGCCGACCTCGTCTTTCTGGAGACGATGACCGACCTGTACGAGCTGAAAGCCGCCATCCTGGCCGCCAAAGAAAACTGTAACCTGCCGGTGTTCACTTCCATGAGTTTTGAGAGCCGCGGCCGCACTTTTACCGGCTGCACGGTGGAAAGCTACGCCGTTACCGCCGCCGGTCTGGGGGCGGATGCCATCGGCATCAACTGCTCGTTAGGCCCTGCCGAGATTCTGCCCTTTGCCCAGCGCCTTTGCCGCAGTGTTCCTGCCGGGCTGCCGGTTTTCGTCAAGCCCAATGCGGGCCTGCCCAACCCGGACGGCAGCTACAATCTGGACGCCAACGGCTTTGCCGAACAAATGCGTGAATACGCCGCCACCGGCATCTCAATGGTGGGCGGCTGCTGCGGCACCACGCCGGAATACATTGCCAAATTAAAAGAGACCTTCAACCCGCTTACCCCGGCGCAGAAGATTCCCATTCGCCGCAGCTGCCTGTGTACGCCGGTGCGCTTTGTGGACGTGACCGGCATCACTGTGGTAGGTGAGCGCATCAACCCCACTGGCAAAAAACGGCTGCAGCAGGCCCTGCGGGAAGGGGACAGTTCCTACCCCTGCGCCC
>OLVO01004442.1_pt1 | contig 10497 bp, 8 predicted proteins | sample 1672571 | NCBI WGS metagenome assembly OLVO01 (sample SAMEA3136700, study PRJEB25190) | human gut metagenome | biome: human gut; feature: human-associated habitat; material: faeces | place: Austria | collected 2013 | reverse complement strand
CCGAGATCGGTGCCATCTACAAGGGCAAGGTGACCCGCCTGATGAACTTTGGTGCCTTCGTTGAGATCGCACCGGGCAAGGAAGGTCTGGTTCACATCTCCAAGCTGGACACCAAGCGCGTGGAGCGCGTGGAGGATGTGGTGGCTGTGGGTGATGCCATCGTGGTCAAGGTGACCGACATCGACCAGCAGGGCCGTATCAACCTGAGCCGCCGCGATGCCATTCTGGCGCTGGAAGCCAAGCGCGCCGAGCAGCAGGCACAGCAGCAGTAAACCCTGACTGCATAAAAGAAACCGAAAAAGAGGACCCGATGCAGATGCATCGGGTCCTCTTTGTTGTATCAGAAGGAAATTATACTGTGCGGTACTTGCGATCCAACGCCCAGCCGAATGCAAACAGCACCACACCGCTGACAGCCAGCACCGGCACGGGCCAGTTCAGCTGACCGGTCTGCGGCAGACCGCTCATTACCGGATTATCCGGGTGGCCCGGCAGAACGGGGCTGTCTGGATTACCGGGTGCTACCGGATGATCCGGATGGCCCGGAGCCACGGGATTGTCCGGATTACCGGGAGAGACCGGGTTATCCGGGTTGTCCGGCGGGGTAGGCGTATCAGGATAATCGGGCGTAGGCGGGGTAGGGGGCGTAGGCGGCGTGTCCGGCTTGGTGGGGGTGTAAGCACCCACCTTGGGGCTGGCATCCACCGCATAATTCCACTTGCCATCCTCCGCCATGGGCAGAGAGACAAGGAACGGATTGATCGGCTCATAGCCCTTGGAAGCCTCGGTCTGCACGATCAGATACAGGCCCAGCTCCAGACCACGGAAGGTCACGTTGCCGTCCGCATCAATGGTCTTCGTGGTGCCCTCGGCGCTTTGGGGCAGATACTCCTGCAGCTGGGCCGCAAGGGTGCTGTCGGTCAAATCACCCAGCGCAATGCCGCAGCCGTAGAAATCGCCGCAGTATTCGTAGCTCAGGTTGCCGTTTTGGCGCTTTACCTCGGCCACACGGTACAAAGTGAGCTTGCCGCCGCTCAGCGCCTTATCGTTGGCGTTGTCGTACAGCGTAACGCGGATGGTGCCGGTAGTGGGATTGCCGCTGCTGTCCACCAGCTTGATGTTTGCGCTGGTGGCAAGGGCAGGCAGCGCACTTGTTACCAGAAGGCACAGCACCAAAAGCAGGGCCGCAGCGTGCTTTTTGAGATCAGTGCGTTTCATGTTTTTCACCTCTTGTAGATTTGCGTTTGCGGTTGGAGAACAGCAGCCAGAGCAGCAGCACCAGCAGCAGGGGCAGTGCCATGATGGGAGCTGTGATGATCGGTTCGATCTTGATGGCATCGGCTGTTACACGGATGTGCTTGAGCTTGTCCGGCGTTTCGATGCGGCGTCCCCGCACCAGAAGGCGGTGGGAGTTGATGCCGTAGGGGGTGCAGGTCATCAGGGTGACGTAATCCTTGCCGTCCACCACCTTGAGGTTGTCCGTCTCGGTGGGCAGTACAATGGAGATCTGGTCCACCTCATAGGTCAGCACCCGGTCCAGCACCGTGATGGTGAAGGTGTCGTCCACTTCCAGCTGGTCCAGATTGGTGAACAGCTTGGCGCTGGGCAGGCCGCGGTGCGCCGAAATGACCGCGTGGGTGCTGCCGCCGCCCACCGGCAGGCTGGTGCCCTCCAAGTGGCCTGCGGCGATCTGCAGCACGCCATCGCTGGTGCCGTGGTAGATGGGCAGCTCCACACCGATCTTTTCAATGGTGATGTAGCCCATGATGCCGGTGCCGGTGACATCCAGCGTGCTTTCGTAGGTGGGAAAGCGCTGCGGGAAATACAAAGCATCCGGGTCTGCGGCGATCTGCGCATTGAACGCATCTGCCGCCTCGAAATAGGCGCTGTAGTCGGCATCGGTCAGATTGTCCACGTCCTCGGCATAGGTGGCCACAGCACGGGACTGATGCAGCTGGTTGACGTAATCGCTGAGGGTGGGGTATAACATCACGGATAGACCCACGAAAAAGACGAGGATCAGGATGATGGTGCTTTTGTTCTTTTTCATGGGCTACTCCCTAATGTTATAAGGATAGGAGCGGGGGCCTTGCGGCCCCTTTGCTCCGGGTTCTTGGGGGAAATGGAGCTTACTTGTTCTCCATGCGCTTCTTGGTGACCAGCAGAACGATGGCCGCAACCATCAGGCCGCCGCCGACCACATAGAAGATGGTAGTGCCGATGCCGCCGGTGGAGGGCAGGGTAATGCCGCCGGCTTTTTTGTTGATGATGGTGGTGGACAGGTTACCGGACAGAGAAACATGGTTTACGTCGTGCGTTGCAGAAATGACGATTTCTTTATCGGCACAGGCACTGTAACCGGCAGGAGGATTGGTCTCCTTCAGGTAGTAGGTGCCAGCGTCCAGACCCTTGACATTGAACTGACCATGTTCGTCAGAGAACATCTCATCGCCAGCATCCGCTCCAAAGTAGGGGGAGTAAGTGCCGTCAGTAGTATTCTTCTTGAGCTTGATCTCCTGTTCCTTAGTGCAATCTTTACCGCTGTACAGACGGAAGCCAGCGCCCTCCAGCTTGTTGTTCTCGTTAACTTCATCGCGGTACTTGGTGTTGTTCAGCTGGTAGGTGTACACACAGACTTTGCTTTCGGGAGTCTGACCAACGGATGTGTTGATGGGATTGTTGGAATACTGGAGAAAAACACTATTCTTGTTATCAGTAGTATTAGAACCGCCTTCAGTATTGACAGTGGCATTTTCGTTCAGGTGTGCAGTGTAGGTAACCGTAATAGTAGCGCCGTCATTCAAATTGAGCCCTGCTGCAGCTGCACAGGTCTTGACATCATCAATGCTCAGTTTGAAGGAGGTCGGATGACCGGCCTCATGAAGATCGGTATCATCAAATTTATAATTAGTAATCTCTTTTGAATTATCGCCATCGACATTTGCGATTTTCACCGTATCCAAATTGTCAAAGGTAATGCCTGCAGACAGAGTATCATTGAAGCAAACAGTGTACTTATCATAGTAATCGTAAGCACGGCCATTGTCTTTGCTTGCGGGCAACTTAGCGATCAGCTGGAACTGGAACTTTTCGTTGATTGCATGGTCAGCGGAACTGCCCCAACCACCAGCAGAGCTAATGTCGTTGTTGTCGTTGTCATAAACTTTCTTCTCAACAGTGGGTTTTACAACCTTATGATTAATTATAACGTTATATTCTCCTTGGTTGGTATCATTCACCAGGAGGAAGGAATTGTAGGCATGATAGTAATCGCCATTGCTAAAGTCGATATTATCAACGATCAGATAATAACCTGGCTCTGGAATTTTGATGGCACCGCCGCCACCTACAATGGAGGATTTCGGGTCTCCTTTCGAGTAGAGATAGTGGCATACAAAGCGCGCAAAAGCGATGCTGTCATTATCGGAATCATGCCATTTGCTGATAACCGCAAGAACATCCTGAGGAGTGGTAGCATTTTCAAACTCACCGCCAATGGTAAGATCACGCTTCAATTCGGCCAGAAAATCCTCATCATCAGGGATGTGTTGGCCCCAATCAACGCCGGAAAGCGTCGGATTGTCCTTACTAATAACACCCTTGAAGATCTGGAAAGCGATGTAATCGTGGTTTTTGTTGAGGTCCTCCTCAGTCTCCCAAGGTTCGAATGCAAACGCCGGGATCGCCATGGCGCACACCATGGCAACTGCCAGCAGTGCGGCCAGCAGCTTTTTGATTACTTTCTTCATCATGATTTGCGAAAGTCTCCTTTCAAGTTTTTCTGATTCCTATTTTCAGGGTCTGCTTCCGGCGCAGAATCAATTTTGCCGCCGTGTCAGGAAGGATGCAGGCTTTTTAACGTGCCCTCCTTTCGCGTCTGCGCTTTCTGCAAACCCCGCACACCAGAGCGGCAAGCATCAGCGCGCCGCCGCCTGCTGTATACAGTTTGGTACCGGCCCCGCCGGTAGAGGGAAGTTCGTAGTCGGACGGATCGGCCTGACTGGTGATCACAAGGCTGTCGGTTTTTACCGACTTCTCGGCATCATCGCTGATGGGCGTGTCCAGAATCTTGATGTTATTGATTACTTCACCGTCAACAGCCGTTTCGCCAACGTCCTTCAGCTTGACGGTGTAGCGGATAGAATAGGTGCCTGCGGCAATGGGGGAACCGGCAGAACCCAAGGTGATCTTGCGCTCATCATTAACATTTTCCCAAGTGATTCTGAGCGTTGTATTGCCGTTTTCCATGCTGAGCTGGAGCGAGTCTTCGACATATTCGGCGGTTACGCCGGTGGGCAGGGTCATGCTGACCGCAAGCGTCAGCGGGCCGGCCTGTTCGTTCTTGACCACAAGCGTAACAGTGTAATCCAGGTAGGCATCGCTGCCATCGTGGCGCGGGTCATTCACGCTCTGGTTAAGGTCATAGTTCTTATCGTCTTTTTGATCCTCATCGGGGGTTTCATCCGGGTTGATGGTGATATCAAGGGCGTAATCTTTGTTGACCTCGATCTGATTAAAGCCGCTGCTGGTGACCTCGCTCTGGTTCCACTGGAAATTGAAGGCAACGTTGCTGGTGACCTTGGCATCGGAAGTATCCGCGCCTGCGTCTGCCTCCTCTTTCTGCTTGATATAGTTTTGGTCGTACCGCAGCACGGCGTACCAGCAGCCGTCATTCCCCTTGAGCAGCCGGTAGCTGCCGCAGGTGACATAATTGCCGGTATCTTCCAGTTTGCCGGAGATAAGCTCATCATTCAGCACATCAAAGCTCTTGGGCAGCTTAACATGGACACAGTAGCCGTTGTCCTGGATCGCTTGGGCCGGGATATCTGTGACGGTAAGGCTGCTGTGCAGAGGCTCCGAAATGGTGGTGACGTTGGTATCCTCGTATTCAGTGCCATTCTTGCGCTGCACCTTCAGAGCAGTGAGGTAATCCAGTGCATCCAGACCTTTGATGGTGGTAATGGCATCTGCGTCATCTTCAACTTTGTAATCCGGCGTAGCAACGCCGTAATCGGCCTGCTGCGCATTTGCCACAGACACCAGCGTTGTCACCTGCGAAGCATTCAGCGTGACTTTAGCCACCTTGCCATCCACATCGCCGGAGATCACGGTCAGGGTGCCGGAATCTTCGTCCACATCGCTCACGATGCCAACGGTGCTGGCATCCACGGTGTATTCCTCAATGTGGGGCGCGGTGTCGGTGGTGGCCGCAGCATCCATGGAGAGCAGGGCAATGTCGGCATCGGCGGAATCATCCTGCACCTGCAACGGCTGGCTTTCCGCGGCCACAGCCTTGGTCACGGTGCCATTGTAAATGACGATATCACCGGGCATTGCGGCATCAGACGGCAGATCACCGTCAAAATCCATGGCATAGCCGCTGCCGGTCTCTTCGTTGTACAGCGCGCTGCGCAGCTGGCTGTGCAAAGACAGCACGCTGGAAACCTGCGGGATAGCGCTCTGGGGGATATCGGCATATTTCAGGCAGTAGGAAAGGAACATCACGTCCCATGGGCCGTAGTCGTTGCCGTAGTCGTTGCCGTAGCGGGTGTAGTGGCGCACGGTCTCGCCGTCGGCATCGTCCAGCTGGAAGTTGCGCTCGCTCTGCTCATAGCCCAGCTGGCTCTCGGCTACGGCCAGCAGGTCGTCGGCCCAGTTGCCGCTCAGCGTGGTGCCGGTCTGTGCCAGCCATTCGTCCTCGTCCTGCGTGCCGTCCAGCGGGTCGGACAGGCAGTTCACCGTGTGGTGGTGCTCCGGCAGGCCGCAGACCAGCACTTCCTCGTAGCAGGCATCGGTGTGGTGGTGCACCGGGGTCTCGGTCACAGGATCGACCACCACGGGCTTTGCGGCCACCGGCTCCTCAAACAGGGCCACCGGGTCATAATCGGGGTTCACTTCTTCTACAAGCTCACCCTCTTCCAGACCGCACACCAGCTCATAGGTGGTGGTGTAGCAGCTGTCGTCGTGGGTGTGCTCGAACAGCTCACAGATCAGGCTGCCGTCCTCAGGGTCAAAGCAGTCGTCGGTGTGCTCGTGCTCTTCTTCCCGGCAGGTCAGCTCCTGCACTTCCTGATAGCAGTCGTCGGTGTGCTCATGGGGCACAAAGATGTACTCCGGCTCTGCGGAATGGGCTGCAATGCCGGGATCATCCGCATCCACGCCCAACGCATCATCAAAAGACATGCCGTCGTCCGTCATGGTGGCGTTCCAGTCCTCCGGTTCGCCTTCCTCATAGCCGCACACCAGCTGCTTTTCATAGCAGGCAGCGGTGTGCTCGTGCTCCAACTCGCCGCACAGATAATCGGCCGTTTTGGCAATGCCCACGCCGTGCAGCTGCCAGTTCACGAACAGGCTGGTGGTAAGCGCCAGTGCCAGCAGCAGCGCAGTATAGCGTCTGGCGCGCTGGTGGTTCCGACGGAACTTTTTCTGATATTCTTTCACAATATCCCGCATGATTCCTAAACCTCCTTAGTGGATCAACGAGAAGTTGGACAAGGGCCATACCCGCAAAAAAACCTTGCCTACGATCTGACTTTTTTCCACACAGCCGATCACACTGCTGCGGCTGTCAATGGAGGTGGCCCGATGGTCACCCAGTACGAAATACCGGTTTTCCGGCACCTGATAGGGAAATTTGATGTCGCATTCGCCCAGAGCAAGTTCATCTACATAGGGCTCATCCAGCGTCTGGCCGTTCACAGTGACCACACCGTCCTCGTCCAGTTCGATCACATCACCGGGCAGGCCGATGATGCGCTTGAGCAGAAGTTTGTTCTGCCAGTAAAATCCGCAAAGGTCGCCGGTCTTCATGTCGCTGCCCTTGACCAGCAGAATGATGTCCCGGTCCTGCAGAGTGGGGTTCATGCTGTCGCCGGAGACCTGCAGCACCGGCAGAAACAGGGTGGCCAGCAGCACGGCAACGGCCGCGACCACCAGCAGCGTGTAGACCGTGCTGCGCAGCACCCGCATATAACGGCTGCGGTAGGCCAGACGTTCGCGCTCTGCTTCCACCTCTGCTGTGGATGGAATGGGCGTGAACCTGATCTTTTGCTCTTTCATTTGGCACGCTCCTCCGGCAGGAATTCCGTGCTGTGATAGCCGTCCAGCAGTTCGCTGGCCCGGCGGTCAAAAGCGGCCCGGCGCTGCTGGATCTCCTGCTGCGTCCGGGCAAGCATTGCCTTGCAGTCCGCTTCGGTCTGGGCGCGCTTGCGTGCGGCGGCTTCCGTTTCCGCGTCGCACTGCTGCTGGGTACGGGCCTTCAGGTTCGCAGCCTCGGTCTGTGCCTGTGCAAGGATTTGCTGGGCTTCGGCTTCCGCCTGAGCGCGCAGAGCGCTGGCAGCGGCATCGGTGTTTTTGTTTGCTGCGAGCACCGATGCAACGTATTCATCAGCCGCAGCCTGCGCCGCTTCAAACACCTTGTTCAGCTCCAGTGCAGCCTGCGCAATGGAACCTGCGTTTTCAATATGGATCTGCCGTTCCTGCAGCTGGGCAGACAGGGCAGCGTTTTCTGCCCGGAGCTGGTCCTCGCTCTGCTTGAGCGCCAGAATGATCTCGACTAATTCGGTGCGGCGCATGTGCCGCAGTTCACGGTCTGGCATAATGATCGATTTCTCCCGCAAAAAGTGGTCGGATTAGGCGAACGAAAACTTTCGACAAATACGAAAATTTTCGCACCACAAAACCACATTTGATATATCAGTTTTCGGCGTGAAAGCGCCAGTTTGATGAATGACCTTCCACCTTATATGTTAGCACAGTATACGTAACAAAAGCGTAACAAAAATGCCTTTTCCGTGCATTTTTTTGCCAAAGCCAAAGAAAAATTGTTTCTTTTGATGTAAACGATTAAAATGCGTTAAAAACAAAAAGAACTGTCCCCACAACGGAGACAGTTCTTGAAAAACAGATGAAAATAGAAGCCGGATCAGAAGCTCTTCAGCAGATCGCCCAGAGTCAGGAAGGACTGGTAGATCACGTTGACATTGTTGATGATGGAGCTTGCACCGGAGAAGATGCGGGCAATGGCGTTGAACACCTTACCGACATTCAGGAAGCTGTTGTAAGCGTCGCGGGCACCACCGTCCAGATAGACCATTTCCTCTTCGCTGATGGAGGCATAGTTTGCGGGCAGTTTCATAGTAGACATGGAGATTTTCCTTTCTATTGATAAAATTGATACAGTGTGTGGAAAGACTTAAATAAAGGCAGCCACGGCCAGCGTGGTGATCAGAGCACCGGCTACCGTCAGAACGCTCAGAATCGGGCCGTCATCGTATTCCTGCGCGGTCTGTTCCGGCTGAGCGGGCGTGGATGTGCTGGTGGAAGTGGTGGCATTTTTCACAGTCCAGTGTGCGTACACAGTGGTATCACCGGTAAACACCGTAGAGGTGCTGATTTTTGTGCCGCCCACCGGCTCGGTATACCAGCCGTCAAAGGTGTAGCCTTCCAGCGTAGGCTGCGCGGGCAGGGCACTGAGTTTGCCGCTCAGATTGGTGGTGACTGCCACAGCGGAGCTGCTGCCGCCCATGGCATCCAGACCAATGGTGTAGACCTGCGAATCCTTGTCTTCTGCGGCAAAGGCAGAGGGCAGTGCACAGCAGAGCAGTGCAGCGCTGAGCAGACCGAGGACCAGCATTTTCAAAATCTTTTTCATATGACTCCTCGCTTTCCTGACGAATTGGGATGTGGTGCCTGCCGGGAACGGAAACACCAGAACAGACCTCGATGTCCCCGCCATGAGGCAGTAGACGAAAAAGCCGGGAAGAGGAGGTTTATTCAATCCTATATTTACCACATATAGTGTAACAAAAGCGCAACAAAATGGGCGTATTCTGTTGTTATGATGAAAAAATTGGTTTTTCACAAATTGCAGGCTGCAAAAGGCGGCACAGAGCCGCCGCAAAAGCGGAAAAGTGGAACCTTCCCCTTGTGGAAAAACAAAGAATATGGTATAATATCTTGCACGATGCGCCATCGCCAAGCGGTAAGGCAGGGGACTTTGACTCCCCCATCGTAGGTTCGACTCCTGCTGGCGCAACCAAAAGCCCCGTCATCCTGAAAAGGCTGACGGGGCTTTTTGCATCACTTTTCCACAAAATGCGGCTGAACGGTGCAAAGCTCAGCGGCGGCGGATCTTTCTGGTGGGCTTGCGGCGGTTCCAGTTGTTCAAAAGGACCCATGCAAAGTAGATGATGATGGAAATAATACTCAATGTTATTACAACTTTGAGGTACAGACTGCCTAAGAATTCCTGAAAACGCGCCACAGTGAACAGCAGCGGGTTGCGGCTGACATCCTGCCCGGCGATCAGGTCCACCACGCCAATGGTCTCACCGGCAAGCTTCAGCTCCACGGTACCCACCACATCGCCCTGCTGGACAGGGGCACACACGGAATCCGGCAGGTGGAAATATTTCTGGGTCACGCTGCCGTCGCCGGTGGAGGGCAGCAGGGTCATCATGCTGTCGGCGGGATACAGCTGCAGGGAGCTGGTATCGGAGGAATACTTCACCGGGATCTCGGCCAGCGTAAGGTCGGTGTCCAGCGCGGCCTGAATGGAAAAGCTGTCGAACACCCAGTCCATCAGCTTCACGGTCTCGCACAGGGCCGGGCGACGGTTGGCGTAGCCGAAATCGTCGCAGGTGTCCGGGCTTTGCATTACGCAGAAAATATAGGTGGCACCATCCTTATTGGCCCATGAAACATAGCTCTGATTGCCACTGTCGCTTTTGAATGCGGTCACATCGCACATGCCGCCCTGCATGGCGCTGCGGTAGTATTTGCCGCCGCTGGATTTGCTCAGCGCGGCGTTCTGGCTGACCAGAACAGACGAAGAACGGTGTTTTTCTTTGGCGGGCATGGTAAAGCTGGGCGCACCGGAAACCTCCACAAAGGCATCAAAGCTCATCAGATAGCGCAGGATCAGGTACATATCCACGGCACAGGTCACGTTGCCGCTGTCGATGCCGCAGGCATCCGTCCAGGTGCTGCCGGTGGTGCCGATGCGCTGGGACAGGGTGTTCATCTGGCTCACCCAGCCCGCGAGGTCGCCGCCGGAAAGGGCGTAGGCAAGGCCCATGGCGGCTTCGTTGGCGTTGCGGGTCAGCATGGCGTACATGGCTTCGCGGTAGGTAAAGGTCTCGTTGGAGCGCATATCGGCGTTGTTGGTGTTATAAACGTAATCCGAGATGGCAAAGGGCATCTGGAAGGTGTCGTCCAGATGGTCGGCATAGTCGGTCAGCAGCAGGGCAATGGTCATGTACTTTGTCAGACCACCGGCGGATACCTGCTTTGTGCTGTTCTTATCATAGACGATGATATTGGTATCGGTGTTGACGATATAGGCACTCTGTGCCTGCACCTGATAGACCGGGGTGGGGTCGAACATAGCCCCGGCGGGCAGCACAAGGCAGCTGAACAGGACAGCGAACGACAAAACCAGCGCAAAAATACGTTTCATGTGGACAATTCCTTTAAAAAGCGATAATATAAAACAAC
>OLVO01004441.1_pt1 | contig 10506 bp, 8 predicted proteins | sample 1672571 | NCBI WGS metagenome assembly OLVO01 (sample SAMEA3136700, study PRJEB25190) | human gut metagenome | biome: human gut; feature: human-associated habitat; material: faeces | place: Austria | collected 2013 | reverse complement strand
AATAATCAACAGGCTGCATGTGAGTGCATATGAATCATTTTCTGATGAATCATCGTTGTTAGAATGAAAACGCTGCATAGCTGATTCAAAAAATTCAGGAGCAGTCATATATAAGACAGAAAAGCCTTTGTCAAGAACAACCTTTGCAATACAGTTACAAAGAAATGTCTTGCCAACGCCTGGATTTCCAAAGATTAAAAGACTAGGGTTTCCATCCTTGAACTGATAAGCATATTTTTCATAAATAAGTTTGAGACGCTGCATATGGGCGCGATTACTCATTCCGCCAAGAAGTGGATTTGGTGCATCTGAATAGCGGTTTATATCAAATGTGTTAAAATTCTCACGTTCCAAACGGTCTCTAATGCCAGACTGTTCATAGAGTAAGCTTATGCCAGCCTGCTCAAAGCAGTGACATTTGCGGTTTCCGTCAAGATATCCAGTATCTTTACAGTCCGGGCAGCTATACTTTGGCTGAAGATCATCAAGTGTATAGTGAAGAGAAGAAAGAAGCGCACCGCGCTCGCGTCTAAGTGCATCAATCTGCATCTGCGCATTTAGAGCCTGCGCTTTATTGCCAGTGATTTTAGCCTTTGCAAGAGCAGCGCTAGATGTCGGAAGAAGCTTTGAAATCTCAAGAAGTCTTGGGCACTGCGCATAGATATGGCGCAGACGTTCTTCCATTTCATGCTGGTGTTGGAAACGGATGCGGCTGTAGCGGCGCATCAGTTCATTATATTGTGAATTGGTCAGAGCCATAAAAAGTCAATCCTTTCTGTGATAATCATTCATTTGAATCCTGACTATACTGCTTTAAAATCTTTTCCATGTAATTATTATTTTTGCGCTCAGTAAAATTACGAAACTGCTGTGTACCCTTTGCGACAGAAGAAGCACGGTTTGAACTGGTGCGCTTTGCAGCATCACTTTTTACCTTTTGATCGCGCTGATTTTCAGCAGCCTGTGCATCAGCAAGTGAATGCACATTTTTTTCCTTCCAGCGCTTTAAGATGCTTTCTGTAAAATTAACATTTGGGCGCTGACATTTTTTCATCGTGATATTGCAGGCATAAACATAGACATCTGTAGGAAAACTGTAATCCTTGATCCATTTATTGATATATTCAAGCTGAGCCGGAGCAGGAGTCTGATTGTATAAGCCATATGCCTTCATGATAGCATAGACAGTATCATTATGAAGCAGGTTGTACTGACGAATAGCATCAAGTGTATGAAGACCCTTTTGATGCCAGGACTGGGCAACAGAATCAATAAATTTCATATTAAGCTTGCCCTTGCAGTGATTAGCGCAGTAATCAACAAGATAATCAATGACATCTGGTGAGCGGTTAAACTGAAGATACCAATAGCCAAATGATTCTGTGTCTGCATAATTAAGCGGATGCGAAAAATACTGCTGCCATGCCGACATATACATGTTAAACTCTGGATCGTTCTCAAGAAGAATCAGCTCCTCTTGGGAAAGATGAAGTGACTGTATAGAAGGGGTCGCATTTGCAGCAGAATGTGTAGTAGTTTGTGTGGAAGCCATTGAGCCAGAAGCATTTGCAATGGTTGTATTTGCAGGAGAAACTAAAGCAGAAGTGGGCGTAGGAATTACAGATTGTACGCTTGGAGCAGGTGCAGCTGTCTGTGTAGGTGCAGTCTGCGCAGAAGCCTCTGTCTCTGTCTGAATAGATGGATCTGTAAATGCAACTCCTGACAATTCGTGACCCGATGTAAAGCTAAGGCGCATCAAACCAACAGATTCCCAATAGCTAAGAGAACGAAGTACCTCGCGCTCTGAAATATCAAGCCTGTCACTAATTGAAGCACTGCTTAAACCAGTTGCTGATGTCGAGACAGCGCGAAGCAAATATAGGTAAACCTTTACATCCGTACCGGAGGCGGCAGGAAGAAAACGGTCTATAAAATAGCCGGGAACAACAAGGGTATCTATGCTGAGCCGGTTCTCCAGTAAAAGAAAGGACATAAAAAACCTCCAAAATCCAAGTATCATCTTTGTAAAGTATAGCACAAGTTATTTCTTTTGAAAAGCGATAAAAAATCCCCAATTATTTCCCTTAGGATCAGGGCGAGCAATTGGGGATTTTGCGAATACCTTATTTAGAAATTAAGTCTTCTCCGATTTTTACAACATCACCGGCGCCCATAGTGATCACCAGATCACCAGAGGCTGCATGCTGCAAAATAAATTTTTCAATTTCTTCAAAGGTTTCAAAATAATGAGCACTTGTACCGGCCTGCTCTAACAAAACGCGGATATTGTCGGAGCTTATGCCAAGATCATCAGTTTCTCTTGCCGGATAAATTTTTGCAAGAACGACCTCATCTGCTAAGGACAGAGCTTTTGCAAAATCAGTAAGCAAGGCTTTTGTTCTTGTATAGGTGTGCGGCTGGAAGATGCACCAGATCTTTTTGTGAGGATACTTCTTTGCAGCAGTAAGTGTCGCTGTGATTTCCTGCGGATGATGTGCGTAATCGTCAATAATAGTAATTCCATTTACGACACCCTTCTTTTCAAAGCGTCTCTGTGTGCCATGGAAATTCAAAAGACCAGCAGCAATGGCATCCATTGAAAGATTCAGCTTTTTGCAAAGGGCAACGGCAGCAAGTGCATTGTAAACATTATGCTCTCCAGGAACACTTAACTGAATGTGACCAAGTGTAGTGTTGCTTGCATCTGTGACGTCAAAGGAAGCCTGAGCAAATTCATTATATGAGATATTAGAAGCACGATAATCGCAGGATTCTCCGTGTCCAACAGTGATAATCTCGCAGTCAAGTCCATTGATCAACTCAGAAAGATTATGAATATCACCGTTAATTACAAGTATTCCATCCTTTGGAAGCTTTTCCATAAATAAGCGGAAAGAATGACGGATATCGTCAATGTCCTTAAAGAAGTCAAGATGGTCTGCTTCAATATTTAGGATAACTTCCATAGTAGGATAGAAGGATAAAAAGCTGTTTGTGTATTCGCAGGCCTCAGTGACAAAAAGATTTGAGCCACCTACGCGAATATTTCCTCCGATTGTTGGAAGAATGCCTCCGACAGAGATTGTCGGATCAGTATTAGCAGCCAAAAGAATTTCAGTAACCATAGAGGTCGTAGTTGTCTTTCCATGAGTTCCAGCAATGTTGATTGCCGTTTTATAGTTTCTCATCAGCTGTCCAAGAAGCTCAGCTCTTGTTAACAGCGGGATATTGCGCTTTGTTGCATCAACAATCTCTGGATGTTCAGGATGGATCGCTGCTGTGTAGACAACGACATCTGTTCCCTGTGGAATGTGAGAGATGGACTGATCATAAAAGATAACAGCGCCAAGTGAGGACAGATGGTCAGTCAGAGGTGATTCCTTAGAATCAGAGCCGCTGACGGTAAAGCCCTCCTTCATTAAAACCTCAGCAAGTCCGCTCATGCTGATGCCGCCAATTCCAATAAAATAGACATGGCATGGATTTTCAAAATTAATATGGTACATGGTACTTCCTCCGAATAATCAAGTTAAATAAGCAAAGTCAATACTGAAAAACAGTTGTTTCTTAACACAAATTCTGCTTGATTTAAGTATACTCGATTTTGGAGGAATGTAAAGCGTAAATGTTATTATGCTGTGCGAATGAACGCCTATTCACAAAACTGCAATATTTACAGCATGCCCGAAGGTGAATGGATTTCATGAGCCGGATTAGTTGCATTACAGTTCACGGAACGCCTATTCACAAAACCGCACGTTCCGTGCGTCGCTGCTAATCGCAAACAAAGTTTGCTCGCAGCTTTGTTTTGCTCATAAACAGGCGTTCACCACATCCTGCTAATCTGTCAAATTTCCATGCAAGCATGAAATTTGTCCAGATCTAGCAGGTTGCGTGAACTGTAACAAATAAATAAAAATACATAAAAATTTTTTTCTGTAAATTGTTCACTTTTTGAAAGAGATGTGCTATAATAACGACAAGTACTAAAAGATTACAGTTCCCAAAACGCCTATTCACAAGACTGCACTTATGTGCCTTCACTGTTAGACAGTTTATTTCACTTGATGACAGGCGCTTGGTGAACTGATAACACAACAATTAAAGAACAAAGGGGTGATTTTGTGGTTAGAAAGGAAATGATCGCCATGTTATTGGCGGGCGGACAGGGAAGCCGTCTTGGAGTTTTGACTTCAGAAGTAGCGAAGCCAGCTGTATCCTTCGGCGGGAAATACAGCATTATTGACTTCCCATTAAGTAACTGCATTAATTCAGGGGTGGATACAGTAGGTGTGTTAACACAGTATCAGCCACTTCGTTTGAATACCCATATCGGCATAGGTATTCCGTGGGATCTCGACCGTAATTATGGCGGAGTGACAGTACTATCTCCATATGAAGCAAACGAGAACAGTGATTGGTATACTGGTACTGCAAATGCGATTTACCAGAACATTCGCTATATCGACAGCTTTAATCCAGAGTATGTATTGATTTTAGGCGGTGATCACATTTATAAAATGGATTATCAAGTGATGCTTGATTATCATAAGGCAAACAATGCAGACGTTACGATGGCTGCTATGCCTGTTCCGATTGAGGAGGCAAGCCGTTTTGGCGTGCTGATCACAGATGATACAGGCCGTATCACTGATTTCGAAGAGAAGCCTGCACATCCAAGAAGCAATTTAGCTTCCATGGGTATTTACATATTTACATGGTCTGTGCTTCGTGAGGCATTGATCACAAATAAAGATATTCCAAACTGCGACTTTGGTATGCATGTCATTCCATATTGCCATAAGCGTGGTGACAGAGTATTCTGCTATGAATTTAATGGATATTGGAAGGATGTTGGAACACTTCATTCCTACTGGGAAGCAAATATGGAGCTGATTGATATCGTTCCTGTATTTAATCTGTATGAAGAGTTCTGGAAGATATATACTAAATCTGATAACCAGCCGCCGCAGTATATTGCAGATACGGCACAGATTGAGCGCTGTATCATAGGTGATGGCTCTGAAATCTATGGAAGAGTACGAAACTGCGTTATTGGACCAGAAGTTATTGTTGAAGAAGGTGCAGAAGTTTATGATTCCATTTTGATGCAGGGTGCTGTAATCAAGAAGGGAACAAAGATTTACAAGTCGATCATCGCACAGGATGCAGTTGTTGGAGAAAATTGTACGATTGGTGTCGGTGAGTATGCAGACAGCCAGTATAATAAGAAGGTTTACTGCTGCGATCTTGTAACCGTTGCAGAAGGCTCCGAAATTCCGGATGGCGTTACAATTGGAAAGAACGTAGCAATTGCCGGAAAGACCGCTATTGAAGATTATCCGGATGGAAATCTTGTAAGCGGCGGATACATCATCAAGGGAGGCGAGGAAGAATGAAAGCGATTGGTATAATTTTAGCCGGTGGAAACAACAAGAGAATGAAGGAGCTGTCATATAACCGTGCGATCGCTGCTATGCCAATGGTAGGAACCTATCGCAGCATTGATTTCGCGCTGAGCAACATGTCAAACTCCCGTATTCAGAAAGTAGCAGTTTTAACACAGTATAACACCGTATCCTTGAATGAGCATTTAAACTCTTCAAAGTGGTGGGATTTTGGAAGAAAGCAGGGCGGTTTATATGTATTCACCCCTACTATAACCGCTGAAAATAGTAACTGGTATCGGGGTACAGCCGATGCCCTGTATCAGAACCTGCATTTCCTCAAAAGAAGCCATGAACCATACGTGGTTCTGGCTTCTGGCGATGGAATTTATAAGCTGGATTATAATAAGATTCTGGAGTACCACATTCAAAAGCGTGCTGATATCACTGTTGTCTGCAAGGAAATGCCAGAGGGAGAGGATTTAAGCCGCTTTGGACAAGTGAAGGCAGATGATGACGGAAGAATCCGAGGCTACGAGGAAAAGCCAATGATTGAGACTTCCAGAAATGTTTCATGTGGTATCTATGTAATCAGAAGACGTCTTTTGATTGAGTTAATTGAGCGTGCAGCAGAGGAAGATAGATATGATCTGGTCAAGGATATTCTAATCCGTTATAAGGATATCAAGAGAATTTATGCATACCAGCTTGAAACATATTGGAACAACATCTCCTCAGTTGAGGCTTACTACAGAACAAATATGGATTTCTTAAAGAGAGATGTCCGTAGTTATTTCTTCAAGGAAGGCAACAGTGTATTCACAAAGGTAGATGATCTGCCGCCGGCAAAATATAATCCGGGTGCTAATATTTCAAACAGCCTGATCGCATGTGGAAGTATTGTAAACGGTACAGTTGAAAACTCTGTTGTATTCAAGAAGGCATATATTGGAAACAATTGTGTTATCAAAAATTCTATTATCATGAACGATGTTTATATCGGAGACAATGCAGTCATTGAAAACTGCATCGTAGAGAGCAGAGGAACCATCGAAGCAAATGCATGCTATAAGTCAGAGCCAGGTGATATTCGCATCGTTGTAGAGAAGAAAGACCGCTTCATCATTTGATAATACCAGGGGATCAAAGTCACAAGCGAATCATGCTTGCATGAGAAAGCTTGTGACCTTGATCCCTGCCAAAAACATGAGGATGAAGCGAAGCGAATCCGAATGTATATCTATATTATTATAAAAGAAGAATAAAAATTAGCTGCACAAAGGCGTGCAGAGGACGGAAAGGCAATACTGGGATGGAAATTACAGATGTGAGAGTGCGCAAAGTTGCACTGGATGGTAAGATGAGAGCAATCGTCTCTATTACGCTGGACAATGAATTTGTGGTTCACGATATCAAGGTGATCGAAGGAGAAAAGGGAGTATTTGTTGCGATGCCAAGCCGTAAATCGGCGACAGGAGAATACCGAGATATCGCACATCCCATTAACTCAGAGACAAGAGATTATGTGCAGAAGATTATTCTCGAGAAATACGAGGAGGCTTTGCAGGAAGCATAAACTTTGATTTCATAACAATTCGACAAAGATATATGAATACTTATAAAAGAAAGACTGCCTTAGGGCAGTCTTTCTTTCTCTTGCAATTGTCGTCTTCATTCGGTATAATGTGGCTGAGGGAAAATGTAACGTAATTATTTTTGGAAAGGCGAGGTTTTAAAGTATGAAAAGGAGAAAAACAGCAGCGGGACTATTGGCGGCATCACTGCTAGTAGGAGCAGCGCCGGTGGTGACAAATGCGGCGCCAGTGAGAATTGTATCAACAAGCATAACAGAACAGTCTTCGTCAGGCTATCGTGTAAATGTAACATTTTCGGCAGATGCAGGTGTGAGCCGTGTTATGATGCCGACATGGACAGAGGCAAACGGACAGGATGACATTGTGTGGCATCAGGCAAGTGTTAGTGGTAATACTGCATCATTCTATGTTCCAGTCAGTGCCCATAAAGGAGAAAGCGGTGCATATATTACGCATATTTATGTATACGACAGACAGGGACAGTTTGCGCTAAAGGGCGAAAATGTAACAGTTCCGGCATCGACATCTGCGTCATCAAGCCTTTCAATCGGTGACGTTTCTATTACGGAACTTAGCGCATCGGGCTACCGAGTTACGGCAAAAATAAATGCACCGTCAGGAGTAAGCAAAGTATTGATGCCAACATGGACAAACGCAAATGGACAGGATGATCTAGTGTGGCATCAGGCAAGCGTAAGCGGTGATACAGCTACATTTTACGTGCCATCAAGTGCCCATAAGGGAGAGAGCGGAGCATACACGACTCATATTTACCTGTATGATAAAGCAGGAAAATTAGCACCATTAAAGGGTGTCAATGTAACTGTTCCATCAGGTGCAAATCCTGGAGGCAGTTCAGGAAATAATAATGGCAGCGGTACAGGTGTGCTGTCGATGGCGATTCCGTATGTAACAGAATTATCATCAAATGGTTTCCGTGTTACGATTCAATTTAATGCACCTGCAGGCTATAAAAAGGTTTCAACTGCAGTGTGGACAGCAGCAAATGGACAGGATGATCTGGTATGGCATAACATGACCGTATCTGGAAACACAGCGACATGTTATGTTCCAGTAAGTGAGCATAAAAACGAGCACGGTTCATACATTGTGAATGCGTATGTATTTGAGACTGATACAAAATATGTACTTCAGGGAATGACCGTTCCAGTGCCGTAAACAAAGAAAATGGAGGAACAAATGGCAAAGAAAAGACGCAGCTGGGAAGACTATCAGAAAAAGAAAATAAAAAGAGGCAAATCAGGTGCGCCTATTGTCATACTTTTGGTGCTGCTTGTAATTGCATGTGCAGGTCTTGGTGTAGTGGCATGGGTATGCCTGCGCCCAGTGACGCTTCCACATGTGCAGCCAGATCAGGCATCATCGACGAAAGCACCTGTGGAATACGAAACATGGAAGGCAACAGAGGCGGCTGCGGATGGTGCTCTTGTACAAAGCAGTGATCCAGTCGTACAGGCTGCTAATTTAAAGGCAATGCAGTACGATTATGACGGTGCAATTGCACAGATTCAGTCAATACCTGGCTATGCAGATAATGAAACATATGTTAGCTGCATTCAAAGCTATGAGAGTTTGAAATCACAGGCTGTACAGTGGACAGATTATGATAAGATTACACATATCTTTTTCCATAGTCTTATTGTTGACAGTGAGCTTGCATTTGAAAGCTATAAGAGCAGTGATTATGATCAGGTAATGACAACTATCGAAGAATTTAAAGATATAATGCAGTCTATGTATGACAAGGGTTATGTTTTGATAAGCCTTCATAAGATTGCAAAGATGGAAACGCAGCCAGACGGCACCATGCAGATGGTGCAGCAGCCAATTTATCTTCCGAGAGGAAAAAAGCCATTTGTACTTTCCGAAGACGATGTATGCTATTATGAGTATATGACAGGAACTGGATTTGCGACAAAGCTCTGTCTTGATGAAAACGGTAAGGTTGTAAATGAGTATGTTGAGCGTGATGGAAGCGTATCATATGGTTCTTATGACGTTTTGACTGTTTTAGAGGATTTTATTGAAACACATCCTGACTTTTCTTATCAGGGTTCAAAGGGTATTCTGGCATTTACGGGATATGATGGTATTTTAGGCTATCGCACAAGTGATTTCTGGTACAATGAAAATTGTGACTATTACGTTTCTACACCTGCAAACGATAAAGAAAAGCGCGAAGATCATACGTCACCAAATGAAAATATTGAGCAGGACAAGCAGACAGCACGAGAAGTTGCACAGGCAATTCGCGATCTGGGCTGGGAGCTTGCCAGCCACAGCTGGGGTCATCTGAATATGACAAGTACAAGCTATGAACATCTTGTATGGGACACAGATATGTGGGAGCGCGAAGTAGAATCTATAATCGGAGATACAGATATTATTTTATATCCGTTAGGAGCAGATGTAGGAGACTGGAGACCATCACAGTATACATTTGAAAATGAAAAATTCAAAAAGCTCTGGGATGTAGGCTTTAGATATTTTTGCAACGTAGACAGTACTCAGTACTGGCTGCAGTATGGCTCAAATTACATGCGTCAGGGCCGTCGCAACATGGATGGTCAGATGATGTTTAAGCAGATGGTTTATCCAGAGAAGGTACTCACAAGTGATCTGTTTGACGTATATGATGTCTTTGACAGACGCAGACCGCTTCCTGTAAATGGAATAACAGTGCCAGAAGATTTTGATCTGCAGGCACTTGCCGATTCGCTTGGAATGAGTGACCGTATAATAAATTGAACTAACAGAGGAGAGAAAAAAATGTATATCATAGCAGGTCTGGGCAACCCAACCGCACAGTATAGAGGAACAAGACATAACGTTGGCTTTGAGGTTATTGATTACCTTGCTGACAAATACAATATTGATGTAACAACAAAAAAATTTAAGGGCTTAATTGGAACAGGCGCGATTGAGGGACAAAAGGTTGTTCTAGTAAAGCCTCAGACCTTCATGAATTTAAGCGGAGAGTGTATTCAGGAGGTCATGAATTACTACAAAACAGATATCTCTGATTTAATTGTAGTATATGATGATATTAACCTAGAGCCAGGACAGCTTCGCGTGCGCGGTAAAGGAAGTGCAGGCGGTCATAATGGTATCAAAAATATCATTGCCCATCTGGGAACCCAGGAATTTCCACGGATCAAGGTCGGCGTTGGCGATAAGCCGAAGGGCATGGATTTAGCAGATTATGTGCTGGGGCATTTCTCCAAAGAAGACCAGGCGAAGATGGATGAGGCATTTAAGGACGCGGCGGATGCGGCAGAGATGATCTTAGACAAGGGCATGGACGCAGCCATGAATCATTATAATATGAAGAAAAAGGGCGAGTAGAAATTATGAGCAGGGTATTTGTGAATCCGCTGACAGAACTGGCGGAGTATGAAGAACTGAATCGGGATCTCAACCGGGGAAAAGGGCCGGCAGTGTGGTCGCTGAGGGCCCAGGCCGACAGGCGGCTGTATCAGCAGGTGATGAAGGGCACGCTGGAG
>OLVO01004439.1_pt1 | contig 10512 bp, 9 predicted proteins | sample 1672571 | NCBI WGS metagenome assembly OLVO01 (sample SAMEA3136700, study PRJEB25190) | human gut metagenome | biome: human gut; feature: human-associated habitat; material: faeces | place: Austria | collected 2013 | reverse complement strand
AACCTATGACCCTCTGCTTGTAAGGCAGATGCTCTCCCAGCTGAGCTAAGACCCCTTGACGAAGAGAAGTATAGCGCATATCAAAGAAAATGTCAAGCAAATTTTTCAAAAAATTCCGAAAATTTTTATGGATTCTGCGTGGAAAATAAAAGTAAGTCGTGATATGATAATTACAAAATAAAGAAAGATAAGGAGATTTGATATGAGAGTTGGTATGGGATATGATGTGCATCGCCTCGTTGAGGGACGCAAACTGATTTTAGGCGGTGTAGAGATTCCGTATGAAAAAGGACTTCTTGGTCATTCTGACGCAGATGTGCTGCTTCATGCAATAATGGATGCACTGCTTGGTGCAGCTGCACTTGGAGATATTGGTCAGCATTTTCCGGATACAGATCCGGCATATAAGGGAGCATCAAGCATAGAATTGCTAAAAAGAGTAGGAGAGCTTCTTGAGGAAAATTGTTACTATATCAGCAATATTGATGCAACTGTTATTGCACAGAGACCGAAGCTTGCCGGATATCGTGAGCAGATGAGAACAAATATTGCAGAGGCACTTCATCTTGAACTCGATCAGGTCAACATCAAGGCAACAACAGAAGAAGGACTAGGCTTTACAGGAACAGGAGAGGGTATCTCTTCACAGGCGGTATGCTTAATTGATAAGCCGGAATTTTATATGGACGGTACGATTGGTTGCGGTGGCTGTGGCGGCTGCAAAAATTGATCTCTAACTGATTTTTAGTAATTGAAAATTTGAAAGGATAACTGGAAAATAATGGGAGAACTTGATTTATTTGGGTGTCTTTGGCTCTTTTTCGTATATTCATTTTTGGGGTGGATTGCAGAGACGTGCTTTTGTGTTTTAAAATACAGAAAATTTATGAACAGAGGTATGCTAAATAGCCCACTTTGTATTGTATACGGCATTGCGGCAGTAATTATAACAATTGGCTTTCCAGAATTGTTTGATGAGATACCGATTTTGTTTCTGGGCTGTGCGGGAGTTAGTACACTTCTTGAGTGGTTTACAGCAAAGATTCTTGAAAAATTGGATCATAAAAAATGGTGGGACTATTCTTCTAAAAGATGGAATCTTGATGGATACATCTGCCTGCAGTATTCTGTTGTATGGGGTATCTTAGGTGTTTTATCAGTTAAGTTTGTAACACCTGTTTTGATGAAGCTTTATCATATGGTGCCGTCATTTATGATGCAGATAGCATTGTGGGCACTGTTTGGTGTGCTGATAATTGATATTTTGGGATCTACATATATAATCCGCGGCAGTGTAAAGAGAAATGATACGATTCAAAAGATTGATCACGAACTCTACAGCAGAAAAAAACGTTTTGGAAGATGGCTTGAAAAGCATATCCTGATGCGTGTGGAAAAGGCATATCCTGCAATAAATGAGGGAGAACGTTTAGAAAAGGAAAAAACAACTGTTTTTGCTGAAGGCTGCAGTTTTTACAAGCTGGTATTATTGTTTTTTATCGGTGCATTTGCAGGTGATTTGATAGAGACTGTATTTTGTCGTATTACGATGGGCTACTGGATGAGCAGAAGCAGTGTTGTATGGGGTCCATTTAGTATTGTATGGGGATTTGCAATGGTGGTAGCAACATCGCTTTTGTACAACTACAGAAATCGTTCATCATCGTTTATTTTTGCGATGGGAACCGTATTAGGCGGTGTATACGAGTATTTGTGCAGCGTTTTTACGGAAATCGTATTTGGAAAGATATTCTGGGATTACAGCGGCTTTATGTTTAATATCGGAGGCCGAATTAATTTACTGTTTTGCTTTTTCTGGGGAATTGCAGGTGTTGTGTGGTTGAAAGGAGTTTATCCTTATCTTTCTAAGTGGATTGAAAAGATTCCAATGCTTGCCGGAAAAATTATAACATGGTGTCTGATCATTTTTATGGCAGCAGACAGTCTGTCAGCAGCGGCACTTATGCGCCAGGATCAGCGTGAAAAAAATATTCCAGCAAGCAATGTAGTACAGCAGTGGCTGGATGAAAATTATGATGATGAAACACTTTATAAGATTTATCCAAAGGCAAAGAAGCCAAAAAAGGTTGACAAATCCGAAAACATCACATATAGTAACACTAGAAATGGTGCAGCACTGTAATACAGTGAATAAACAGACATCTGTGATATTTTTGCATCATACAATAAAAAAGCTTCGAAAAGGCTTTGAACGGAAAGAGTACTGTCGCAGGAAATGTCAGAGAGAGCGGGTCCAGGCTGAAAACCTGCTTCATGTAATGAGACAGGAAGTGCATCCGGGAACTGGCTGTGTGAATAAAGTAGCACGGCACGCTGGTTTGCGTTATCACCGGCTGTGTATACAGCATAAGTGTCAGCATCTATGCTCTCACAGGAGTGGAACCGCGGAAAATTTTTCGTCTCCTGGCTTTTGCCAGGGGACGTTATTTTTTTGATACAAGGTTTCCAAAGTCAAAACAGTTCGTGCTTGCACGAAACTGTTTTTGACCTTGGAAACCGTACAAGAATGAGAATGCAGCGATTTCCGAAGGAAATCAGCGAATTCGAATGCTTGTAGACTTGCGAGAACTGCAAAGCAGTGGAGCAAGTCGTAGGTATCAAAAATGCGGATAAGTATTTTCGAAGCAAGAAGGGAGTGGCATGAGAATCGTTCAATATGTACTTGATGAAATTTCACTGATCAGAGAACGGGATCCGGCAATTAATTCACCGGCAGAGGTATTTTTGTATCCCTGTTTCTGGGCAGTACTTTGGTATCGTCTTGCGCACAGGCTTTATCTGAAAAAAAGATATTTTGCAGCGCGTATGATTTCTCAGTGTACAGCACGAAGAACTGGAATTGAGATCCACCCGGGAGCCAAGATTGGAAAAGGATTTTTTATTGATCATGGTCATGGTGTTGTGATTGGAGAGACAGCAGAGATTGGTGACAATGTTACCTTATACCAGGGCGTTACACTTGGCGGTACAGGAAAAGAGCATGGAAAACGCCATCCGACAATTGGAAATAATGTTATGATCAGTGCAGGCGCTAAGGTTCTCGGCTCCATTACAATTGGAGACAACTGTAAGATCGGTGCTGGAAGTGTTGTATTAAAACCAGTTCCGCCAAATTCTACGGTGGTAGGAGTTCCAGGACGTGTTGTCAAGCGTGATAATGTACGATTGCCGCAAACTGATCTTGATCAGGTGCACTTGCCAGATCCGGTGCTTGCTGATATTGAACAGCTTAAAAAGCAGTACGCTAAGCTGTATCAAACGGTTGAAAAATCACAGATGAAAACGAAAAGAAGAAAGGAAAAAACATGGAAATCTACAATACATTAACAAAACGAAAAGAAGAATTTAAGCCGCTTGAGCCGGGAAAGGTAAAAATGTATGTGTGCGGTCCTACAGTATACAATTATATTCATATTGGAAATGCACGTCCGATGATCGTATTTGATACTGTGCGCCGCTATATGGAATATAAGGGCTATGATGTAAATTATGTTTCAAACTTTACTGATGTAGATGATAAGATCATCAAAAAGGCAAATGAGGAAGGCGTTGATGCATCTGTTATCTCTGAACGCTTTATAAAAGAGTGCAAGCAGGATATGGCTGCTATGAATGTAAAGCCGGCGACAACTCATCCTCTTGCAACACAGGAAATCGATGGAATGATCGATATGATCAGTACTCTGATCGAAAAAGGTCACGCGTATGAGAAGAATGGAACTGTTTACTTCCGTACTGCAAGTTTTAAGGAATATGGCAAGCTTTCACATAAGAATCTTGATCATCTTCAGTCAGGTTTTCGCGATTTAAAGGTAAGCGGCGAGGAAGACAAGGAAAGCCCACTTGATTTTGTTTTGTGGAAGCCAAAGAAGGAAGGAGAGCCATATTGGGAGTCTCCGTGGAGCGAAGGACGTCCGGGCTGGCATATTGAGTGCTCTGTTATGTCAAAGAAATACTTAGGTGAGCAGATTGATATTCATGCCGGCGGTGAGGATTTGATTTTCCCGCATCATGAAAATGAGATTGCACAAAGTGAGGCATGCAACGGAAAAGAGTTTTCTCATTATTGGATGCACAATGCGTTCTTAAATATTGATAATCGTAAAATGAGTAAGTCACTTGGCAACTTCCTGTTAGTAAGAGATATTGAGAAAAAGTATGATCTTCAGGTACTTCGTTTCTTTATGTTAAGTGCACATTACAGAAGTCCATTGAATTTCAGTGCAGAACTTATGGGAGCAGCAAAGAACGGACTTGATCGTATCTTAACATGCGCTGCATGGCTTCAGAAACAGTCTGCTAACGAGGGTGAGCTTACTAATCAGGAGAGCGAAGTAGTCGAGGAAGCAAAGAAATATGTAGGCAAGTTTGAGGCAGCAATGGAGGATGACTTTAACACAGCAGATGCAATTGCAGCTATTTTCGAGCTTGTAAAATATGTAAATACAAATAAGACAGATGAGCTTTCAGGAAAGGCAGCAAAGTCACTGTATGAGATTTTAAAGCAGCTTTGCGATATCCTTGGTATTATCATTGAGAAAAAAGAAGAACTTTTGGATGCTGATATCGAAGCTTTGATCGAGGAGCGTAAGCAGGCAAGAAAGGCAAAGAACTTTGCGCGTGCCGATGAAATTCGTAATGAGCTTGCAGATAAGGGCATTATTCTTGAGGATACAAGACAGGGTGTAACCTGGAAGCGTGTGTAATAAAAATCAGGAAGATATAGAAAGAGGAAATACATGGAACAAAATCAGCAGCTGCTTGAACAGATCCAACAGAAATTTTTATTAAAGCAGATGCCTGCAAAGGAATATTCACCTTTGGTGCTTGCTTATATTGGTGATGGGATTTACGATATGATTGTCCGCACGATTTTTGTAAGCCACGGAAATACACAGGTGGATAAATTAAATAAGCAGGCAAGCAGTGTCTGCCGTGCCTCTTCACAGGCTGCGATTGCATTTGCGATTGCACCGCTTTTGACAGAGGAAGAGACATCTGCTTATCGCAGAGGCCGTAATGCAAGATCTTTTACAAAGGCAAAGAATGCGACGATGTCTGATTATCGTCATGCAACTGGATTAGAGGCACTTTGTGGTTATCTGTATTTAAATGGTGAGATGGAGCGTTTGCTTGATCTTCTTTCAGAGGGCTTTGTGCGCACAGGTGTGCTGTGCGTCGAAGCACCTGAAAAAGAAAAGCTGCATCAGGAAGAAGAAAGGACGAAGGAATAAAGAAAAATATGGGATATCATGAATCATTAACAGAGGGCCGAAACGCGGTTCTTGAAGCATTTCGAAGCGGAAAAACTGTTGACAGACTGTTTGTACTGGATGGCTGTCAGGACGGACCTGTAAAGACAATCCTGCGTGAAGCAAAGAAGCAGGACACTATGGTGCAGTATGTAAAGAAGGAACGTCTTGATCAGCTGTCTGAGACTAAGAATCATCAGGGTGTGATTGCATATTGTGCAGCATGTGAGTACGCAGAGGTCTCTGATATTTTAGAGAATGCAAAGAAAAAGGGTGAGGCACCGTTTATTGTGCTTCTTGATGGGATTGAAGATCCTCACAATTTAGGCGCTATCATTCGTACTGCAAATCAGGCGGGTGCACATGGTGTAATCATTCCAAAGCGCAGAGCAGTTGGTTTAACAGCGACAGTTGCACGTACCTCTGCTGGGGCAGTAAATTATACGCCTGTTGCAAAAGTAACAAATCTTGTTACTGTAATGGAAGACTTAAAGAAAGAGGGAATGTGGTTTGTCTGTGCAGATATGGACGGCGAGGAAATGTATTCCCTTAATTTGAAGGGACCTATCGGTCTTGTCATTGGAAATGAAGGAGAGGGTGTATCAAGACTTGTAAAGGAACATTGTGATATGGTTGCCTCTATCCCAATGAAGGGTGACATCGATTCCTTAAACGCATCTGTAGCTATGGGTGTTCTGGCATACGAGATTGTAAGACAGAGACGCTAAACAGATAGTATGAATTTTGACACAATTTAGCTCTTTGTATAGTCGGAGAGCTAAATTGATGTCTTTTTTAATAAAAATAAAAAAACTTAAAAAAGGTGTTGACAAAACATTCGGAAAGTAGTATAGTAGTGCGTGTCGAGCGAAATAAAGTCCGGCAAACAAGCTGATGTGGCACAGGTGGTAGCGCACCTCATTGGTAATGAGGAGGTCACGGGTCCGAGTCCCGTCATCAGCTTTTTGACAAGGCTTTCTGAGAGATCAGGAAGCCTTTTAAGTTATAATTATAACGAAGCCCGAAGGTGAATGGATTTCACGAGCCGGGCACTTGAAATCAGAAAGAAAAGGTTGACATTTAAAGACCTTTGACATATCCTAGTAGATAAGGGCATTGCGCTTAATTAAAGGAGGAAGACTATGGAGAATAAAGACATCGTCCTGGAAGAAAACAAAGAAGAAAAGACGACAGTCTCAAAAAATTTTATAGAGATGATCATCGATAAGGATTTAGCGGAGGGAACTTATGACCACGTTCAGACAAGATTTCCACCGGAGCCAAATGGCTATCTGCACATTGGACATGCAAAGTCTATTTTATTAAATAGTGGACTGGCAAAGGAATATAATGGCAAGTTTAATCTGCGTTTTGATGATACAAATCCAACAAAGGAAAAGACTGAGTTTGTTAAGTCTATCACCGAGGATGTAAAGTGGCTTGGTGCTGATTTTGAGGACAGACTGTTCTTTGCATCAGATTATTTTGATCAGATGTATGAGTATGCCGTATTCCTGATTAAGAAGGGAAAGGCATTTGTTTGTGATCTGACAGCAGAGCAGATTCGTGAGTACAGAGGAACCTTGACTGAGCCAGGCAAGGAGAGCCCATACCGCAACAGAAGCGTAGAGGAAAATCTGCAGATGTTTGAGGAGATGAAAAACGGTAAGTATGCAGACGGAGAGAAGGTACTTCGTGCAAAGATTGACATGGCTTCCCCGAACATGAACATGAGAGATCCGGTTATCTATCGTGTGGCTCATCTGACTCATCATAATACAGGAGACAAGTGGTGCATCTACCCGATGTACGATTTTGCCCACCCCATCCAGGACGCCATCGAGGGCATCACCCACAGCATGTGCAGCCTCGAGTTCGAGAACCACCGCCCGCTGTACAACTGGGTCATCGAGAACATTTTTGGCACCGAGTTCCCCAAGCAGCGTGAGTTCGCCCGCCTGAACATGACCAACACCGTCATGAGCAAGCGCTATCTGCGTGAGCTGGTGGAGATGGGCATCGTGGACGGCTGGGATGACCCCCGCATGCCCACCCTGTGCGGCCTGCGCCGCCGCGGCTACACCGCTTCTTCTATCTTCACCTTCGTGCGCGAGGCCGGCATCTCCAAGTCCGACAACCTCATTGATATGCGCCAGCTGGAAGCCTGCATCCGCAGCGAGCTGGACCTGACCGCACAGCGCCGCATCGCCGTGCTGGACCCCGTCAAGCTGGTGGTGGACAACTACCCCGCCGACAAGACCGAGTATTTCGACATCGCCAACAACCCCAACCGTGAAGCCAACGACACCACTACCCGCAAGGTCGCCTTCACCAGGGAGCTGTGGATCGAGAACGAGGACTTCGCCGAGGTGCCGCCTCCGAAGTTCAAGCGCCTGACCGTCGGCGGTGAAGTCCGTCTGATGGGCGGCTATATCGTCAAGTGCGAGAGCGTCGAGAAGAACCCCGACGGCAGCATCGCTGTCATCCACTGCACTGCCGACCTCGAGACCGGCAACGGCAACCCTGCCGATGGCCGCAAGGTCAAGGGTACCATCCACTGGGTGAGCGCCGCCCACGCCGTGGATGCCGAGGTACGCCTGTACGACAAGCTCTTCACCGAGGCGAACATGAACGCCATCCCCGAGGGCAGCGATTACAAGGATTATCTGAATCCCGACAGTGTTGTCGTCCGCAAGGGCTGCAAGCTGGAAGAGGCTCTGGCCGACGCAAAGCCCGGCGATAAGTTCCAGTTCGTGCGCACCGGTTTCTTCACGCCCGACTCGAAGAACCCCGGCGTGTACAATCGTGTCGTGACCCTGCGCGACAGCTTCAAGCCCGCAAAGTAACGAGCGGACCCCAAACATCGCAAAAGGAGCACTTCACAGACCATGAAAAAACACATGACCCGCAACATTATCCTCATGCTGGTGCTGGACGTCATCCTCGGCATCGTGCTGGCCCTCTATATCGCCAACACCGGCACCGTGCCTGCTGCTGATAACGCCGACACCTACACCGACGGCACCTACACCGCCAGTGCGCAGGGCTGTCTGAGCGAGGTGGGCGTTACCGTGACCATCACCGGCGGCAAGGTGACGAATGTTGTGATAGACGCTTCCGGCGAGAGGCCGGAGCTGGGCGGCAAGGCGGCAGAGACGCTGTCGGCCTCCCTGCTGGCGGCTGGCTCGACCGTTGGAGTGGATGCTGTCTCCGGCAGCACCATGACCAGCGACGCGGTATTTGCGGCAATGAACGATTGCCTTGCACAGGCCGCACAGTGATGAAGTTTTGAACGGAGCTGCTGCACGGCGTGTCTGTGCGGCAGCTTTTTTGTGAGCGAGGTTCTTATGATACTGGATATTCTGCCGCTGGCGGGCGGCACGGCCCGCCTTGTGCGGGTGTACGGCGGCGAGCCCTGCGTAAAGCTGCCTGGGGCTGTTCCTGCGCCGGAAGGGGAGGGCCAGTGGCCCATCACCGAACTGGGAGATTACTGCTTTTCCGAAAAGCCCCGGGGTCTGCCCGGGCCGGAAAAGATCTGCCGCTATGAGCGGGCCGAGGACGGCAAGCTCTGTCTGACCCGTGCTTTTGGCCGGGATGTGAGCGGCAAAGAGCGGTACAGCTTTGACTTCGACGCCCCCGCCGCCCCGGCGCAGGACGACGAGCTCCACCCCATCTGCGGGAACTTCCTCGAAGAAGTCACCCTGCCGGATAGTCTGCGGGTCATCGGCAGCTGCACATTCTACAACTGCCGCAGGCTGCGCCGCCTGACTGCCGGGACAGGAGAGCTGACCATGGGCAGCGATGTCTTCCTCAACTGCTTTGCGCTGGAAGATCTCATCATCCGCGCTACGCCCGAGCAGGCCACCGGACTGTTTGCCCTCGTGGGCAGCATCACCGAGGCCGTGCGGGCGCTGTTCTGGCCGGTGGGGGAGGCCGCACCCCGGGCGGGGCTGTGGTATCCCGCCTACTGGGAGGACATCGAGGAGACACCCGCCCACATCCTGCTCCACACCTTTTCGGGGCAGGGCTACCACTACCGGCAGTGCTTTCTCGAAAATAAGCTTCTCCCGGCGGAGTACGACGCCATCTTCCCGCAGGGCCACGACGCCGATGACGCTTCCGTGATGGCGATGCTCTGCTTCGACCGCCTGCGCTGGCCGTGGCAGCTGAGCGATGCCGCCCGGGATGCATACCGGGACTTCCTCAAGACCAACACCGGGCGGGTGCTGACCCGTCTGCTCAAGGCGCAGGACACCGAGGGCATCAAAGTCCTGCTGGCGCTGGATGTGATGGATACGGATGCCTTTGCCGAGGGCGCTGCCCTCGCGGCCAAGGCCGACAATGCCGAAGCTGCCGCCCTGCTGGCCGACGCAGAGCACAAAAAGCGTGCCGCTGCGCCCCAAAAGAAGAGGTATGATTTTGATTTCTGAGAAGGAAAAGTTTTTTGACCCCCGCAAGCCCTTCCAGTCGGCCCGGCCTGAGACTCACGAAGAGTGGCAGGCCCGGATGGGCGGCGAGGTGCTGGCCGTGGTGCGCAGCGGGCTGTATCTGGACTTCCGCTTTTTAGACCAGGCCCTCTCGGCCCTGACGCCCACCGCCGACGAGCGGTGCGGTGTGCTGGCGACGGATGGAACCATCCTCTGCTACCAGCCCAGCGCCCTGCTTCGGCTCTACCAGAAGAACCCCAAATATCTCAACCGGCTCTACCTCCACACGGTGTTCCACTGCATCTTCCGCCATCTCTGGCTGCGCGGCAAGCGGGACAAACGCCTGTGGGACCTTGCGTGTGACATTGCGGTGGAGAACGTCATCGACGGTCTTGGCCGCAAGAGCGTCCAGCGCCCCCTGACGTGGGTGCGCCAACACGCCTATGAGGAGATCATCGCGCAGGAAAAAGTGGCTGCTGCAGCGCCCATCTACCGCTGGCTGGTGCGGCAGACTCCCGGCGTTCTCCGCCAGCTGGAAAAAGAATTCTACACCGACGACCACCGCCTCTGGCCCAAAGATGCCCCCGAACAGCCTCAGCAGATGCCTGCGCCGCTGCCCCAGAGGACGTGGCAAAAAATCGGCGAGCGGATGCAGACAGAGCTGGAACTCCGGGACAAAGAGGCCGGTGAGGGCGCGGATGCCATGCGGGAGCAGATCAAAGCCGCAAACCGCAGCCGCCGCAGCTACGGCGACTTCCTGCGCCGGTTCTGCGTCACCCGGGAGGAAGTCCACCTCGACCCGGACGAGTTCG
>OLVO01004431.1_pt1 | contig 10524 bp, 10 predicted proteins | sample 1672571 | NCBI WGS metagenome assembly OLVO01 (sample SAMEA3136700, study PRJEB25190) | human gut metagenome | biome: human gut; feature: human-associated habitat; material: faeces | place: Austria | collected 2013 | reverse complement strand
ATTAAAACCATCACGGATTACTTTTGCGCAAAAGTAATCCGTGATGGTTTTAATAAAAATAGCACTTATTGGTATATTTGCTTAGGAGGTGTGGATCATGGCAGTTTTGAAGATAATATTAACAGTGATTTTTGTAATTGATTGTATAGCTTTATCAGCAATAGTGTTACTTCAGGAGGGTAAGAGCGCAGGACTTGGTGCGATAAGCGGCGCTGCTGAGACTTACTGGGGCAGGAACAAGGGACGTTCAGTGGAAGGTAAGCTTGAGAAGTTTACTACCATCGCTGCAATAGCTTTCCTTGTAATTGCATTAGTACTTAATGTATTTTAACTACTGACACCCTTGCAGATAACACTGCGAGGGTGTTTTTGCGTAAATGTGTAATTTTGTGAATGAGGCATGTTGCACGGCTTATCAGGTGCAGGAGGTTTAATCGATTGTTATTACGGAAGGTATTTAGTATATTGTGCAGCTATGAGGCTTATCAGATACACGATTGTTTAGTGAAACATCTGATATAATTAAATGTTTATTGTATAGAACGGAGGGGAATATGGACGAATTATTTGAGCAGAGAAAAAAGATGATAGCGGAGCTGGTTCATGATGAACTGTATGTTCCGATGAAGATAAAGGAGCTTGCAATTTTCTTAAATGTTGCGAAGGAGGACAGACATGAGCTTGAGCGCGTGCTTGACAGTCTTGTTTCGGAGGGAAAACTCACGCTTACCAAGAAGGGTAAGTATATGAAACCGGATGCTTCGCAGATAACAGGTGTGTTTGAGAGCCATCCAAACGGTTTTGGGTTTGTTGCGATAGAGGGAGAACCGGATGACGTGTTCATACCGGCTAAATACACAGCAGGTGCACTTCACCATGACAGGGTTCAGATAGTCATAACCTGTGAGAAATCACAGGGGAGAAGGCGTGAGGGAAGAGTTGTCAAGGTGTTAGAGCACGGGGCGGATCATCTTGTGGGTTACTATCAGAAGACGAAGAGCTACGGCTTTGTAAGACCCGATGACCAGCATTTTCTAAAGGATATATATATACCCGCCGGGTGTGATATGGGTGCGGTCAATGGACACAAGGTGGTTGTGAAGATAACCAATTACGGTGATGACACACATAAGCCTGAGGGAAAGGTGATTGAGATTCTCGGACATGTCAATGATCCGGGAACAGACATAATGTCCGTTATCGCGGCATATGATATACCGGTGGAGTTTCCAAAGGAGGTCATGGACAGCCTTTCGGCAATTCCGGACAGCGTGGATTCCAAGGCAAGCGCTGGCAGGGTTGATTTCCGTAATTTACAGACGGTCACAATCGACGGTGAGGACGCGAAGGATCTTGATGATGCCATAAGCATTTCAAAAAATAAGGATGGCTATACTCTTGGCGTGCATATCGCGGATGTCAGCAACTATGTGACGGAGAATTCACCGCTTGACAAGGAGGCAAAAAGCAGGGGAACCAGCGTGTACCTTGTCGACAGGGTTATACCTATGCTTCCGCATAAGCTCTCTAACGGAATATGTTCACTCAACGAAGGAGTTGACAGGCTGGCGTTAAGCTGTGTGATGGATATTGATTTTAAGGGAAATATAGTCGGGCACAGAATATGTGAGTCGGTCATAAATGTTGACCGCCGCATGTCGTACACATCCGTGAAGAAGATTCTTGTCGATGACGACGCAGAGGAGAAGGAAAAGTATTCCGACCTTGTTGATATGTTTTTCCTTATGAAGGAGCTGTCTGAGCTTCTAAGGAGCAGAAGAGAGAACAGAGGTTCAATAGACTTCGATTTTCCTGAGAGCAGGATTATTCTTGATGAAAATGGAAAACCTATAGATATCAAGCCTTATGAGCGCAATGTCGCCACAAGAATCATAGAGGACTTCATGCTTGCGGCAAATGAGACCGTGGCTGAGGATTTCTTCTGGCAGGAGCTTCCGTTCGTATACAGGACGCATGATGACCCGGACCCGGAGAAAATCAGAAGCCTTGCGACATTCATAAATAACTTCGGTTATTCAATCCGCATGGGTCAGGATTATGTCCACCCTAAGGAGCTGCAGAAGCTTCTTGCGTCCATACAGGATTCGCCTGAGGAGCCGCTCATATCAAGGCTCACGCTCAGAAGCATGAAGAGAGCGCAGTATTCGACGGAGTGCACCGGACATTTCGGACTATCCGCCAAGTATTACTGCCACTTCACATCGCCGATAAGAAGATATCCGGATCTCCAGATTCACAGGATTATCAAGGAGAATCTTCACGGTGGACTGACCGGAAGACGCATAGAGCATTATGAGCGTATTCTGCCCGAGGTTGCAAAGAATTCAAGCCTTATGGAGCGCAGAGCCGATGACGCGGAGCGTGACACCGATAAGCTCAAGAAGGTTGAGTACATGTCATCGCGTATCGGAAATATGTATGACGGAGTGATATCCGGAGTAACCGCTTATGGCTTTTATGTGGAGCTGCCTGATACCATAGAAGGAATGGTTCACATAAATACCTTGGAGGATGACTACTATATATTTGATGAGACACACTATGAGCTATACGGTGAAGTTACACATAAGACATATAAGCTGGGGCAGCAGGTAACCGTTGAGGTAGTGGGAACGGATAAGCTTATGAGAACCATTGATTTTGAGGTTGTGCAGAAGTGATATGCTATTATTTGGGTTATAGGAATAAAACGCCTGGTATTTAAAATACTTAGTGTTTAAAGTGCATAGTATTTAAAGTATTTTGAATTTAAAATGCTTAATATTTAAAGTGTTTTGTGTTTAAAATGCTCAGTATTTAAAATGTATTGTATTTGAAAACATAAACTGTTAGTTTAATTTCAAAATATCCATTGCAAAAAGCTTGGTTCATGTGGTATAATTCCGATTGTTGACGAAAGGAAAGAAAACTATGGGCGATAAAGATAATTACAAGTTAATAGCGAACAATAAAAAAGCCTACTTTGATTACTTTATCGAGGATACATGGGAAGCGGGTATTGCACTACACGGAACTGAGGTCAAGTCAGTCCGCATGGGGAAGTGCAGTATCAAAGAAGCTTTCATCCGTGTCGAGGACGGAGAGGTGTTTGTCTACAACATGCACATCAGTCCTTATGAGAAGGGCAACATTTTTAACAAGGATCCGCTCCGCGTTAAGAAGCTTCTTCTTCACAGACATGAGGTCAACAAGATTCTGGGTGAGGTGACCCAGAAGGGTTATACCCTTGTGCCGCTTCAGGTTTATCTAAAGGGCAGTCTTGTCAAGGTTCAGGTCGGACTTGGACGCGGCAAGAAGCTGTATGATAAGAGAGATACCATTGCCAAGAAGGATCAGCGAAGAGAAGCTGAGAAGGATTTCAAGGTCAAAAATCTCTACTAAAATATATCGTATACATCGGTGACGGATCTGGATAATGTTTTGAAAAGGTCTGCCAAGAGCTGCTCAGAGCTATGCTCTGTCTGCTATATATCCGGGGTAGTAAAGGTTTCGACGGGCTATTTGAAGTCGGAGAAGCAAGCCGCACGGTCATGCGTCAAATGCCAAAATTAAAATTAAACGCTGAAGATAATTTAGCAGTTGCAGCGTAAGCTGTGACAAAAGCTGCCCTTGATGGCAGCCGTTCGACCTAGCGCACCTACACGTTAGCAATCGGGCGTCGACTCTGTAGGAAACGACACGGGCAAAGCTTTGAACCCGCGGGCGTATTATGAAGCTACTAAAGTGCATATCCTGTTAACCGGAGCTGCATGGAGGGAACGGAAGCTGCTTAGCAGTTTCAAAAAGATTAACTAAGCTTGTAGAAGGACGATGGATAGTGGTTCGGACACGGGTTCGATTCCCGTCTACTCCACTTATCAACTATGTGACGAACCCACTATTCGCATTATGCTTTATGAGAATATGTGGCTTGTATCGAAGATAATCGCATGATTGGTGATGTAGAATGAAAAAGGGGCGTAAGTCCCTTTTTTGTATGATTGTAAATAGTCGAAAAACTCAAAACAGGCTACGGGGGTTTTTAGACTATCAATATTTATTGACTGTCTAAAAACTGTTTGACAGTCTAAAAACTTCTAAGCCTTGTAGATTCTGGGGTTGACGGCATTTTGTATTAACATTTTTATTCTCTAAGAACATTGTTTTATAAAAAAAGCGTCCCCAAAACGTCCCCAGCCTCAAAAATTGTAAATAGTCGAAAAACGTCTTTGTGGCAACATGGTTTTATCATAAACGGAAAACTATTGAATACCAAATGTTTTTGCAGGAATATCAATTCCTACCATTTTTCCGAAAGCCAATGCCCATTTGACAAAATTGTATGATATTGATGTGATTATATTGCCAGTTATAATATATCCATCCTTAATGGGCTTGTTTATATTGTCATCCCAGCCCACCATTTCTACTAAATCACTTTCGGAAAATCCTTCTTCAAAAATCTCTTCTTTATTGACACCAGCCATGAACGGTTTTCCATTAAGTAATCCGGCTCTGACAAGTAACAGAGGTGCAATTGAAATAGCTCCTATTGTTTTTCCGTCAAACTTTTTGATGAAATCTATTATTTTTTTGTTTTCAATAGCCTCTCTGATATCCATTGCACCAGGCAATATCAAGCTGTCATACGCATCCAAATCAAAATTATCAATAGTAGCATCGGGAATTACTGATAATCCATCTTCACTTCTGATTGCCTGTTTTGAAATCCCAAAAATTGTAATTGGTTTTTCAGCGAGTGCCAATATCTCAAGCGCAGGACTGATTTCAAAATTACAAAATGAATCATATAATAATACGGCAGTTTTTTTCATATCAATTTTCCTCCATATACAAATTCAGTCTGGTAAATTACCTTTTTAATTGTACCATATAGTTCTAAAAACTCAAAAGATTATTTTGCTCACTTTTCCCGTGTTTACTGAGAAACTGCTTATTAAGAAAGGATTGTAAAAGGCCGAGATATTGCTTGACACTGTCTAAAAACAGTAGTATTCTATTTGCAACAACATATAAGCGGTGTTCACGAAGTGCGTGCATGGTTTGAACGATAAGTTCATGAAGTCTATGAGGGTGCAGACTAAACTCGTAAGACAAAGTTTTATATGCTCCATGTCAGCTAGTCATACCAGCTGTGAGAACAAGCAGTTGCGAAGTTAAAAGCGGTGAACAGGAAAGTGTATAGCATAGCTATACGTTTTCCTGTCTGCCGCTTTTTTGTGCCTAAAATTATTTAAAGGAGTGACGACATGCTTGAAACAAGAAAAGGTGGACGACCGTCAAGACGACCTGATAAAGAAACGCTCCAGCATTTATCAGACATGCTGACAATAGAGCAGATTGCTCAGCTCTATTGTGTTGACCGTTCTACTGTTTGTAACTGGAAGAAATATTATAGACTGCCAAAGATTGGACGCCCAACAAAGCGTCCGTCAGCACGCAAATTAAGAAATCTGTGCAAAACATGTTCTGTTGTGGTCAAGCTTTTTTGTAACACTTGTGGCTAAAAAATAGCGCTTATCAATTTATGCTGCCGTCCTTGCTTCATATGGGGTTCGATAACCATTATAACTGTGTGGACGAACATGATTATAATCAACGTATGCAAATTCTTCTACCTTTTGATAGAGTGTTTCCTCTGTTGTAAACTCATACAAATTTGTGCATTCATTCTTCAAGGTATTGAAGTAACGCTCCATCGGTGCATTGTCGTACGGATATCCTGCTTTGCTCATGCTCTGTGTCACATTTACCGATTCGCAGAATTCGGTAAATGCTTTGGATGTATACTGTGAGCCTTGGTCAGAATGTAAGATAAGCCCCTCTTTGATGGTTGGCTGCGATTCCAGTGCTTTTCGGAGCGTTCGGATTGAAAGATCACTGGTAATGTTACGATCTGTTATGTTGGCAATCACACTCCGGTCATGCAAATCTATAATAGTACAGTTATAGCGTACTTCATGATTTGCAAGGAACAGATAGGTGAAATCCGTGCACCATTTTCGATTGATTTCATCTGCTGTGAAATTCTGCTTCAGCTTATTATCGAATAGCTTATGCGGTTTTCCATGCTCATATCCCGGCTTTTTGGGACGGACAACATCAGATCTATCTTGAACATGTAGATGGACTGATGTGCAGTGAAAAGATATTGTATAATTACGTGGATGCCCAGCTCTTTGATATTAGGAACATTGATCTGCCCCGTAAAGTGAAATACCGTCCTCGTTATAAGAAGGTTAAATTTAGATAGAAACCAACATAAGTTCATGTTATAATTAGTTATCTGATTAGTGCAACATGATTATATAAAAATGGAGTTGAGATTATGCTGAAAAACAACCTGGAAATAGATGCTAAGGTAAAGTGCCTCGAAGAAGGAGTTACTCAGGCGCAGCTTGCGGAGAAGATTGGAACTTCGGCTCCGTATGTAAGCCGGCTGATAAACAAGAAAGAGGGCATTTTGAATAAGACTTTTGTAGAAATGCTTGAAGCTCTCGGCTACGACATTCAACTGACCTATGTAAAAAGATAAGTGAAAATTGCAAGCTGGTAGAGAAAAATACTCAAAAAGGCAATTGCTCATGTAGCTAATCAGAGAATTGAGATTGACTTGGATGATGGTGTAAAGGTAAATTATGCGAAGCTCCAAGGCGTGGAAGTGGCGCAGGAAGGTAAGAAAGCATTAAAAATAGATTTGCTGGCAAGAATATAGAGTGAATGAGGTGAATTGAAAATGAAAATTAAAAAATTAACATTAAATAATTTTATGGCTTTTGATAATGCCGAAATTAATTGGTCAGATAATATCAATATTATCTGCGGTGAAAACAGTACCGGCAAAACAACACTTTTAAAAGTGATGTATTCTTTGATAAAGCCATTTAGTAGTGGAGACAAAGATAATCTTACAAAGGAGATGGAAGAACAGGTTTTTGTAAAAAAAATTCAAGGTGTGTTTCGACCGGATGAAATGAAAATTGGCAGACTTGTAAGCCGAAAACAGGGAAGTAACCGAACGGATTTTTCTATTGATTTAGAAAAGAAACAAAAAATCTCAGTTGGATTTGGAAACAGGCAGGAAAATCATGCAGATGTTTCTGCATTTCAGGAAGAAAAAACAAAAAAATATGATGTTATATATATCCCTACAAAAGAAATGATTTCCACGGTGGAACATTTTGTATCTTTATATGATGAATATCATATAGATTTTGAAGAAATGTATTATGATCTTGCAAAGCTTTTAGACAGACCACTTTCAAAAGGTCCTAATACTACGGAGCAGAATCAGGTATTAAGCAATCTCGAAGATATTATGAAAGGACAAATTGTACAGAAAAACAAGAAATTCTATTTCAAAATAAAAGGTGAGGGTGAATTTGAGATGGGGTTGCTTTCAGATGGATACAGGAAGCTATCTATGATTATATATATGATTCTTTCTGGAAGTTTGAATAAAAATACTATCTTATTTTGGGATGAACCGGAAACAAATATGAACCCTAAAATGATTCGCCCGATTGTACAGGCAATGGTAGCATTAGCGCAGATGGGAGTGCAGATTTTTGTTTCCACACATGATTATTTTATTCAGCAGGAATTTAATATGGTAGCCTCTTATCCTGAGCTAAATCCAAAAAAACTGGATATTAAGTTTATTTCATTGTTTAGGGATGAAAAAACGCGGGATGTTCATTATGAGATGAAAAATTCAGCATCGGATTTGGAGCATAATGCAATCATGCAGGAGTTTGATGCAATGTATGATAGAGAACAGGGGATTATTTATGGAGAATAACATAAAGGAAGAAAGCAGATTAAAGTTCCAGTTTGCAGAAAATGATATAGTGATAAAATTTGATGATACAAAATTTTATCGAGACTATTTTAATAAATTACCAGAGGCAAAAGGTGTTGATTTTATTTCTGTTGCAAAAGATAAGATTGCATTTATAGAAGTAAAAAATTGTACTGGAGATGAAGGTAACAATCGGTGGAGAATTGTGCCGGATAACCGAAAACGCAATACAACCCATACATCCGTAAATGTGGAAGGACGTGATAGTCTGGATATTGAAATAGCACAGAAAACTGCAATGACATTAGCAGCTTTAGTTGGAGCAAAATCATTTAGAAATACAAAAGAGTGTTTGAATGAATTAAGGGAATATATTCAAATTTTATCAGAAGATAGTTTTTCGAATGATTCAAAAAAGAAATATGTAATATTGTTTCTGGAAGGTGATTTTGGTACAAGAACCCGAACTAAGAAGATGATTATGAAGGAATTGCAGGACAGTATGAATAAAAAACTTCGATGGATTGATTGCAGAGTATCTGTTGTCGATTCTGATTCGTATGATCCGAAAGTGTTTCAGATTACAAGTTAAGGGAAGGTCGCTTTAAGCTTATTTTGAATCATATAATGTTAAGCTGTGGATGGTTTAGATTGCTGGCGAAGACAAAGGAAATAAATTATCAGGAGAACATCACAAAATGAAAAATGTAACACTTGTTATCATGGCCGCTGGGATCGGCAGTCGTTTTGGCGGCGGAATTAAACAGTTGGAACCGGTTGGACCGAACGGAGAGATCATTATGGATTATTCGATCCATGATGCGCTGGAAGCAGGATTTAATAAAGTGGTATTTATTATCAGAAAAGACCTGGAGAAAGATTTCCGCGAAGTGATCGGCAACCGTATGGAGAAGCTGGTGGAGACCGCTTATGCATTTCAGGAGATCGATGACCTTCCGGCTGGATTCACAAAACCTGCCGACAGAACCAAGCCGTGGGGTACCGGTCAGGCGATCCTTTCCTGTAAAGATCTGGTGAATGAGCCATTTGCGGTGATCAATGCAGATGACTATTATGGAAAAGAAGCATTTGTTAAGCTTCATGATTTCCTCGTAGGCTATACGCCGGAAAAAGCGAATCAGTTCTGTATGGCAGGTTTCATTTTAAAAAATACTTTAAGTGAGAATGGTGCCGTTACCAGAGGTATCTGCGAGACAAATGAGGAAGGTTATCTTACAGCAGTACATGAAACCTCCAATATTGTTAAGACTCCAGAGGGTGCAGCAGTAGATAACGATGGACAGCTCACTTCAATTAATGCAGAATCCTACGCATCCATGAATATGTGGGGACTTACACCGGAATTCATGCAGACTTTAGAAGATGGATTTAAAGAGTTCTTTGCTAACATGGGGGACAAAGATATTTTGAAAGCAGAATATTTACTGCCAATTTACATAGATGAACTTCTTCAGGCAAGCAGAGTTTCCGTAAAAGTGTTAGATACGAATGACAAGTGGTTTGGAGTAACCTATAAAGAAGATAAAGACTATGTAGTGAAATCATTTGCCAAGCTGATAGAAGATGGTGTATATCAGAAGAATTTATTTGAAGATTTGAAATAAATAGTGAAGGAGAACAATGGGAAGTAAGATAATCGAAATATTTAATAAAATAGCATATAATGTATTATCAGCATTTTATCAGCCCTTCTGGGCTGCCGTTCTCCTTGCCTTTTTAACAATGTTCTTATATTTATATGGTAAGGAGCATGGGTGGAAAAAGAATAATTTTATCCGAAATATGTTTGCAACATGGTGGAGAGCATTTAGAAGTTCTTCAAATTTTCGCCGAACATTCTTATTAGCTTTTTATACAGCAATGATATTACTCCGAACAGTTTTAAATCGTGAGATATGGTTTGATCCACTTGGAAAGCTTTTTGGAGGATGGGGATTATATGAGGATGGAGAGTTTACAACAGAATCTATAGAGAATTTCATGTTATTTGTTCCATTTTCTATTTTGCTGTTATGGGCATTTCAAAAAGAATTACTTGATGAATCTGAGAATATTAGATTTGGAAAAACCGTTTGGGAAGCCACAAAAGTTGTAGCAGTATTTTCTTTTCTGATAGAATTTACTCAGCTATTATTCCATCTTGGAACATTTCAAATATCAGATCTGACCTATAATACACTTGGTGGAGCAGTAGGCGGTGTCATCTATTATTTGGGATATTCCAGAAAACGAAAGAAATAAAATAAGAAACAGAGGACAGCTATCGGAGCAAGGAATCCTCTGTTTTAGGTGCAAGATGATTGGATTCACATGAAAATAGGAGTTATAAAATGGCAGGAAGACCAAAAAAGAAACCAGAATATAATCCAGAACTTCAATTTAACAATTTTCTTCAAGAGTTAAGAGATTCCTATGAAGAAGCAGATTCCTTAAGATCAATGGCAGATGAGTTAAATATTAGTCTACTTAAACTCCGTAAGTTACTTATTACTGCAGATGTATTTACATCAGATATATGTACAGAAATCAATGATCTGCATCAGTCGGGAAAAAAGATTCCGGAGATTATGAAACTCACAGGTCTTTCCAGAGCATCGGTTCATTCCTATTTGCCCTACACAAAGGGTCTTTATAATGCTGCAGAGATAAGCATAAATGCGGAGCGGTGCCGGACATATAAG
>OLVO01004430.1_pt1 | contig 10525 bp, 9 predicted proteins | sample 1672571 | NCBI WGS metagenome assembly OLVO01 (sample SAMEA3136700, study PRJEB25190) | human gut metagenome | biome: human gut; feature: human-associated habitat; material: faeces | place: Austria | collected 2013 | reverse complement strand
CAGCGGTCCCGAAAAATCGATCGTCACGCAGTCCTTTCCCATATGGAAGCCGATATTCGAATAGCCGTGGGTATGACAGATGATACCGGAAATGATATGTTCTCCGGAATGCTCCCGCATATGCATCAGCCTTCTGTCCCAGTCAATGGTTCCATGCACGCAGCTTCCAACCTCCAACGGGGCGCTGCACAAATGGAAAATTATGCCGTCCTTTTCCTGTACATCTGTCACCCGGGCGCCGCCGAGTACACCGAAATCGCAGGGCTGACCGCCGCCCTCCGGATAAAAAGCGGTTCGATCCAGAGCAACCTCCCAGAGTGGCGCATCCGGCCGCGCTGCTTCGCCAACTGCCTGCTGACCATTCACGTCTCGCTCCGTGCCTTCCTTCAACACCTGGCAGCTTACGACCGCCGCATCAAATTCTGTCAGATACGCATTCACATCATATAATTTTTCTGTCATCTTTCTCGCTCATTTCTGCGCACGCTTTTTGCGCATGTCGAGTTTGTGTCAAGTGCGCGCAGACACAAATCTCGCGATTGAAAAAGTTTATTTTTCAATCTTATTCCTCATTTCGTGCTGCTTTAATGCATTCCGGAAAAAATCGCGCACGCCGTCTCCCTCTTCCTCCGGCATTGTAGCTTCTCCATCATAAAAGTGTCTGCCTGTCCGGTAATCTGCACAGATCGCATCCAGAGGAAAGCCTTCCATCCGCTGTGGCCGCTCCTCTGTCATCAGCCAGAATTTTTTCCAGTTCAGTGTACCGCCTCTGGCTTCGTAAATTTCATTCTCAGAAAAAACCAGGCAAATCGCGTTCTGATACTGTGCGACGCACCGCCCGCCAAACTCTGCGGCAATCTTCTTATAATATTTCCGCATCTGCTCATCCGTCAGGTTGACACCGTTTACCCGCCGTACATGCACGCCCGGCTGACGCTCCTTGGGCAGTCCTTCTATATAAAGACCGCTGTCCTGTGAAAAAACCGGCTGCCCGCAGATTCGGTAATATGCGAGGGCTTTCTGCCGCGCATTCTCCAGCGGGTCCTTCCCACATTCTTCTATCTCTCCCCAGCAAAATGGCAAATCCTTTAAACCGAGCAGGCGAATTTCCTGCAGCGTGCTCAGGTAATGGCGCATCAGATCGAGCTTCCCGGCGTTCCCTGTTCCATAAATCAACGTTGTTGTTTTCTTTTGCATTTTGTCTCCATTTGGCAGATAAGAATCTAAGATTCTGCCTCGCACGCGTATCATCACATGCGCAATTCAGTTTATTCTACCATATCCGTTCCAAAGCCGCCACCAGGAAAAGCGTTTTGCAAAAAAGCACGGCAATCATTCCAATTTTTGACCCGTTTTAAATTTTCTGCCTTTTCTGATTTTTATAGTTATTTCCTGTTATATTCTTTTTTTCATATTCGTGTCTATCGTTTTTTCGACTTATTTATTTATTTTGCTGCATTACCTCGTTTTTATATTTCATTTTTTATGCATATTTTTCTTAAATTTTCTTCAAAAAACACTTGTCAAAACTCGATCCATGCCATATAATATATCTTGTCGCTGAGCGATACAGAGATTCAGCAAAACAAAAGAAAATGCACCGCTAGCTCAGTTGGTAGAGCACCTGACTCTTAATCAGGGTGTCCAGGGTTCGAACCCCTGAAGGCGCACTAAGAACACTGTTTTTGTAGACACAGGAGCTACGGGGACGGTGTTTTTTTGTTCTCCTGTTTTCAGATGCACATAAGAACATGATACCCTCTCCGATTCCTTTTCAGTTTATATTTCTTTTAGAATTTCTTTTCAATTCTTTTCTTGTAAATTTCCCAGGCCGGACGCATAATAAACTTAATCTGAAACGTTTTTAAGACACTATTTTTCCCGGACATCCCGACATGTCCGTGCCGTGCAGACAGCGCACAGAATGGAGACACCTATGACAACCAATCCCGATGACAAAAAACCAAAACAAGTGCTTGCCACGTATGCCGTCATCGCTCTGATCGTTATGTTCCTGCTTAATATTTTTGTTCTTCCGGGGATCATGGAACGAAGCATCAGGGAAACGACCTACAGTGACTTTTTAAAAGGTATCGACAGCAAACAGATTCAGGAGGTCCAGTTCGACGTCCAGGATTCTATCATTTATTACACCATCAAACAGGATGGCAAAACTCAGGTCTGCAAGACCGGTCTGATCAACACCGACAGCGAATTGATCGATAAGATCACTTCCTCCGGTGCGGCTCTGACCAGCGAGATTCCGACTCAGCAGTCCCCTCTGATGAATATGCTGATCGGTTTTATCCTGCCTACTATTATTTTCATCTTTTTAGGCCAGCTGCTCTTTAAAAAGATGACCAACAGCATGACCGGAGGTCCCGGCGGCGCGATGTCGTTCGGCAAGAGTAACGCCAAGGTTTATGTCAAATCCTCCACCGGCATCAAGTTTTCCGATGTAGCAGGTGAAGATGAGGCAAAAGAGCTTCTGACCGAAATCGTAGACTTTTTGCATAACCCTGAAAAATACCGCGCAATCGGCGCAACAATGCCCAAAGGCGCACTGCTCGTAGGCCCTCCCGGAACCGGTAAAACCCTGCTTGCCAAGGCAGTCGCCGGTGAAGCGGACGTTCCCTTCTTCTCCATTTCCGGTTCTGAATTCGTGGAAATGTTCGTCGGCATGGGCGCAGCCAAGGTACGTGACCTGTTCAAGCAGGCGAGTGAGAAGGCTCCCTGTATCGTCTTCATCGATGAGATCGATACAATCGGTAAAAAGCGTGATGGACAGATCAGCGGCAACGACGAGCGGGAACAGACCTTAAACCAGCTGCTGACAGAAATGGACGGTTTCGATGGTTCCAAAGGCGTTGTCATCCTGGCAGCGACGAACCGCCCGGATTCCCTTGATCCTGCGCTGACCAGACCAGGGCGTTTCGACCGCCGAATTCCGGTTGAGCTGCCTGACTTACAGGGCCGCGAAGATATCCTGAAGGTACATGCCCGTAAGATCAAGATTGCAGATAATGTAAACTTCCATGAAATCGCAAAAGCTGCTTCCGGTGCCTCCGGCGCTGAACTCGCCAACATCGTCAACGAAGCTGCTCTGCGTGCAGTCCGCGACGGTCGTCGTTTTGCAACACAGGCAGACCTCGAAGAAAGCATCGAGGTTGTTATCGCAGGCTACCAGAAAAAGAGCCGCGTGCTCTCCGAAAAAGAAAAACTGATCGTTTCCTATCATGAAGTCGGTCATGCCCTTGTCGCCGCCCTGCAGACGAACTCCGCACCGGTACACAAGATCACGATCATTCCCCGTACCAGCGGTGCACTTGGTTATACCATGCAGGTCGAGGAAGGCGAACGTTTCCTGATGTCCAAAGAAGAAATGGCAAATAAGATTGCAACGCTGACCGGCGGCCGCGCAGCAGAAGAACTCATCTTCCACTCCATCACAACCGGCGCCTCCAACGATATCGAGCAGGCAACCAAGCTCGCCCGTGCAATGATCACCCGCTACGGCATGAGCGATACTTTCGATATGGTTGCAATGGAAACCGTTGCAAACCAGTATCTGGGCGGCGATTCCTCCCTTTCCTGCTCACCCGAGACACAGACCCAGATCGATACCCTGACCGTCGACCTTGTAAAAGCACAGCACCAGAAAGCGATCCAGCTTCTGCAGGATAACCTGCCAAAGCTTCATGAAATCGCTAAATACCTGTACGAGCATGAAACGATTACAGGCGAAGAATTTATGACGATTCTGATGCGCAAGCCTGAGCTCGCAGCGGCGGATTCCGCAGCTTCCGGCAACTGACCGACAACGGCAACCGCCACCGGCTGCTTCACACCTGGCTTTTTCAGCCGGCGGAGATTTTTCAAAAATCTCCGCCGGTTTTTGCGTACAGGGATCTCCCTCTCTATATGCAAAATTCTCTCTTCTGGTATCGTTTTTTTGAACGCTTCCGGACATCTCTTTTTCTTTCCTTTTCCCGTCTTATGAGGTATACTGAAAGCAGTGAAATTTACCCGGTGGAGGTATAGGTATATGAAATATATTCAACTTGGAAAAAGTGGACTGACAGTCCCTTCCGTTGCCCTCGGCTGCATGCGCATCCGCGACGTTTCCGCTAAAGAAGCCGAGGAACTCGTTGCAACGGCACTGGAGCTTGGCTGCAACTTTTTCGAACACGCCGACATCTACGGTCAGGGCACCTGCGAGGAAGCGTTTGCAGACGCGATCCACATGTCCCCATCTGTCCGCGACAAGATCCTTCTGCAGTCCAAATGCGGCATTGTTTCCGGCGTTATGTATGATTTTTCCAAAGAACACATTTTATCTTCTGTAGACGGCATTCTGAAGCGTCTGCGCACTGACTATCTGGATGTGCTTGTCCTGCACCGTCCGGATGCCCTGATGGAGCCGGAAGAAGTGGCAGAAGCCTTCAACCAGCTGCAGCAAAGCGGCAAAGTCCGCAACTTCGGCGTTTCCAACCACAAATCCAGCCAGATCAGGCTGCTGCAGAAATATATCAGCCAGCCCCTCGTAACCGACCAGCTGCAGTTTTCCCTGCCCAACTCCTCCATGATCCAGAGCGGCATGGAAGTCAACATGACAACCGCCGGTGCAATTGACCGCGACGACAGCATTCTCGATTTCTGCCGTCTCAACGATATCACCATCCAGACCTGGTCACCGTTCCAGTACGGCTTTTTTGAAGGCGTTTTCATCGGTAGCGACAAGTATCCCGAATTGAACCACTGTCTGGAGGAAATTGCAGATAAATACCACACAACTCCGACAACAATTGCAGCTGCATGGATTCTGCGTCACCCTGCACACATGCAGCTGATCGCCGGCACGACAAAGCCCTCCCGCTTCCGCGAGATCTGCGCCGCCTGCGATATTACGCTAACCCGTGAGGAATGGTATCGTCTCTATCTTGCTGCCGGACACATTCTGCCGTAATTTACAAGTGCCTGACTTTCATTTTTCCGAAAGGAGAATTTACCATGTATGATGCAATCATAATCGGTGCCGGTGTGACCGGATGCGCGATTGCACGGGAGCTTTCCCGCTATCAACTAAATATCCTGGTGCTGGAAAAAGAAGAGGACGTCTGCTGCGGAACCTCCAAAGCAAACAGCGCCATCATCCATGCCGGACACGACGCAAAGCCCGGCTCCTTAAAAGCCCGTTTTAATGTGAGAGGAAATGAGCTCATGGATCAGCTCTCCGCTGACCTCGATTTTCCCTTTACCAGAAACGGCTCTCTGGTACTTTGTTTTGAAGAATCCCAGATTCCGGAACTGGAAGAGCTGGCAGACCGCGGACGCAAAAACGGCGTTCCCGGTCTTTCCATCGTGACCGGTGAGGCTATCAAGTCTCTCGAGCCAGCACTTTCCGACAACGTAAAGGCAGTGCTTGTCTGCCCGACCGGTGGAATTGTATGTCCGTTCCTGATGACGATCGCCCTGGCGGAAAACGCTGCCGTAAACGGCGTTTCGTTCCGCTTTGACACTACAGTAAAAGCCCTTTCCCGCAACGCTTCTGACGGTCACTGGAACGTTTTAACCGCTGCCGGCGACACCTTTGAAGCGCGCTGTATCATCAACGCCGCCGGTGTCTATGCGGACGAGCTGCACAATCAGGTCAGCGCCCACAAGCTTTCTATCACGCCCCGCCGCGGAGAATATCAGCTTCTGGACAAAAAAGCCGGAACCCTCGTTTCCCATACGATCTTTCAGCTTCCCGGAAAGATGGGCAAGGGCATTTTGGTCAGCCCCACCGTCCACGGAAACCTGTTAGTCGGTCCCACCGCCGAAAACCTTTCCGATAAAGAGGCCGTCAATACCACCCAGACAGGACTTGCTGACGTTATGGAAAAAGGACGGCTCAGCGTTCCGTCCCTGCCCGGTAATCTGACAATTACCTCGTTTGCAGGTCTGCGCGCCTCCGAGGCAGGCGGTGATTTCGTAATTGGTGAGGCAGAGGATGCTTCCGGCTTCTTTGACTGTGCCGGAATCGAATCTCCCGGTCTTTCCTCCGCTCCCGCAATCGGGGAATATGTTGCAGAGCTGGTTTCCCATAAGCTGGGGGCTTCCTGCAAGGATAACTTTATTGCGACCCGCAAGGGCATTCCCTGTGTCGCTTCTGCTTCCCCGGAGGAATTAAAAGAGCTTCTGTCAGAAGATCCTGCATACGGCAATGTGATCTGCCGCTGTGAAACCGTTACAGAGGGAGAAATTATAAATGCAATCCGCCGTCCGGTCGGCGCACGCTCCTTAGACGGCGTAAAACGACGCACCCGTGCCGGAATGGGACGCTGTCAGGCAGGTTTCTGTTCTCCCAGAGTCATGGAAATCCTCGAACGCGAGCTTTCCATGAACCCACTTTCTGTCACCAAACACGGGCAAGGCTCTGAACTGCTTACCGGCACTACAAGGGAGGAATCGGGTTTATGAAACAATATGATCTGATCGTCATCGGCGGAGGCCCTGCCGGACTTGCTGCCGCTATCGCCGCCCATAAAAACGGAGTTTCCAATCTTCTGATCCTCGAACGTGATCAGGAGCTGGGCGGCATTTTAAATCAGTGTATCCACAACGGCTTCGGTCTGCACACCTTTCAGGAAGAGCTGACCGGACCAGAATACGCTTCCCGTTTCATCGACGAGGCGCTCGCACTGGAAATTCCCTATAAGCTCTCCACAATGGTTCTGGATATCAGCACAGACGCTTCCACAGGCCTGCATTGTGTTACAGCCATGAACCGCACAGACGGACTCCTGCAGCTGCCCTGCCGCAGTGTAATTCTCGCGATGGGCTGCCGTGAACGCCCCAGAGGCGCTTTAAACATCCCCGGCTTCCGTCCGGCAGGCATTTACACCGCCGGTACAGCCCAGCGTCTCGTCAATATGGAAGGCTTTCTTCCGGGTAAAGAGGTAGTAATCCTCGGCTCCGGCGATATCGGTCTGATTATGGCGCGTCGAATGACCCTCGAAGGTGCAAAAGTCAAAGCCGTTGCCGAGCTGATGCCCTATTCCGGCGGTCTGCAGCGAAATATCGTCCAGTGCCTGGAGGATTTTGACATTCCGCTGCTGCTTTCCCATACAGTCATCGATATTCAGGGAAAAGATCGCGTAACCGGCATTACACTGGCACAGGTCGGTCCTGACCGCAAGCCGATCCCCGGAACCGAGCAAAATATCCCCTGCGATACACTGCTGCTCTCCTGTGGACTTATCCCCGAAAACGAACTTTCCACCAAACTCGGTGTATCCTTATCCCCCGTCACAGGCGGTCCACTGGTGAATGAAAGCCTCGAAACGAACGTTCCCGGCGTATTCGCCTGCGGCAATGTCCTGCACGTACATGATCTGGTCGATTACGTTTCCGAAGAAGCCGGACGTGCCGGAAAATTCGCGGCAGAATATATCCGGCAGACAGCGGGTGATGGCGCAGGCACTGCTTCCGCTGAACAGAATTCGACCACACAGGCTGACAGCGGCGCGAGCAGCGCTTCTGCCGGGCAAGGTTCAACCGGCGTAAAGGCTAACAATAACGCTCACAACGCCGCTGCTGCGAACGGTTCCATCGGCATCCCGCTTATTCCATCGGGCGGCGTCCGATACACGGTTCCGCAGTCCATTCGGCTGTCCCATATGGAGGACACGCTTCTGGTTCGTTTCCGCGTCGGAAGCGTATTCACAGACGCAGTATTGACTGTTACAGCAGGTGATACCTGTCTGCTGCGCCAGAAAAAGAAGAAGCTCGCGCCCGGCGAAATGCAGCAGATCATCCTGAAAAAATCTGCAATTCCCGCCGACGCACAATCCATCACAATTTGTGTTGCAAAAGAGGAGGGCTGATTTATTATGGAAGAAAAAAATCTAATCTGCATCTGTTGCCCTCTGGGCTGCCCGCTTACCGTTGCGCTTGAAAACGGCGAGGTTGTATCCGTCACCGGTAATACCTGTCCCCGCGGCGCTGCTTACGGTCGCAGGGAGGTCACCAATCCAACCCGTATCGTAACTTCTACAGCGCTGGTTTCCGGCGGCGTCCTGCCTGTCGTTTCCGTTAAAACAGCCTCCGATATCCCCAAAGGTAAAATAAAGGATGTCATGGATGCGATCCGTCAGATCCACGCTGTCGCCCCGGTTCAGATCGGAGATGTCCTGCTGCGCGACGCGGCAGGTACGGGTGCGGATATCGTCGCCACTAAAAATATTCCGGTTGCCACCGGTTTCAGGGAGAACTGATCCGAAATGCTTACAGATAAATTTAAAAAAAACGCGGATGCACTCCGGCATAAAAAGCTGTTCCTGCTGGATATGGACGGCACGATCTATAATGAAAATTCAATTTTTGAAGGAACGCTGGATTTTCTTTCCCAGATTGAAAAAAATGGAGGACGCTATATTTTCATCACCAACAATTCCTCCAAATCCGTAAAGGACTATGTGGAAAAGGTAAACCGGATGGGAATTACCGCCGATGCTTCGCATTTCTATACTTCCAGCCAGGCAACCGCTTTTTATCTTCAGGAAAATTATCCCGGACAGACCGTTTTCTGTATGGGAACCCGTTCCCTTGTAGCAGAGCTGGAGCAAAACGGCATCCGCGTTGTCACGAAGCCGGAGGATTCCGCCTCTGTCGTTTTAATCGGCTTTGATACGGAAAATACCTCTGAAAAGGTACGCGACACCTGCATCATGCTCGGACGTGATGTTGCTTATCTTGCAACCAATCCGGATCTTGTCTGCCCGGTCAGCTTCGGCTACATCCCGGATTGCGGCTCCATGAGCATCATGCTCAAAAATGCGACCGGCAAAACACCGTTTTTCATCGGCAAGCCAGAACCGATCATGATCGACTGCGTTTTAAAAAAGCTCGGCATCTCCAAAGAGGACACCGTGATCGTCGGTGACCGCATCTACACAGACATCGCCTGCGGCGTCAATGCAGGGGTCGATACGATCTGCGTCCTCTCCGGTGAGGCGACTCTCGCTGACCTGGAAAAGAGTGACACCAAACCGACCTGGATTTTCGACAGTGTCCGTGAAGTGTGCACAGAACTGGCGCGGTAGCACCTGTGGAAAGCACAGGCTTCCGGCTACATTATGTCTCCCCGACATCAACCCATGCCCGGCTGTTCAACAGCTGCTTTCTCTGCCTCCAGTCCGGCATCAGCTCCGTCATAAGCTGATGAAATGCTGCAGAGTGATTCGGCTGGATAAAATGGCAGAACTCATGTACTGCAACATATTCCATACACGCAGGCGGTGTCTCCCCGAGCTGTCTGGAAAAAGTCACGATCTTCTTTTTCGGCTGACAGCTTCCCCATCGGGACACCATGCTGCGCACTTTAATCTGGGGCCACACTACCCCCATCCGGGAAAAAACCGGATAAATCCTCTCACAAATTTCTTCCATCTGCTCCAGGCAGCGCTGTGTCAGATACCCTTCGAGCATCCGTCTGCGTCTGTCTGTATCGGATGGATTTTTTTGTGTCACTAAAATCACACGACCGATCCGCTCCACCGACTCTTTTCTCCCCTCCACCACACGAAGGCGGCAGGCTTTTCCACACTGATAGAGCACATCCCCATCCTCATAGCGCCGATTTTTCCCGGCGCTGATTCCATCTCCGGCTTCAATCAGCTTCAGACAGCGTTCCCGGTTCTGCAGGACAAAATCCGCATTTTCCAGAAGAAACGCCTCTATTTCCCACTGCGCTGTATCTCTGCTCGCAGAAACCAAAACGCGCCCATCTCTGTGGACGCGCAGGTTCATTCTCCTGATATTTTTCCGCTGCAGTTCATAAGGGACTGCAATCCCCTTCAGTACAATGATCTTTTCCATACATTCTACCACGGGCGCTGTCCGCCGGTTCCCCGGCAGGACAACGCCCGTATCTATTGCAAATTATCGTTTCCCTTACGCGTTCACCAGGCGAACTGTTTCCCGCGCAATGGCAAGCTCTTCATTGGTCGGAACCACCAGGGCTGTTACTTTGGATTCCGGAGTGGAAATAACAGTCTCCACACCAACTGCCGCCTTATTCTTCTCCAGATCGATCTCGCAGCCAAGGAAGCCTGTATACTGGCTGATCAGAGCACGAACCTGTGCGTTATTTTCACCGATTCCTGCTGTAAATACAATAGCATCCACACCGTTCATAGCAGCCGCATATGCACCGATATATTTGCCGACACGGTAAGCGTATGCTTCCAGCGTCGTCTGCGCATGGTCGTTGCCTGCTGCCGCAGCTTCTACCAGATCACGGAAGTCGCTGGAAATACCGGACAGGCCAAGCACACCAGAGTTTTTGTTACAGATATTGATGACCTCTGCAGCTGTCAGATTTTCTTTTTCTGCGATAAAACCAACGATCGCAGGATCCATATCGCCGCTTCTGGTTCCCATCATCAGACCTTCCAGGGGTGTCAGACCCATGGAGGTATCCACGGATTTACCGTGGTCAACTGCGGATACGGAAGCACCGTTGCCAAGATGGCATACGATA
>OLVO01004422.1_pt1 | contig 10540 bp, 11 predicted proteins | sample 1672571 | NCBI WGS metagenome assembly OLVO01 (sample SAMEA3136700, study PRJEB25190) | human gut metagenome | biome: human gut; feature: human-associated habitat; material: faeces | place: Austria | collected 2013 | reverse complement strand
ATTCATCCATTATAGTTTGCTGTTCATTTACTTTTGCATTTGTGCCATCTACTGCTTTTTGTGCATTACTAAACAAATTTCCCTTTATAATTACATTTACACTTACTCCAACAAGTATTAAAAGTAAAATTACTGTAATTATGAGTGCTATTAATGTTATACCTCTGTTTTTCTTCATTTAAAATTCAACTCCTTCTTTACATACGACAAAAAGAGACGGACTTATCCATCTCTTGCAAACAACTTTAATAAAGCATATGAAAATATGCTTGTTTTATTTTTTAGTAAACATACTGTGTGTGTGTGTGTGTGTGTGTGTGTACAGCCACAAGGCTTACAGCTTCTACCAAGTTCATGTTTTTCCTCCTTTGTTACATTTCTCTTACCCTTAAATTTATTTTATAACAAAAAAATACAAATTGCAATATATTTTTGCAATTTGTAATATAAATGTTTTTACAATTTATTGCAATTATAATATAGGCAATCCATCTTTTTGTATTTTTTATGTAAATGTGCTATAATATAGGTAGTATAGGGTTTTACCCTAAATTTATGGAGGTACAATTATGGACAACAATCGGCTTAATGTAATTGAACGGGGGAACGAGGTTTTCCTGTTCGATACGGAGACGGAAGACATTGCGAAAGCTACCATGTCGGTAGATGAGGGTTTTCTCTCTGATCCCGAGTTGGTGGAAATTCGCAAGCAGTACCATCTTCTCAGCGTGAAACACAACGGCAAAATCTACTTCTTTCAGGATTGGCCATGCTAATCCTCCACCGGATGTTAAACTTATTGTTTAACATCCTTTATTTTAATTTTTTTTTAATATTCAACTTGTATTATTTAAATTGTTTAGTATAATATATATGGAGGTAATTATTATGGGAGAAAATGATTTTGTTCAAAAATTTAATTATTCAAAAAATTCTAATAGAAAACAAATCGCAACTACTGTTGTAGCCTCTTTTGTTTCTGCCGTTGTGGGAGGTGCTTGTGCTCTTGGGGTTTATGTGGGGTTAAATAAAGAACCTGCGAAAGCTCTTGAAACTTCAAAGACTAACACTGGTAGTATTGTTGAAACAAGTAATCCAAACCTTTCTCAAGTTTCTTTAACAAATTATTCTGATACTGCAATTTATGCAGCTCAAAAAGCTTTACCTTCTATGGTTAGCATTTCTGTAGAATATGATGTTAATTATATGGGAATGAAAAAAGCTGTTGCTGGTTCTGGTTCTGGTGTTATTCTTAGTGAAGATGGTTACATCCTTACAAACAACCATGTTATAAGCTCTGCAGATTCTTCTTCATTTTATCAAGTTTCAGATGCAAAATCTATAAAAGTAAAAATATATGGAGACGATACTGAGTATAGTGCTGAAATTATTGGTACAGATAGCCAAACTGATTTAGCCGTTTTGAAAATTGATAAAACAGGACTTACTGCTGCAGAATTTGGAGATTCTTCTTCTGTTCAAATTGGAGAATTTGTTTTAGCAATTGGTAACCCTTACAATTTAGAATACTCTGTTACCGCAGGTATTATTAGTGCTTTAAATAGGGAGATGACAGTTGAAAATACAACCTATAATGTTATTCAAGCAGACTGTGCAATTAACTCTGGTAACAGTGGTGGTGCATTAGTAAATAGTAAAGGAGAGGTTATTGGTATTACTACATTAAAACTTGCTGGTGATGGTATTGAAGGTGTAAGCTTTGCAATTCCTATAAATGAGACTGTGCCAATTTATAAAGAGCTAATTGAGAAAGGTAAAATTTCAAGACCATTTGTTGGTATTTCTGGAATTGATTTAGATGAAGCAACAGCAATTAGAAATGGCTTGACTAAAGGAATTTATGTAGATAGCGTGGTTTCCGGTAGTGGTGCTGAAGATACTGGAATTATGGCTGGAGATGTTATAGTTTCTTTTGATGGCAAAGATGTTTCAACTATGGATGAATTAAATGCAATAAAAAATACTAAAAACATTGGAGATAAAATTGAAATTAAACTTTATAGAAAATCTGAGTTAAAAACTTTTACAATTACTTTAAAAGAAGCTGAATAATAATAATAATAAACCCTAAGTAGAGCTAAAACTCTACTTAGGGTTATTATTTTATCTTTGTCCTTTATCATATGGAATTCCCTCTGCCTTTGGCGCAGCTGATTTCTTTGATGTTAATACAAGTACTATTAATGTTACTATATATGGTATCATTAAGTAAATGTAGTTTGCATCTTTTACATTTTCAAACTTTGGTAAGAATGCTAGGGAACTACTGTAGTTTCCTAAGATTTTGAAGAAAGCAAAGAACATTGATGCAAAGAATATGCTAAGTGGTTTCCAGTTACCAAATATCATAACTGCTAGTGCTAAGAAACCATATCCTGCAACTGCTGATTGGAACCCTGCTCCTGCAGCTATTGTATATGCTAAACCTCCAATTCCACCTAATATTCCTGATATTATAACTCCTGCATATCTCATTTTATATACATTAATTCCAACAGATGCTGCCGCTTGTGGGTGTTCACCACATGAGCGTAAACGTAAACCAAATTTTGTTTTATATAGTATTATAATTGATAGTATTAATATTATTATAGCAATTGGTGTTGTTAAATATAAACTTTTAAATATCACATTATGCCAAAAACCTGTGCCCTCGGCTAAGCCAAATGTTGATTCAGACATTCTTATCCATGTTGGAATATTTATTGTTGTGTTTCCTTGTCCTTGTATTGCCCAAGATAACACAACTGCAAATGCTGGTGCTAGCATATTTAATGCTGTTCCACCTATTGTTTGGTCTGCTTTTAAATTAATTGCGGCAAAAGCAAGTAGTAATGAGAAAACTGCTCCTGCTAATGCTGATAGACCGATTGTTATAAGCATTGCAAGTATTGGGTGTGCTGGTCCAAAGCCGTTCATATTGAAAGTTCTAAGTAATAAGCACCCGAGCTAACGCTCCTATTATCATAATTCCTTCTAATGCTATGTTTATTACTCCACTTCTTTCTGAAAACATTCCTCCTAGTGCTACAAGCATTAAGGGAATTGCAAATATTACTGTTGAGCCTAATATATCTCCAAGCATTTCTATTGACATTAGCTTTGCACCTCCCCTTCATTTTTTTCTAAGATTTTTTCTTCTTCTCTTTTCTTTTTTGTGAATATTTTTTCTATAAATAACTTAATTAAGAATGCAAATGCACTTAAGTAAATTATTGCTGAGATTATTATGTTTATTATTTCACTACTAAATTGGTATCTTTGAAGAGCCTCTCCTCCAACTTGTATGTATGATATAAATAAACTACTAAATATTACTCCAATTGGGTTTGATGATGCAAGTAGTGCTACTGGTATTCCATTAAAGCCCATTGCTAATAGATTTTTTTCTATAACATATTCTGCTGTTCCACTTAAATAATAAATTCCACCTGCTAAACCTGATATTGCACCTGCAATAACCATTGAAAGTACTATGTTTCTTTTTGCATTTATTCCTGCATATGTACTTGCGTTTTTGTTAAATCCGCAAGCTTTTAATTCATAACCAAAAGTTGTTTTATTTAAAACTATATGTGCAATTATTGCAACTAATATTGCTAAAAATATGCTTATATTCATATATGAAGAACCACCAAATAGTACGTCTAGTCCAGCTTTTGGTATTGTTGTTTGAACTCCATAAGAACTACCAACTAAAGCAAGGTTTGCTGTTCTATTTGTTATTCCACCAGCCCAATAATTTTGAATCATTTGTGGGATATTTTTTATTAATAAATTTACTAAAAATAGTCCTGTCCAGTTAAGCATTATACATGTTATAACTTCATTTACATTAAAGTGTGCTTTGAAAAGTCCTGGTAAAACTCCCCATAAAGCTCCTCCTATCATTGCAAATAGTAGTGAAACATACCATGGTGTCCCAAGTACTATTGCTGCAAATAAGGCACAGAACATTCCTATTGTATATTGTCCTGGTGCACCTATATTAAATAGTCCTGTTTTAAATGCGAATGCTACTGAAAGACCTGTTAATATTAATGGTGCTGCTTGATATAGCACTTTTGCAAGTTTATCTGTTGTAGATATTCCTGTTGTAACAAGTGCTTCAAAACCTACTAATGCTCTTGAGCTATCAAAAACAAATAGTAATATAAGACCTAATAATAATCCTACTAGTATTGAAACAAGTGATGCCATTATTCCAAATAATGCTTTTTTATTTATTTTCATCTTTCTTAGCCCCCTTACCTTTGTTTTTATTTGCTCCTGCCATATATAGGCCAAGTTCACTAAGTGTAGTTGTTTTTGGGTTTAGTTCTCCAACTATTTCGCCCTCGTATATTACAAGTATTCTATCTGCTAAGTTCATTACTTCATCAAGTTCTAGTGATACTAAAAGCACAGCTTTTCCTTTATCTCTTTGCTCAACTAATTGTTCATGAATGTATTCGATTGCTCCAACATCTAGCCCTCTTGTTGGTTGTACAGCAACTAGCAGTTCTGGGTCTTTATCTATTTCCCTTGCGACTATTGCTTTTTGTTGGTTACCTCCAGACATTCCTCTAACTATTGAAACTGGTCCTTCTCCTGAACGAATATCATATTTTTTTATTAGTTTTTCAGCATATCCTCTTACTGCTTTTTTCTTTATGAACCCTGCTTTTTGGAACTCTGGTTCCCAGTACTTTTGAAGAATTAAGTTTTCTTCTAATGTATAATCTAGAATTAAACCATGTTTGTGTCTATCTTCTGGAATATGGCTCATTCCAAATTTTGACCTTGTTCTTATTTTGGATTTTGTTATATCATGCCCTAAGAATTCTACTTTTCCTAATGTTGGTTTTTGAAGTCCTGTAATTGCAGATACTAGTTCCGTTTGACCATTTCCATCAATTCCCGCAATACATACTATTTCACCTTTTTTTACTTTGAATGATACATTTTTTACTGCATTATTTTTATGTACTTTTGATGGTACAGTAAGATGTTCAACATTTAAAATTACTTTTCCTGGAATTCTATCTTCTTTATCTACAGTAAATTTTACATCCCTTCCAACCATCATTTTTGATAGTTCTTCTTTGGTTGTATTTTTAATTTCTACTGTTCCTATTCCTTTACCTTTTCTTAAAACTGTACATCTATCTGCAACTGCCATTATTTCGTTTAGCTTGTGTGTTATGAATATTATAGATTTTCCTTCTTTTGTAAAATCTCTCATAATATTCATTAATTCGTCTATTTCTTGTGGTGTTAAAACTGCAGTTGGCTCATCAAATATTAGGATTTCATTATCTCTATATAGCATTTTTAGAATTTCAACTCTTTGTTGCATTCCTACGCTTATATCTGATATTAAAGCATCTGGGTCAACTTTTAATTTATATTTTTCACTTAACTCCATTACTTTTTTTCTTGCTTCGTCTTTTTTTAGGAAGCCAAATTTATTTGGTTCAACCCCAAGAATAATGTTGTCTAGAACAGTGAAGCATTCTACAAGTTTAAAGTGTTGGTGTACCATTCCTATATTTAATGCATTTGCATCATTGGGAGAATTTATTTTTATTTCTTTTCCATCTTTTTTTATAATTCCCTCCTCTGGTTGGTATAAGCCAAACAGAACACTCATTAATGTAGATTTTCCTGCTCCATTTTCTCCTAGCAAAGCATGTATTTCTCCTTTTTTTACTTGAAGTGTTACATTGTCATTTGCTTTTATACCTGGGAATTCCTTTGTTATATTTAACATTTCAATTACATATTTTTCTTTGCTTTCCATTTTTCCCTCTCTTATGTTAAGAGGCCAGGCATATATTCTGCCCAGCCTCTAGCCGTTTTTATTAAAATTAGTTTTGATAATCAACTTTGATAGATGTTTTTGGTGCTGTTTTTGTATCTTTGCTTATTGATACTGTTCCAGCTTTAACATCGTCAAATAGTTTTTTGTAATCTTCTACTGTAAATTTTGTTAATCTCCAAGATTCTGTTGCTGTTGGTAATCCAACACAATTATCTTTTGCACCTAATGTAGATGTCTTTCCAGCTATGAACAAAGCTTTTGCTGGTATTGGCATAAATAGAGATGATGTATATATTGCCAATATTGTAAAATGCAGACCACCACAAAATAGAAACCCTGAAAAGGACGAGGCAGATGCATGCAAGGAATATATAGATTCGCAAATAAAACTTGTAAGCCCAGAAGTAATAGTCCTATTACGGAAACGTGGCATTGAAAAATATTCTTGGGGAAAATTATGGCATAACAACAAGTAGAGGAAAATGGTTTGAAAAAGATGGAATAAAACTTCTCCCAACATTTCACCCAGCAGCATTATTAAGAGATGAAACCAAAAAAATAAATTTTTGGCAAGATTTGAAAATGATAAAGAAAATGTTGTAATAGGTAAAGGTTTCAAATTTCTTAAAAAAATCTTAAAAATTTTAATAAAAAGGGTTGTTTTTATTAGAATGTACTGATATAATCTAGTCAGTCTAAAAAAGACGAATTTTATTTTGAAAGGAGTTTTTGATATGAAAAAACTTACTATTGTAGCATTAGTAGTCGTACTTGTAGTGTCATGCCTAGTTTTTACAGGATGTGGTAAAAAAGAAGATAAGAAAAATGATCAATATGAAATCGCACTTGTAACTGACGTAGGAAATATCGATGACAAATCTTTTAATCAAGGAACTTGGGAGGGTGTAGAAGCTTATGCAAAAGAGCATAATATCTCTTATAACTACTACAAACCATCTGAAGATTCAACAGCAGCTCGTGTTGAAACAATGAAAACAGCTATTGAAACAGGAGCAAAAGTTGTTGTTTGCCCAGGATACTTGTTTGAAGAAGCAGTATATCAAATGCAAACACAATATCCAGAAGTTCAATTCTTATTAATTGATGGTGAACCACATGATGCAAACTATACATACAAAACAGAGAAAAACGTTCACTGTATATTATTCCAAGAAGAACAATCAGGATACTTTGCAGGATATGCAGCAGTTATGGATGGATACAGAAAACTAGGATTCCTAGGTGGTATGGATGTTGATGCAGTTATCCGTTATGGATATGGTTTCGTTCAAGGTGCAAATGATGCAGCTAAGAAATTAGGTGTAGAAGATGATGTAACAATTAAATATTGGTACTCAGGATCATTCTCTGCAAATGACGAGATTAAAACAAAAATGGAAGCTTGGTATAGCGAAGGAACAGAAGTAGTATTCTCTTGTGGTGGAGGAATTTACTTATCAGCAGTTAGTGCAGCAGAAGCAGCAAACGGAAAAGTTATTGGTGTTGACGTTGACCAATCAGCTGAATCTAAAGTAATAATAACATCTGCAATGAAAGAACTTAAAAATTCTGTTATATTAGCTTTAGGAGAGCTTTACAGTTCATCTAATAAAAAATGGACAGACAACCTAAGTTGTCCGTGCTTTTCCAACAAAAGGAATGCCTTGCTCATCTTCATCTGCACCTGGGCCTTCTCCTATGAACATTATTTTTGCATTTTTGCTTCCTACTCCTATTACAACATTTTTTCTATTTGTACACAACTTGCACTTATTACAATTTTTACATGCTTCTTCTAATTCTTCCCAATTTTCGTACATATTTCCTCCAAATTTATTTCATTTAAATTTCCATTATTTCCCATTAAATAATCTGCATGATTTCTATAATATTCAATTTCAGGCTGAATTGCAAGTCTTTCTTTTGCAACACTTTCGTCTATTTCATCTCTTTTGCAAATTCTTTCTACTTTTGTTTTTTCATCTGCCAAAACAGCAATTGTAAAGTCACAAATTTTATCTAGTCCACTTTCGAAAAGAAGTGGTACATCTATTATTACATTTTGTTTTTTGGTTAATTTTACCATATGCTTTATTTCATTTCCTACATATATATATGTAAGATTATTTAATAGTTCTCTTTTTTGAGAATTATTATAAACTATTTCTGCTAATTTTTTTCTATTTATTTTTTTATTCTCTAATATTTCTTCGCCAAATAATTCAATAATTTTTTCATTATAAATATTCCCAGGTTCAGAAAGTTTTTTTGCAACTAAATCGGCATTTATAATTTCGGCGTTAATTTTTTTTGCTAATAATTTTGCAATTTCACTTTTTCCTGTTCCTGAATTTCCTGTAATTCCTATTACCATTTTTACTCCTTATTTTTTAGAATTTCATATACAGCTTTTGGCACAAAGCGTGAAACATCTACTCCATTTTCATAAAGTTCCATAACCATGCTTGAAGAAAGGTATCCGTAACTCGCCTGCTCTAAAGTAGCATGTATCTAGCCCTGAAAGTTTTGTATTTACTTCAGCAATTGTTTCTTCATATTGATAATCTGTTCCATTTCTTAAGCCTCTAATTAAAATTGTTGCTCCTTGTTTTTGCGCCTCTGCAACAGTTAATCCATCATAAAGCACAACATAAACATTTTCTAAGTTTTGCTCTCTAATTGTTTTTTCTATTGCTTCCTTCATTTTTTCCTTATCAATTCTAATTACCTTTTCACTATTTTTGGCTATTCCAATAATTATTTTGCTAAAACACTTTGAAGCTTTTTTTACAATTTGCATGTGACCATTTGTAAATGGGTCAAATGAGCCTGCATAAAAACCTATTGTTTCCATATTAATTCTCTCCTTTTATTTCTTCTAATATTAATTCTTTTGATTTTTTCTGCAAATATTCATAACTATTTATTTTTGAATTAAATGCACAAATTGATTTATATGCACAATATTCACAGCTTGATTTTTTTTCTGATTTATTATACATTGGTTTTATATCAATTTTTCCTGATAATATTTCATTGGCTATTTTCTTTATGATTTTTCTTATTGTTTTTTGTAAATTGCTAAATTCTTCTTTTGTAACAGCACTTGAATTGCCCTTGCTTACTTCTCCGTTTTTATCTATATAAACTGGTACTATGTCTGAATAGCCACTTTCTAGGCTTTTGTCCATCATTTTTACAACTTTAACATCTGCTAGAATTATTCCATTCATTTTAAATTGTTTTTTTATTTGTTTTTCAATTTCTTCATCACTTAAATTTTGACTTTGATTTACTATTTGTTCAACAAGTCCAAAATAGAAAATTCCTGCTGGTTGTCTATTTTGTTCTTCTGCAATTGCATCAATATATGTCATAAGCTGTATTTGCGTTCCTGCCATCATTTCATTTAAGTCCACTTTTTTTCCTGATGATTTATAATCTATTATTCTTATGTATTCTCCATCTTCATTTTTCCCAATATCTAGCCTGTCTATTTTTCCGTATATTTCTATATTGCCATCTTTTTTGTTAAATTCTAATTCATGTCCTGCAAGTGTAAAATCACTATTTTTCATTTGATATACAATATATTTTATAGATTCTTTAATTGCCTTTTTTAGTTTATTTGTTAATATTATAAATTTTGCTGTATTTGTGAATTTATAATTTTTTTCTAATTTTAATTTTTCATTAATTATTTCTTCAACTATTTTTTCTAATTCTTCCTCTGAAATTTCTAAACTATCTATTTCTTGAAAAAATGTATCTATTACATCATGCATAAACGAACCAGTATCTAGTGGACTTATTTCATATGTTTCTTCTTCATTAATTTTCAACCCATATTTTAAATGGAATGAAAATGGACATTTTCTATATTGCTCTAGCCTTGATATGCTTGTTTTTAGGGTGTCTCCATATAATTTTTCTATATTTTCTTTTGTTATTGTTTCTGGAACATTTGTATAATTTAGCCCTTCTTTACTATATTCTAATTTTGTTTTCCAAAATTCGTTTTTATTGTACCAGTTATAAACATCTATCCAAATATCTTCTATTTTCTCTCCATTTTTTAATTTTCTTATATTTTTTAATAATTCTTCAAATGTTGCACTTTGATTGGTAATTATAGATTGTTTATTTATTATATCGCTTTCTTCTTTGATTTCTGGAAATATTTTTTTTATTTTTGTAATTATTATTGAAGGCCTTAATGTACTTCTATCTTTACCCGTTGATGTATATGATAAATATAATTTTTCTTCTGCTGTTGTTAATGCTTTGTAAATATTAAATTGATCTTCATATAAATTATCTATTGTTCCTTTTGCAATTTCTAGGTTATTCTCTTTTAATATTTCTCTATCTTTATCATTAAAAAAGCCTTCATTTTTATTTATACTTGGGAACACTCCATCATTCATTCCGTAATATAAATACTGCTTTTACCTTATGGCTTCTAGTTCTATCTATATCGCCTAAAATTACTTGGTCTATATTTTGTGGAATTTTTCCAAACTCTTTATTTTTTAATCCTATTTTTAATATTTCTTTATATTTTTGTATTGTGATTTTTTCATCTTTAAAAAATGTTACTATCTCATCTAGAACATCTGTTAAAATATTTAAACTTGCTTTATATTCTTTTTTTATTTCTTCATTTTTTATTTTATTTATTTTTTTATTTATTTTTTCTTCAATATTATTTTTTAT
>OLVO01004421.1_pt1 | contig 10541 bp, 7 predicted proteins | sample 1672571 | NCBI WGS metagenome assembly OLVO01 (sample SAMEA3136700, study PRJEB25190) | human gut metagenome | biome: human gut; feature: human-associated habitat; material: faeces | place: Austria | collected 2013 | reverse complement strand
TCGACTGCTGGTAGACATCCTTTTCGGTACACCAGACATCACCACTTTTTACTGCTTTAAAATCAGATAAAACTGAACATTTTTCTATAAGCTCATCAACTGTTTTTACACCACCATCAATCGTACTGTTGTAAATCAGATAGTCGGCATCCTTTGCTTTGTTATAAAATTCCTCAACCTGCATATTCATTGTTGAGCGCTTTGAATCATCTCCCAGGTTTTCAAATATATAGCGTCCCCCAGCAAGCTCAATCATTTTAGGAATATAGTCGTTGCTCTGGCGCACCTGAACAAGACCATTTGAGGTAATATAGAAAAATGCAACCGTCTTGTCAGTCTTCTTTGTCGCTGTGACATGCTTTACAATCTCTGTCTGTTTTTCAAAGGCTTTTTCTGCCTCCTCTTCCTTTCCAGTCAGCGCGCCAAAAAATTTAATCCACTCTACACGTCCAAGCGGATCTGTCTCATAGCTCGAATACTCGATAATGACTGGAATATCAAAGTCTTCCAGCATTTCCTTGACATCTGGTGAATGAAGAATCATGCTGTTCTCGATAGCAAGTGAACATTTTTTTGAGACTAACAATTCGTAATCGGGGCTGCTGTACTTGCCGGCATACAAAATATCGCCATTTTCCATCGCGGCCTTTGCTCCCTCGACATACCAGTTCTCTGCCTTTTGCGCAGAAAAACCAATGGTATCAAACGCATTCAGTTCCCGAAACATATCCATAACAGCTGACGAGACAAGATAAATGTTATTCACTGGCTGCTGCAACACAATTATTGACTCATCAAGATTATCTAGTGCTTCTTTTCCTTTTGGAACGATTAAAATCTGTGTACCATCCTTTATTGTAAGAAGCTTATAGCCTTCGTCATAGTAGTCAATAGAAAAATTCTTTGCATATGCTAACTGTAAATGACCTGCCGGTTCACCGAGCACACCCACATTAGATGTTGCTTCTTTTGTGATCCCCACGGTATCTTTTTTTATATCAGAAGACGTACCACAGCCACACAACCAGGCCAAGCCAATAAACATCACACAGCCTGCAGTCGCTATTGAATGTCTTTTCATCATCTGATTACTCTGCCTTAATTGTAGATGAATCAAATGTAATTTTATATTCAATCTCATGCGGCTTGCTCATTGCTACTGTATCGGCAATCACATCAAGTGCTGTATCAAATGAAGCAACTGGAATCTCAAACACTGAATTTCCCTCTGTGTTAACAGGAAGAAGCTTTTTTCCGTCTACAATCATGTAATCATAGTTTGGACTGCTCCATACGATAGAAGCTGTTGCCACACCATCCTTAACTGTAATTGCTGCCGGAGATTCAATAGTAGCTCTGCCACTTCCGCCTTCAAGTGTTACCTCTGCTGTATAAGTGCCATCTTCAAGGTCAACTGCGCTCTTTGCATCATCTTCTTTTGGCTCTGGGTTAGATACGCTTACCTTATGATCATACCATGTTCCCTTTGTTCCAATAAGAGCAACATCAAATTCTTCGTCAAGTGCTGGAACTGGAATATCAAAGCCATACACTTCCTCTGTCATTCCATCGCTGTATGTTACACTATCGGTAGTTGGATCTAAAAGCTGTGCGCCTTCCTTTGCAGCATCTGCTGCAAGACCATAGTAAAGATTTAAAATCTTCTTCGATGTAAGTGAAACATGAATGGTCATCTCTCCATCCTTTACAGTCAGAGTACCCTTTCCATCACATGCTTCATTTACATGGAACATACTGCTGTCGGTATTAAAATCAGCAGTGTAGACACCATCTGCCAGCTCATCAGATTCAGAAACTGCTGCCTTTGTATCTGCCTCGGTCTTACTTTCAGTTTCTTTTTCTGTTTCAGTTTCTTTTACAGTCTCTTTAATTGTCTCTTTTTCTGTCTGCTCTTCTGTCTGCTTTTCGGATGCTGTCTCGAAAGCAGAAGTCTTTGTTGCTGCTAAAGACTCCTGCTTATCTTTCTTCTGTCCGCATCCAACGGATGACAGACAGGTCACTAACAGCATACCAACTACAGCGATATTTTTTCTTCTCATATAATTGCTATGCCCTTTGCTTTTATGTATTTTTAATTACTGCTCGTTGATTACAGCTGCAGTATGATCAATGTAAAGCTTCTGGATACCCTCGATCTCACCAAGACCAAAGATCTGAGTATCTACGCTTTCAAACTTTTCAGATGCCTCAAACTGGCTTAACCAGGAATCTTCATCCTCACCTGCCATATCGTTGTTTGCGTGATCACCAGCAACAACCATCAATGGACGAAGGATAACCTTTGTATAACCAGCCTCTGCTACTGCATCAATAACATTCTCGCAAGCAGTCTCCTCTGGTTCGCCCTCTACAGTTCCGATAAATACGTTGTCATATCCAAGGTCATTCATCTGAGTCTGCATCTGGCTGTAGGATACCTTTGCTGTATGAGAAGTTCCGTGACCCATAAATACAAAAGCAACTCCATCTTCCTTTGCTGCATCCAGACTGTCATAGCCTGCCTTCTCAACTGCCTCAGCAGTCAGGATCTCTGCAACTGCTTTCTTGTCATCATTTACTACAGCAGCATCGTCGCCAACCTCACCCAGAAGCGGCTCAGCAACCTTAACAGACTCAAACTTGTCCTCATACTCCTCTACTGCATCCATAAGCTCATCATATTCTGCACCATGCATCAGATGAGTTGGCTGAATAACAAGATTCTTTACACCATTATCAACTGCGCGGTCAAGTGCCTGCTCAACATTATCAATACACTCGCCATCACGAGCCTGTACGTGATTGATAATAATCTGTGCTGTAAATGCACGTCTTACAGACCAGTCTGGATATGCTTCCTGCAATGCATCCTCAATTCCCTTGATATCAGCAACACGGCTGTCATTAAAGGAAGTACCAAAGCTTACAACAAGAATCTCATTCTCACCAATCTCATCACCATTTCTCGGATCATCCTTAGAAGCATCGCCTGTATCTCTTCCGAAGTAATCCGGATCAGCGTTCTCCCCCTCAACAAGCTCCTTCTGTGCGTCAGTCAATGCATCCCACGCTTCCTTTGCTTCCTTACACTGCTCATCGGTCTTATCGGTTCTCTCCTGAACATAAATTGCATCAATCAGATCTGCAACCTTATCAGCAGCTTCCTGATCTGCTGATTCACTTTCTGCCTCAGTTGATCCTGCCTCAGTGCTTGCTGCCTCAGTTGTTGTCTCCTTCTCACTTGCTGCATAGCCTGTCATGCTCATAGTGCCCATCAGGGACAGAGATACCAGTACTGCCAGATTTCTTCTTCTCATGTTTGCTTACCTAGCCTTTCTTTTTTTTGCAGTTTTTCTGCTTCTTCAAATCAAATATAAAGTAGCCAAAAACGATTTGTTTCCAACCATGATTTTTCCAGCAGTCATCAAATAAACTGATAAAATGCATACAAAAAGAAAGACTCCTTTCTGATCCATTGTCAGAGAAAGAGCCGTACACAAATAAATCTGCAAAATCAATGTCTCTATCAATTTTGCAAATTCAAACGTACAACCTTTTTACTCGTGGTCTGAAACTTTTGTTTCTGTACAGCGTTCAGGCAGGTCTCCCGGCTTAAGATCATCGCATCGGCCATCTTCCCAGTTTCCCAGTGATTTTGCGGCTCCTGCTCCCTATCACGGTGACGAGTTCGTACAGGATTTGCACCTGTTTCCCTTTTCACCGGAGCCAATCGCAGTTGATTGCTCCGACACCTGAACACTTCATATTTAATTTTATCTTACTATAGCATATTTTTGCAGCAAGTTCAACCTATTTTATTGATGCCACTACACGAGTTCCCAGTGTCCTTTTTGACTAGTTCCAACACGTCTAATCATATTCTGACGTTTCATTTTGCTGAGATAATACTTTACCCTATCAACTTTCCAACCAAGTTCCACTGCTATTTCTTTTTGAGTCATATTCGGATGTTGTTTTACTATTTTCAACACTCGTTTATCTTCCGTACTCATTTTTTCTATATGCAGTTCCACTTGGGTAGTATCTTGGGTAGTGTTTTGGGTAGTACCCTGGGTAGTGTTTTGAATTATCTGAGAACTACCTTAGGTAGCTTCTTTCTGCTCATTTTCCAATTTACGTCTCATTTTGATAGTTCCTTGTAAACATGCTTATTACGTTTCATCAGTTGACTTGACGCTGCCAAAACATCCTCATCTGATGCCATTTGCGTAGAATCAACCTGATTAACTGTCAAAGTGCCTGATACTCCTACGTTACTATCAACATGTAAAGACTTAAGCAAAAAATCTACGATACTCTTTTCATATTGACCCTTAATGATATTGTCTTTGCTTTCACCAACAATTCCATCAACAAAATATTTGCCAGTTTCTTTATTGATTGATAAAGAATCAAGAGGCCATCCTTCAAATCTTTTTGAAGAAGCTTTATCGATCATATCGAATACTCCTGTTTTTTGAGCTACCTCATTGTCCATGAACGAAGAAATTACACCGTGATTATAAACTGCAATTCCATCTAAATAATATGCTGTGACTTTACCACCAAGCTTTGCAATCAGTTTTGAATAGTAGGCAATCATCTCTTCATCCGACAGTCTATTCATATTCATAGGTGTTCTGATATTTAATCCTGGCTGCCGCGAATCCTCCAAATCCAATTCTTTAAAATATAATCCCACATCGTTACAAATCACACTGTCAAAATATTGTCCATAAAACTTTGCCTTTATGATTGCGTTTTCTTCTGGTGAAGTACCCTTTTCCTCAGGTTCTTCTGTAATTTCGATATCATTCAAAGTAACAAATTCAATGTCATACCCTTTTAACAAATCCGAAAATCTTTTGACCTTTGATGAATTTGTTGTCCCTAATAAAACTTTCATTTTCTACCTCTTTTCCGTTGGAGAATAGACGTAAGTTCAACCAGATATTTTTCCATTTATAATATCAATGGCCTTCTGAACGAATTTCCCGTGTAGACCTTTTCCTTTAATATCTTCAGTACATACAACAAATGGCTCCATCCAATTCCATTTCCATTTATCATCATCAAGTATGACAAAATTTTTAACCTCAGGTCTTTTTTGCAGCCATGAACGTATTTCAAACGGACGACTATATGGTCCTGAAATGTTATATTCCAGTGTACATCCTACAATTTTTATCTTATATCTGTCAAACAAATCAAATAATATTTTTACTGAAGGGTTTTCCACATTATCATGCAAATATTTTCTAACACTATATCTCCATGAGGAAGTCAAAACAATCTCCGCACCTGTCTTATCCATTATTCGTCTCAAATTAAATACAAATTGATCATTAATGATATGGCCTTCATCATACAGCAATCCTTCATCATTTAAGACTCCATCTATATCAAGAAATATTACTTTCTCAATTTCATGCTCGACTAACTGCTTATGTTTAATTAAGTCTTCATATTCATCCTCCCACCATGCTCCATATTTCAATATCCGCTCCGCATATTTCGCATATTCATCCGCTAAATAACTCTCTTGGGCTGTGTATACTGTATGTCCACGAAAATCTTTTTCCATGTCAACATCATCAATTACAACATAGGAGCGTAACTTTGGATGTTCATCCAAATACAGCCGAATCTCCTGATTTTTAAAAGAATTGTCTGTATATGATGTCATATCAGTAATGTATTCATCTAATCCATGCAGCCGAAACAACAGCTTTAATTCCTCTAAAGTTCTTGTTCTTTTCCAATCGGATGATATCACAATTTCAGCATCACAATTCGTAATTAGTTTTTTCAGATTGTATACTGCTTTTTCACTCCAATCATAGTACACTGCACCTACATCATACTTATCTAATTGTAAATATTTGCTATTTCCTGTCTCTCTCGCAACCATCTCTCTTGTTTCACTTAGATCATGGTCAAAGCGTTTCTGACTTAAACACGGCTGTAACACTCCATCTATATCCAAAAATATAACCATTCTTTCTTCTTCCTTTTTTTGCCTTAAATGTTCACTGGCACTTATAGAAATTATCATACGTATCTCCATTTCTCCGCCTTTGACCGGCGACACACATAGTATAACGATTGTGTTACATACAGCATAAGCAAAACCACAAGATTTTGCAAGGCTCAACATGTTTTATTTTCTTCTTGACTTTACAATAGCGATACTCTTTTCATATTGACCCTTAATGATATTGTCTTTGCTTTCATCAATACTTCCATCAACCAAATATTTTTCAACATTTCGATACTGAATCCCCTCAATCGTCTGATCCTCGCCGCGATACAAAACTGTCTTCGATGTAATTAGACCGTATCGATGTTCTGTCAATGCGCATTTTTCTTCATCAATTAAATGACGATACTGGCTTTTGACCGCTTCTGTGCTGTGCTTAATCTCAAAAATTTGGCAATTTCCCTCTAACGGATCAAAAACTACCATGTCAAATTCTCCGATTGCAAATTGAAGTACAAACACCTCTTTTTTAGGATTTGCCATTTGCGTTTCCTGCAAAACAATATCTTCCAACATTCGGCCTTTGATCTCATTTAAAATTCTTTCCTGTACAGCCATGCGCTCAGCTAATGATAATGCTTCAAAAGTATGATCTAACAACAAACTACGAATCAAAGCATCAGCCTGCGCATAGCGTAAGCCTGGTTGCGCAATCACGGTTCGGCTGGATTTCTCACCAATACTCGGTAAATGTCTCACATCAATTTCTTTTATAAGATCAAGTAGCTTCAAATATTCCTTAATTTCTTTTGCATGAATGTCATCAAGCTCTGCTATTCGCTCTTCCTTATTTCGAATTTCCAACAGTTTTCTTAAATTATTGGTTACTGTTTGAAGGTCAATACGATCTAGGATATCGGTTGGATTCTTTCGATCTCGACGCAAATTACTTGCTGAAATTCCAAGATCATGCGATTTAAAATCTTGTGCAAGAACTTCCAGTGTAAAGCGGTGATTAATATCCTCTACTACACGATTAATTACGCTTGTCAGCTCATTTTTCTCATAGAGATCCCTTAAATGGCGAAAATGATCTTCATACTGATAGCATCTAAGCGAATGCTGAATATTTCTAGCAATCGCAGTATCCACATATTCGTCCGTGCTCTCCACACTTGCAAAAGTAGACGTTTCATTATAATGAATACCTCCAAGACTCATTGTTCCCCCATATCGAATATATTCATCAATTCCATGAATTCCCAACACTGACTCAAATTCTCGATATGGAATCCATGTTGTATGCAGAAGGATACAACGATCATAGAGCTGTTCGTCCTCAGTAAATAAAAATCCTAAAGAGTCTGTTCCAGACAGCACAATTTTCATGCCACAAGCTGCAAAAACATCAGAAAATAATGCAGCTCCCTCAATAAAATCCTCCATCAATGTTACTTCGTCAATAAAGATATATCGAAAGCTCTGCTCCTCTAATAGCTTTAAATCGTGATTTACGCTAGCTAATGTATCCTTTGCTGTAATTTGAATAAAAGCTGATTTTGACAATGTCTCATCGTCCATTTCTGCAAAAATCTGGCGAATCATTGTCGTTTTTCCAGTTCTTCTCAATCCGCACAAAATCAGCACCTTATCCTGCTGCTCACCGTAAACAAAATCATGAATTCTCTGATAGCATTCACGTTTTCGTAATTTCCTAACAGGTTCTGAAAAAGCACGCAGAGAATCGCCGATACGGACATTCACAGAAAAATTCAATTCAGCTGTTTTTTGACTTTTTACTGACGATTTAGGCAACTGTTTTTTTAATTGATCTCGTTCTTGTTCTAGTGCCTTACGTCTTTCAATCTGTGCTCGAAATGTTTCTACCTCAGTCAATGGAATATATTTTTCTTTTCGTTTTTTATTCTGTGTCCAACGGTGATAAAAATATACCCTCCCATTCACTATCTTTTTTGTAATGGAACCCAAAGGCAACTTTGCAATTTGTTGATCTAATTCTATAATACGCGCTTGAATTTCTGATTGGCTCATCATGTCACCTCCCTAGAACTTGTTTTTATATTATTATACCCTTTATCCCCAATTTTAACAAGGGTATAAAGGGTATAAAAATGCTATTAAACTTGGCAAGGCTCCTCGTACACTTCCGGGATCGCACCTCTTTAAGCAACAATAATATTCTTACTTCTTAAAAATGCCTCTGGCGGTTTACGGTCTGTAATAATCTGTGCCTTTGCAAATTCCTCAAATGTCACTGAACTGATATTTCCAAACTTCGAATAATCGGCCAGTATGTAGGCCTTTTTTGCCTGCCCGATAGCAGTCTTTTTAACCATTGCTTCCTCGTAATCCGGCGTACTAAATCCAGCCTTTAGGCTGACACCATTTGTGCCGAAAAACGCCTTTGAAAAATGAAGTGTCTCCAGGCTAAGAATTGCCTGATTACCTACAACAGCCTCTGTAGTTGGCTTTAATTCACCGCCTATCAGATAAACACGAAAACCTGCTGCTGCCAGCTTTTGTGCATGACTGACCGCGTTTGTTACATATGTTGCACTTTTTTCTGTGATAAAATCAATCATGCAGCCTGTTGTTGTCCCCGCATCAAGATAGACGAAGTCATCTTTTGTAATCAGCGCTGCCGCATAGCGGGCAATAAGCTGTTTTTCCTCTTTGTTGACACCTTTTTTCTGTGCAACAGATGGCTCCGCTGTTGTAATTCCAGCTTCAATCGCCACTGCGCCTCCAAATACCTTATTTAATTTTCCGGCCTTGTCAAGCGCATTTAAATCACGGCGAATTGTGGATTCGGAAATCTTTAATTTTTCCTTGATCTCTGCCACTGTAACGCTGTTTTGTTCATCAAGCAGTTTCAAAATTAGTTCATATCGTTTTTCCGTAAGCATTATTTATTTTATGTCCTTCCCGTACTGGCTTAAATCTGTCTCAAGAATGATCTTTCTAATCGGCAAAATGCTTCCTGCTGATACTGAAAGCTCATCTACACCCATTGCCAGAAACTCCTTTGTCAGACTGGTATCAGCACCAAGCTCACCACAGATGCCTGCCCAGATGCCAGCTTTATGCGCATTCTCTACTACCATACGGATCATTGCAAGAATTGCCGGATGATGCGGATCAAAGAAACGATCAAGCTTTGGATTCTGTCTGTCAACAGCAAGTGTATACTGCGTCAGGTCGTTTGTTCCAATGCTAAAGAAATCAACCTCCTTTGCAAGCTCACCGCTTACCATAACAGCTGCTGGTGTCTCAATCATAATACCCTGCTTAGGCTCTCCATAGGCAATACCCTGCTCATCAAGCTCTGCCTTTACCTCTTCTACGATTTCCTTAATCTTTCTTACTTCCCAAAGGCTTGTAATCATCGGATACATGATTGAAAGCTTTCCATATGCGCTTGCACGAAACAGCGCACGAAGCTGTGTCTTAAATACATCTGTCTGTGTCAGGCAGATACGGATTGCACGATAGCCAAGTGCAGGATTTTCCTCATGCTCCATATTAAAATAAGCACACTGCTTATCAGCACCAATATCAAGAGTTCTGATAATTACATTCTTTCCTGCCATTGTCTCAACTGCTGTCTTGTAAACCTTAAACTGTTCCTCCTCAGTCGGATAATCTTCCTTCTCCAGATATAAAAACTCACTTCTGAAAAGACCGATTCCGCCTGCATCATTCTGAATGACTGCTGCAAGATCCTTGATATTTCCAATATTTGCATAAAGCATAATCTTCTTGCCGTCAATTGTCTTATTTTCTTTTCCCTTTAACTGCTGCAAAAGCGCCTTCTTTTCCTCATCAGCGCGCTTCTTTTCCTGCATCAGCGCCATGGTTTCTTCGTCTGGATCAACGTAAATTGTGCCATCACTTCCATCAACAACAGCCATCACACCATCTGTTGTTTCATCAAGCGGAATATCAGTTCCAATCAATGCTGGGATTGCCATGGTTCTTGCTAAAATTGCAGTGTGGGAATTGGTTGAACCGTGTACAGTAACAAAGGAAAGCACCTTATCCTTGTCAAGCTGTACTGTCTCTGATGGTGCCAGATCATCTGCCAAAATGATAACAGGCTCATCTGTTGTCACGCCTGTCTTTCCTGCACCAGAAAGATTATTTAATACTCGCTCAGAAATATCCTTTACGTCTGCTGCACGGCCTCTCATATAATCGTCATCCATAGCTGCAAACATCTGTGAGAAATTGTCACCAGTTGCTGCTACTGCATACTCAGCATTTACCTGCTGAGTACGAATAATATTTTCAACTGACTCATTATAATCGTCATCCTCAAGCATCATCTGATGAATCTCAAAAATAGCCGCATTCGTCTCTCCAACTTCTCTGCATGCCTTATCATAAAGCTCGCCAAGCTGCTCAATCGAAGCTTCTCTTGCTGCCTGATAACGTGCCCACTCACCGTCAGAATCTTCTGTTTTCACGCGCTTTACCTGCTGCTCACTCTTTTGATATACGGCTGTTTTTCCGATCGCAATACCGCCAAATACACTTTTTC
>OLVO01004407.1_pt1 | contig 10579 bp, 7 predicted proteins | sample 1672571 | NCBI WGS metagenome assembly OLVO01 (sample SAMEA3136700, study PRJEB25190) | human gut metagenome | biome: human gut; feature: human-associated habitat; material: faeces | place: Austria | collected 2013 | reverse complement strand
TTGGCAACCCGCTTATGGGATATGCGCCATGTGCCTGGAATACAACGGTCAGCGATGACGTTTCACTGCTGTATATGGATATTACATGGGCGGAACTTGAACCTGAAGAGGGACAATATAATTGGGAGAGCATAGATAAAGAAAATCAGCTGAGCCGATGGAGGAAGGAAGGCAAACATATTGTATTGAGATTTGTCTGTGATGTACCCGGTCAGGAGAAGCATATGGACATTCCGGAGTGGTTGTATGAGAAGATTGATCATGAGGGAACCTGGTATGATGTTGAATTCGGCAAGGGATTTGCCCCGGATTATAATAATGAAGAGATGATACGGTATCATGCAAAAGCGGTTGAGGCTCTGGGAGAGCATCTTGGCAAGGATGGTTTGATCAGTTATATTGAACTGGGCAGTCTGGGACACTGGGGAGAATGGCATGTCAATTACAGTGCCGGTATTCAGCGACTTCCAAATGAAGCGGTACGGAAGCAGTATGTAGTTCCCTGGACGGGAGCTTTTCCTGATGCAATGCTGCTGATGCGCAGACCATTCTCACATGCTTCGGAATATGGAATGGGATTGTATAATGATATGGCAGGTCATCCGGATGAAACAGAAGTCTGGTTGAGAGAGATTGAAAATGGAGGAGATCTCACTCAGACAGATGAGAAAAATGCTTTAATTTCAATGCATGACTTTTGGAAGACAGCTCCTGTCGGCGGGGAATTGACCAGTTCTTTTTCTATGGAAGATTTACTGGTACACTCTTCCACTGTCTGAATATAGCCATCGCTTAATGCATAAGCAGTTTCTTCAGGTACGCCACCTTCAATCGCAGCTCTGGTAAACAGCGTAATTCCTGCGATAAACATATTCTTACTGTTTCGCAGTTCATTTCTGGACAGTATTCCAGGAGTTCCATCCGGTGTGATCTGAAAAACGGACTGTATTCTGTCTGTCTGACCATTCCTGATAGCATCATACTGCCGACGCTCACTTGCATAAGATTCATGTTTCTGTAAATTCTCACGTCTCTCAAATAGAGTATTCCTGCTTCGGTTCTCTGCAACCTGTTGTTCTTTTTCATTGTATTCCTTACTTTTCTCCTGCATCTTTATTCCTCTCGCATACGCAGCAATATTTTGTTATTTATATCAATATTTTACTATATTTTATCATTTGAAGGTGATATAGTCCAGATAAAGGCAACACAAACAATCTGTTTGTTACTGTTCACTCCGTTCACAGTAACGTAGCCAAAATTCATTCCAGATTGCCTGCGGCAATGGAATTTTGGCTTGTATGTCTCGGGATTTTGGCATATTCATGCCAAAACACCTCGCGGGATAGTGGTGTGTGAACAGTAACATCTGTTTCACATATAAATAAACTTATGGAGGAATTTATTATGAAGCGTGATTTAAAGAAAATCATCAGCCAGATGACTCTGGAAGAAAAAGCAGGCATGTGCTCAGGTCTTGATTTCTGGCATCTGAAGAGTGTGGAAAGACTCGGAATCCCGGAGGTAATGGTAAGCGACGGTCCTCACGGGCTTCGTAAACAGGATGACAAGGGAGATCATCTTGGAATGAACGACAGTATCAAAGCAGTCTGCTTCCCTCCTGCTGCTTTAAGTGCCTGCTCTTTTGACCGTGAATTAATGGAAGCCATGGGCGAAACTATTGGCAGAGAAGCACAGGCAAATGACGTATCTGTTGTTTTAGGACCGGCTGTCAATATTAAACGTTCTCCGCTCTGCGGAAGAAACTTTGAATACTATTCAGAAGATCCATACCTTGCAGGTGAGATCGCTGCTGCATTTATCAATGGTGTACAGTCCCAGCATGTAGGAACTTCCATCAAACATTTTGCAGCTAACAATCAGGAATATCACCGCATGAGCAATTCTTCTGAAGCAGATGAAAGAACACTCCGTGAAATTTATTTTCCTGCATTTGAAACTGCAGTAAAAAAGGCTCAGCCATATACCTTTATGTGCTCCTACAATCAGATTAACGGTACTTTTGCTTCCGAGAATAAATGGCTTCTTACCGATGTTCTCCGCAATGACTGGGGATTTGAAGGATATGTTATGTCTGACTGGGGTGCTGTCAATGACCGTGTGAAGGGTCTGGAGGCCGGCCTGGATCTGGAAATGCCAGGTTCCAACGGAACAAACGATGCTCTGATCATGGAAGCCGTAAAAAATGGCACTCTGAAGGAAGAAGTTCTGGATCAGGCTGTAGAACGTATCCTGAATATTATTTACAAATATGCGGACCACCGTGCACCGCAGGAATTTACCATGGAAAAAGACCATGAAGAGGCACGCCGTATTGCGGAAGAATCTATGGTCCTTCTGAAAAACGCAGACCAGATTCTGCCTCTGAAGACCTCTGAGAAAGTAGCTTTTGTAGGTGGTTTTGCCAAAAAACCTCGTTTCCAGGGCGGCGGAAGCTCTCATATTAACTGCTTTAAAATTACCAATGCACTGGAAGCTGTTCCTGCTGATGCACAGATTATTTACGCAGAAGGATTTCCTGCTAATAAAGATTTATACGATGAAAAACTGGCTGCTGAAGCACTTCAGGCTGCAAAAGCTGCTGATAAGGTTGTGATCTTCGCCGGACTTCCGGATAGTTTTGAGTCTGAAGGATATGACCGTTCTCATATGAGACTGCCAGAATGCCAGAACCGTCTTATTGGTGAAATCCTTGAAGTTCAGCCAAATACTGTGATCGTTCTTCACAATGGTTCTCCTGTGGAAATGCCATGGATCAATAATGTGAAAGGTATTCTGGAAGCTTACCTTGGCGGACAGGCAGGCGGAGCTGCTGTTGCAAATATCCTCTATGGTATTGTAAATCCAAGCGGTAAACTGGCCGAAACAATTCCGGTGAAACTGGCTGACAATCCATCCTACCTGAACTTCGGTGGCGGCGATAAAGTGGAATACCGTGAAGGTGTATTTGTAGGATATCGTTATTACGATACCAAGCAGATGGAAGTTGCTTATCCATTCGGATACGGACTCTCCTATACTACTTTTGCATACAGCAATCTGCAGATTTCCAACACAAATCCAACAGAAAAAGATACCATCACTGTTTCTGTAGATGTGACAAATACAGGCAGCATTGCAGGAAAAGAAATTGTCCAGCTCTATGTGAAAGACATGACAGCATCCACGACCCGTCCTGAAAAAGAACTGAAAGGCTTTGAAAAAGTCCAGCTTGCTCCTGGCGAAACCAAAACAGTTACTATGGAACTGGATAAGCGCAGCTTTGCATGGTACAATACCGAATTACACGACTGGTATGCTGCAAGCGGCAAATATGAGATTCTGATCGGTGCATCCTCCAGAGATATCCGTCTCTCTGAAACCATTGAACTCTCCAGCAGCCAGGTAATTCCTATGCATATTCATATGAACACAACACTGGGTGAACTTTTCAATAATCCAGACACAAAAGAAGCAGCAAAAGAACTGACTTCCAGATATCTCGCTGCAATGAACGGCGGTTCAGACACAGCTTCCGAATCTGCTGCTGAAGCTATCACTGAAGAAATGGTAGCAGCAATGACATATTCCATGCCACTTCGCTCTCTGTGCAGCTTTGGCGGATTCTCCCGGGCTGAGATCCAGGAGATGATTGACAAACTGCAGGCAATCTATAGCAATCCTCTGAAATAATGCATCTTAATCCAGCCCATCAGAGTGTGAAATCCTGCGTCAGATATCTTTGCCGTGCGTCAGCACGCCTGCAGATATCTTCCTTGTCTTTCGCACTCTGCTGAACTGTCTTAAATGCATTATTTACGAGGATTGCTATAAAACAAAAAAACTACTGTATATAAGCTGAATTTTTTTCCGGCTTTATACAGTAGTTTTTATTTATTTCTCTCTAAACCATTCCTTCATCACATCAAAAATTCTTATAAGCTCTTCGTCACTGATCACATATGGAACCATAGAATACATATAGTTCAAAAATGGCCTGCTGAACACACCCCGTTCATAAGCAAACTGCTGGAAGCCTTCCAGATTCCTGGAATCATGAACCTCCACGCACACGCAGCCACCCATGATCCGGACTTCTTTGATCCGTGGATCTGTGAATGCTTCCATCTCACCACGTGAAACCTGTTCAATATGACGGATTTTACTCATATAATCTTCACGCTCAAAAATCTCAATCCCCTTCAAAGCCACAGCACATGCCAGCGGGTTTCCCATAAAAGTAGGACCATGCATCAGGGCAAGTCTGTCATCATCACTGTAAAAGGCATCAAATACCTTGTGATTTGCCACAGTGACAGCATGACCAATATATCCTCCTGTAAGGGCCTTTCCAAGAACCAGGATATCCGGCAGAACAAGATCTGCCACAAAGCGATTACCTGTGCGGCCAAACCCGGTTGCAACCTCGTCAAAAATCAAAAGAACATCATACTGGTCACACAATTCTCTTGCTCTCTTCAGGAATGAAATATCATACATCCGCATTCCTCCTGCTCCCTGTAAAAGAGGCTCCACAATAAAGCAGTTCAGACGGTCATGATACTGTTCAAATGCCTCCTCCAGGGCCGGGATCTCAGTGGGAATATGGACAACACCCTCTTTTTTGTCAAAAGCGAAATGATAATCCTCGTCATCACCAACTTCCATTGCCTTAAAGGTATCCCCGTGATATGCATGTTCAAGAGCCAGCACTAACGGGCGCTTTCTTCCCTGATTGGTGTTGTATTGAAGGGCCATTTTAAGTGAGACCTCCACTGCAACACTTCCTGAATCTGAAAAAAAACAATAATCCAGATCTCCTGGCAGAAATTCCTGCAGCTTCGCAGAAAGCTTTTCCACCGGCTCATGTGTCAGTCCCCCAAGCATTACATGACAAAAACGGTCTGCCTGTTCCTTGATCGCTTCTGTCAGTTCCGGATGCTTATATCCATGAATCATACACCACCAGGAAGATATAGAGTCTATCAGCTTCTGATCTTTTGTATAAAGATGTACACCCTCTGCATCCAGAATCTTATAGGGAGCTTTCATTGTTTTCATTTGTTCATAGGGATACCATATCATTTGATCTTCACCTCATCATAAAATTCTGCCAGTACATCTGCATCTATATCAAGATCCTTCGCATTATCCTGTACTTTTGCAATAACCGGAAGGCCTGTCATATATTGGCACATAGCAATATTATCCTCTTCCATAATATTTCCGGGATGGTAATGGTTAAAAATAATACCTTTGATTGGAAGGGAATGGGCTTTCATATACTCAGCAGTCAATACAACACTGTTTATTGTACCAAGCCCTGCATCTGCCACCAGAATACTGGAAAGCTCAAACTCTCTTATCACATCTTCAAGCTGGATTTTGCGTTCATCAAAACAGAGCGGACAGAGGATACCGCCACTTCCTTCCATGGTAATATATTCATAATCATTTGCTGCCTTCAAAAATCCTCTTCGCACAACATCAAGATCCACCGGATTACCCTCAACTCTTGAAGCAAGATGAGGAGACCAGGCATTTTCATATACATAGGGACACATATCATCCAGAGACTGGGAAATACCAGACATCTCTTTAACAAAAAGTGCATCGCCCGGGATTAGACTTCCGTCTGCACGCCGGTCATTTCCACTCATTGCAGCTTTGTAATAAGCCGGATTTTTTCCTGCCTGTGCCAGTTTTTTTACGATCAGTCCTGAGAGATAGGTTTTGCCCATGTCTGTTCCTGTTCCTGTAATAAATACCGCTTTACTCATGATTCTTCCACTTCCTTCCAATATTCTGGTGTTACATTTCTGCCCATATCAGAGAGCATTTTTCGGTCGCTGCGGATGGTTGCGCAGGCAACAGTAGTCAGCATATTCCCTGTTATTGTAGCGGAGGCACCGGATTTAAAAGCGGTTTCCCCGTCATTGGTAAGAAGTGCCCGTCCGGCAGCAAGACGAATATTAGCCTCAGGATTAATATAACGAAAGAAGGCAATTGTCCGGAGGATATCCTGCTCTGAAAGCTGATCAAGATGTTCCAAAGGTGTTCCCGGAATGGGCATCAATGCATTGATCGGAATGGAGTCAATACCCAGCTCTGCAAGGCTGACTGCCATATCCAGGCGATCCTCCCAGGTCTCTCCCATTCCTATGATGCCACCGGAACATGCACACATTCCTTCTGCCTTTACCTTTTTCAGAGTTTCAATCTTCATATCGTATGTATGTGTCGTACATATATTAGGAAAATTTCTCCGCGAAGTCTCAATATTATGATGGTAACTGGTTACTCCGGCTTCATGAAGACGATGCAGCTGTTCGGAAGAAAGAAATCCCATGGAAGCACAGAGATCGATATTGCATTCCTTATACATGGTTTCATAGGCATGAATCGCCTGATCAAATTCTTTTCCGGTCAGAGCCTTTCCTGCAGTGACAATGGAAAAACGGTCAACGCCCTCCTCTTCATTCATTTTACATGCTTCCAGAATCTTTTCCTCGGGAAGAAAATCATAGATTTCACAGGAAGTATGGTGGTGTACTGACTGAGCACAATATTTGCAGTTCTCCGGACACCTGCCGCTGCGGCCATTGATAATGGAACAGAGATCTACCTTATCACCGATATATGCTTCGCGGATACGGTCTGCTCCTTCACATAACTCATCTAAATCACAGGTGAGAAAGAAAGAAAGATCATCTTTCCTTGTGATTCTGCGTCCATCAATAATTTCCTGTGCTAAAATAAGTGGATTCATTTTGCAAGCTCCTCCGTTTCCAGTCTGACATTTGATTTTGAATCAAAAAGATATTGAAGTACTACCGGTCTGACACGCTTTGCAATAACAGCTCCCAGAACACTTAATGCAATGTCACCAGGTACTGCAAGAAGAAAACAATAAAGAATCAGCGGCCAGATTCCAATCGGTGTATCGATCACATAATTACAGATCACATAGTAATAAACCATTCCACAGGCATAGACGATCATCAGACCTGCCAAATTCGCAAGTAAATAGTGAAAAACTGTCTTCTGCTTAAGACGCTCTGCAATAAGTCCGGTCACGTATGTTCCCAGGCAGAACCCTATAATATAACCGAAGCTTGGCTTGAAAATATACCAGATCCCACCGCCCTCCGAAAAGATCGGAAGTCCTGCCAGTCCCAACAGCATATAGGCAACCACAGAAATCATACCCCTTCTGGATCCCAGAAACAATCCGGCAAGCATAGTGAACAGGTACTGCAGTGTAAAGGGAACTACAGGTACAGGGATTTTAATAAACGCACCTGCTGCAATCAACGCCGTAAAAAGACCGCAATAGATCATGCTTTTTGTTTTAGTCATTTGTAAACCTCCATATATTTTATGGTTTACTATTTTAAAGCACAGAAGGTTAATTGTCAACTTTTTTATTTTCTCAGTTTATAGTTCGCCTGTTACTGTTCACACACCACTATCCCGCAAGGTGTTTTGGCATGAATATGCCAAAATCCCGAGACATACAAGCCAAAATTCCATTGCCGCAGGCAATCTGGAATGAATTTTGGCTAAGTTACTGTGAACGGAGTGAACAGTAACTTAGCCTTGCTATTTGCGTCACAGCATATATAATATGGTCAAGCGGATAAAATCATCCGCTTCGCTACTTGCTTGATTCGGTAATCACGACCACCGGCTAAGTCGGTGGTTTGCTTTGACCCTATAAGGGTCTATTACCGGCATTGGAGTCTAATGACTCATTATTCCTGTATTTTTTTTGCATTTTTCCATACCGTATCTACATAATATCCACGACACCAGAAATGTCTGTTTCCATATTCAGATTTGCATGTCTTTCGAATATCATTAATGTACTTTTTCATTTTAACCATACAAAAACGGCAGACCCCCCAATAAAGTCAAGAGATTCTGCCATTTTATTTTTCATCAACTGTCGAAAACGGGTGTGTGTCATTTCATCGGGAATTTCTTTCTTGCCAGGTCAGTTCTACTTTTTCCTTACAGTTCTCAGAAAATAACAGATCGACCACGCAATACTCATTCCTGCTGCAATTCCAAAAGCAAAAAGAAAGGTATCACGTCCATATTCCAATGCTCGAACAGTATTTCCCTCCAAAATGCTGTTCATACAATAATAAAGAGTACTTCCGGGAATCAGGGGTATTACGGAAGTGACAAAAAAAGAAGTAGATGTTTCCTTACAGATTCTTGCAAGAATTTCTGCATACACATCTGTAACAAAGCCAGCCATCAGAGTCGGAAGAAAAACATTTCCCCAGAATTCTTTTCCCAGAAGGAACACCAGCCAGCTAAGGAAGCCGCCAACTGCTGCCAGAGGCAAATATTTCTTTTTTATATGAAAAAGAATTCCAAATCCTACAGAGCCAATGGCTCCGGTAATTAATTGTATCATGATTGCTGCAGTCAAAGTCCAAACCTCCCAAATAAAATAATTGCCCCCATAAATCCAAGTGCCAGTGCCGCAGCAAGTAGTAAAGCAGCAATCAGACGGATGATTCCAGAGAGTGTATCACCAATAAGTACATCCCTGATTGCATTTGTCGACATCAACCCCGGAATCAAAAGCATAATGTCACCGATCATAATCTTATCCATGCGAAGGAATGGGCACAGCAAGGTTAATCCACAGATTGCACAGCCTGTAAAAAAAGACGCCACAAACTGAAAAGTCACTTCATTCATGCATACCGGACGAAGATATTGCTGTAATCCCCAGATCAGAACAGCCCCAAGCCCTGCTGCAACAGCATCCGGAATACTTCCACCATAAAAAAAAGCAAAACTGCATGCAGCCAGAAGGCTTCCAAGAAGTTTCCATAGCGGTTTTGTTTTATTTATATTAATTTTATCAAATTCCTTCCGAAGCTCTGCTGCCGGAACAGGATGATTACAAAAACGACGGCTCAGATCATTCAACTGCTCCAGTTTGGTAAAATCATTTCCTCCGCACTCCCTGATCCGTCGGGTCTGTGTCCGCGCTCCTTCTCCCGGAAATTCCATGGTAATAACGATACTGGATGTGATCACAAAAACATTCATCTGCGTAGCACCGCAGGCATATCCCATTCGATTCAGCGTATCCTCCACCCTAAAAATCTCTGCACCGCTGCTTAACAGCGCTTCACCCATATCAAGAAAAATGCGTAAAAAATCTTTGGATGTCTGCATAATAATACTCCTTTGATTTTATAACTCTATCACATCTCAGGCTCTTTTTCTACCAAATTTTGCTTTTTGATTTTATAATACAACAGTCCCACAATATCTGCCAGCGCCCATCCGATTGGAACTGACCACCAGATGCCAACCACACCTATTGCCGGTATTGCAGACAATATATATGCCAACGCCACTCGTGTTCCAAGTGAAAATACTGTAAGTACCACACTCATTCCCGGTCTGCCCAAAGCACGATACAGACCATACAGCAAAAACAGCCATCCGATTCCAATATAAAATGCACCTTCTATGCGCAAGTAACGGACTCCTTCCATTATAATAGCCGTTTCTTTTGCATCCACAAATATCATCATAAGTGGTTTTGCGAATATATACACAAACGCTGATACCACTACACAGAAAATTGCAGATATACGAACTGCCGCTTTTAGCCCTTGCTGTATTCTCTTCTTTTCTTTTGCTCCATAATTTTGTGCAATAAATGTAGAAAATGCGTTTCCAAAGTCCTGCACAGGCATATATGCAAAAGCATCTATCTTTACAGCAGCCGCAAACGCTGCCATGACAACAGTTCCAAAGCTGTTTACCAGTCCTTGTACCATAAGTATTCCAAGATTCATTACAGACTGCTGAATGCATGTCAGCATTGAAAAAGAAATGATTTCTCTGATTCGTTCTTTTTTCAGATATCTGATTTTCCAGATTGCACACACCTGTTTATAACGCATAAGTGTATAAACCATTATGCCAACACCTGACAGGTACTGTGAAATCACTGTCGCCTGCGCTGCTCCTGCCACTCCAAGTTTCAAGCCAATGACAAACCAAAGGTCAAGAATAATATTGAGTATTGATGACACTGCCAGAAATGCAAGTGGTACAACAGAATTACCGATTGCCCTGAGATATGAAGTGAAATAATTGTACAGAAAAACAGCCGGAATCCCCATAAAGATCACAAACAGGTATTCTCTCATGTCACCCCACACTTCATCTGGAACTCTTAGAAAAGTGCGAAGCTCACTAAGGCTAATATAGGCAATAATATTAAGTAATATCGTCACAGCAGTAATAAAGAAAAAAGATGCGCAGAAGATCGGAAGAGCATTTTCGTCCCTCTGCCCAAATCTGATAGAAAACAATGCACCGCTTCCCATACACAGACCAAGAATAATTGACGTTATAAACGTCATAAGCGTAAATGATGAACCTACTGCTGCAAGTGCCTTTTCCCCAAGAAACTGTCCAACTATAAGTGTATCTGCAATATTATAACACTGCTGAAGCAGATCACCAAGTATCATTGGAATGGCAAATAAAAGCATTGACTTTACAACAGATCCTTTTGATAAATCCCTATTCA
>OLVO01004403.1_pt1 | contig 10590 bp, 10 predicted proteins | sample 1672571 | NCBI WGS metagenome assembly OLVO01 (sample SAMEA3136700, study PRJEB25190) | human gut metagenome | biome: human gut; feature: human-associated habitat; material: faeces | place: Austria | collected 2013 | reverse complement strand
TTATATTAGATTCTTCTCTCTTTTATTTTTTATCTAAATTCAAATATCAATTTAATCACATGGATAAATCACTATATGACTATCATCGATACCATCATTTATGAGCTGTAAATAAATTTCTCTCGAATTATTTTTATTTGCAACAACGTATACTGCTTGTTTGTACATTTTTTTGCACTTGCTCAAATCCAAAACCGGAAGTTTTTCTGTTATATCCGTCTGCTTTTCAGTACAATTATCACAAAAAGCAACAATACGAAAGTTTCGGGCAAGTAAAAATTTCAACGCATATTTCCCTAGCAAACCTGCTCCAAATATAACCACCGAACGCGTTCCAATTGCGTCACATATTTCGTTCCGCTTTTTTTCTCTGACTTCAAATTTTCGTCTTTCTTCATATATATACTTTGTTTCGTCTTCCAGAAAATGTTTATATTCCTCTTTGTTCCTTTCATCTATACTTAAAGTATAATGATCTTTTAATTGCTTTTTGAACCAGTCATATGCCTCTTTTACATATTCTGAATTAATATCATACTTCACTGCCGGAAGGACCTTTTTTAATTCTCCCAAAAAGCACCCTAACATTCTTGAAAAAAAACCAGCTTTATTCTTAATCTTATTGTACAGCTCTTTTTGTTGAAGCAATCGCTCAAATTCCGCTTTCGCATACATGAGAACCTTGGGGGACAACGTAGAAGCCTCTTCTCGATCCACTCTATATCTGTACAACGACTGGCTTGTATAGCATGCTTTTTTTGCACATCCAACAACTTGCTGCATAAACCCGATATCCTGATAGGCAGCCCCTGCCGATTCATTAAAGCTAATACTATTTTCTTCTAAAAAAGACTTACGATATATTCCACTCCACACAGATGTATCATTTGCATATATGTATGCGATGTCACTCGGCTCTACTATTCGATTAATCAATTCTGTATGATTACCAAAACTTTGATGTCTCCATCTTACCTCATTATTCGAATCAATCGATACAAACATATCAAACATTCCTTTGGCATAATCAAGTTGATGTTCTATTGCAAGCCCATACAATACTTCATACATATTAGAATCTACAAAATCATCCGTTTCGACAATTCCAATATAATCCCCACGTGCCATACAGATTCCAAGATTCACTTGATAACCATAACTTTTCACTGGAGAATGAACAAGTTTTATTCTCTTATCCTTATTACTATAATTCTCCAATATTTCCAATGTTCCATCTGTCGAGCCTGCATCAACGCATATAATCTCAATATCCTGCAACGACTGATTTATCACGCTTTTAATACATTTTTCTATATATGGGGCAACATTCAACGATGGCATAATAACCGATACTTTCATTACAGCCTCTTTTCTATTCTAATATAAAGTCCCGGTAAGAAGTTTCTCTCCAAACGACCTTATCTTCTTCAACCGCATAATCTTTTGTCAGTTCTTTCATTACTTCTATAGCAATATTCTGACTTTTGATTGCTATTATCAGATAATCAAATTTTTTATCTACTATTTCTTTTATTGCAGTAATCTCATACATACACTGTTCTGTTTTTCCTTCTGGATTCTTATCAACCCAGGCAACAACATTTTCTTTATATCCTAAGGAATCAAGCTCTCGATATAACGCCTGTCCACAAGCGCCTGCTCCATATATAACTATTCTTTTTCCAAATATATCCTTATATTTTGAGAAATCCCATTTCGCATATGCCAATGTATCAATATTATATAACACTTTCAATGTATGGCTCTCAAGCTGGAACAAATAATGTTTTAACTGTTTCAGTAGAGAATTTGCGCAATTACTTTCCATAAACGCATCTCTTAATCCGTTATATAGATAATACGTATTTATAGCAAGTTTTTCGTTTGCCGCTCTACACATAGAATTGTTTCGAATATAATAATGATAATATGCTTCGTTTAGGATATAAATACGCTTACATCTTAGACAATATGGATAAATAGTTAACGCATCTTCCCCATAAAACACTCGAGTGTCTATCTCTCCATATATATCCTGTAAAATCTGTCTTCGATATAGTTTATTAACAAGGGTACACTTTAATCCCATTTCATTTTTTTTAAAATCATGTAACATCGATGGATAAATTGCCGATTCCAGATTAACATAAACTCCTTCCGGATAAAGATCATACCATTCTTTTCTCGAACCATCTGCGTAATCACGATATATTCCAGACGTTACCAAATCACACTCATTTTCTTCCATACATTGTACTAATCTTTCATACATTATTGGCTCTATCCAATCATCACTATCAACAAAACCAACAATCTCCCCTTCGGCAAGTTCAATTCCTCTTTTCCGAGTAGAAATCAAACCAATATTTGTCTGTGTAAAAAGTCTTATTCTGGAATCTTTTTCCTGATATTCCTTTGCAATACTATAACTATCATCCGATGATCCGTCATCAATCAGAATAATATCAAGATTTTTATAAGTTTGAGAGATGACACTCTTTAAGCATTTGTGTAAATATTGTGCTGCATTGTAAATCGGGATAATAACTGATACCTTTTTCTCTGTCATATCATTTATCCTCCCCGTATAATTGCTCTGCTATTGGAATCGGATAATTTACTGCATCTATACCATGACATCTATGACACATATCTAAATAACCTTTTTCCGAATATCCAAGATTAAACTCCAACAACACCTTTTTATAGTTATCACTCTTTAGTAGCTCCAAATCTAGATAGTCATCCTGTCCCTCATTAAAATGAAGGTTGTCAGATACACTTCTTGCCATTACGCAAAAATACAGCTTATTGCCTCGCACTTCTCTGCATGGAGTTAAGCATCTGTCGAATGTCTGTGTTAACTCCTCTTCATCCATATCTTTGTTCAAATAGTCAAAACCATAATCAATCCAATAGCCATCTTCATCATACAATTTATATTCAATTCCATATTCTTGCAGTTTTTTTATCAATTTCATATGTGACTGATGCAATCGTGGCAATGCCTTTGCATAATTAGATATTCGATAAAGCACTTGATATTTTTGGCATACTTTTAATGTTTCTTCATCCGGGGCAATTGTTCCATTTGTTGTAATACTAAAAATTCCTATTTGGCTTCTATATTTGTTTCCTATGTACACAATTGCTTTTGAGAGGCCTTTATATAATAACGGTTCACCTCCAATTAATACAAATTCATTTATATAGTCCACTTTCGAAAAGAACATATCTGCACTTTTATATACTTCTGATAAATCTAAATCTTGTGTCTGATTACCAACATTATAACAGGCATGTGCACATTTTTTACATTTCAATGAACATCTTTCAGTCAATGTAATTTGCGCCAAGCTCATATAAGTTTTATTTAAAAAATATGTAGCGATAACTGGAAGAATTTTGTTATGAAATTCATCGTCAAAAAAGAAATCTCTTCCATGAATTAAATTCTCCTTTTCAAGCTGTTTCGCAATTTCAAGAGAATATTTTTTTGAAACACCTATAACAATTGCAATATGTGAATTTTCAGATATATACTTGTCCAATGACATAATTGTATGTCCTAACAGCCGCTGTCCTTGTCGTTCTTTATTATTGTCGATGAATCCTCCTAATATCCCAAATGCTCTAATACAGCGTCCGGTATTTTCGCCAATTTGTCCCGCTCCAAAAATATAAATATTTCTGTGAAACTCATCTTTTATAGAAGCAGAAAATTCATCGAATTCATGTCCTCTATTTGTCCATTTCATCGCTTATTTTTTCCTCTTTATATTATTTTTTGTTCTGAAACTCCCATTTTCATTAAAACATTCTTCATTTCTATTCTTGCTGATTCATTTACTCTTGCAATCACAACATAATCGTATTCAATGTTCAGTATATCTTCAATAGGATATATAATGTTTTCTTCCTGGACATACTTATCAATCCATAATATTACTTCGCAATACTTACTTTTTTGTACCTGCTCATAATATGCTCTACCAACAGCACCGGCACCATATAACACAATGCGAGATTTTTTTTCCACATTTGCAAATGGAAAAAGCCACTTATAATTATTGGATATCATACCTTTGTATTTTTTTCTGTGAAGCTGGACTGAATTCATATAAAACATATCCAACTGCTCTTCCATAATTGAAACTACCCCTAATTGCTGAAATTGCATTTTCAAATATTCATATAATTTAAATGTCTTCTCAAAAAAATCTTCTTCCACAAAATACGATGCCGTTATTGTTCTTTCTCGTTGTCTATGATAATAATATGGAGCCGTTGAGATATATATTTTATTCACTCTAAAAATTAATGGATAAATAATCGCCGAATCCTCACCATACAAAAAATTATTTCCGGCTATCTGTGTTTATTCTTGTTTTAACTTTTCGAATCAGCTTCTAAGCTTTCTCAGTTTTGTTTCCTAACCTTCAGATAAAAAGCTTTTATTTGACTAATTCGAAATTCTGCTGCCTTTTATTTAGTATTTCCTGTTTCTGAGTGTATTCTACGTCAAAAAATAATTTTCCTCAATTTACAAAACAAGACGGATGACAAAAAACTTATCATCCGCCTTACTTTGTAAAGTTGATTTCGAAAACTTTATGTCCCGCCCTTTCAGGATTAAAGCTGCTATGCCATAGTTATCCCTTATTTTCCGGATAAACTTAATCTTTATTGCCCTTCCTTCTCCATATTCCGCAGGGAATTCCCAACATTTCCATGCATGGTCACGCAGACCATATTCGCGATTTCTTCCGGGGCTTCCTTCATTCCTCTCTTGATCCAGTCAAGCATGACACCTACGAAACTGTATTTGTAAAAATCCGCAATAAATTTCTTCTGTTCCTCTGTAACCATCAGATTCTTGCTCTGCTCTTCTACCACTCCTTCGATCAGCTGATAGGTCAGGCTGTACAGATAATTTTCCACCTGCTCTCGTTTCACAGAGCGATACACGTTCAAAATAAATGGTTTATTTTCCAAAACAGCCTCAAAAATCTGCTGAAGCCCTTCCTGCCAGGTGTCGTAAGTCTTTTTTCCCTGCAAAGCCCGGGAAGCGTCCTCAATACAGGACCATTCTACCAGGTCATAAATGTCTTTAAAATGATAATAAAACGTCTGGCGGTTGATGGCACTCGCCTCTACGATATCCACTACCGTAACCTTGTCTAAGGACTTCTCCTGCAAAATCTTTTTCAAGGTCTCCGACAATGTCCTCTTCGTTGTATGAGCCATGAAAATCCCCCTCTACCCAGTACATTTTTTCTCCCCTTTTCCCATAATATTTTTTACCATTTCCCTGCTTCTATTATAACTTATCACAATACATTTATACAAGAAAAAAGTGGGCGCACCCACTTCTTCATTAAGCCTGTTTTATTCTAAAAACTTCCATAATACTGTTTAAAATAAAACTCTTTAAATTTTATGCTGCTTTTTCCGTACTCCTGTGTACCCGTCTCCACAGAACTACCACAACTGCTCCGATGACAAACGGCAATACAAAAGTTGCAAAACGATAAAGCAGTGCAACGGAGCCTGCTGCTCCGGTTCCTACGATCTTTGCTAACAGCATTGTCAGTACGAACTCCGAAGAACCGATCCCTGCCGGTGCCGGAATAACTGCTGCTAACATCATTGCCAAAGAGGTAACTGCCAGTCCCTGTGACAGTGTCAGCTTTCCTGTCTCTGCTAATATCAAAAACGGGATTCCATACCAGAATGTAAACTTTAACAGATTTTTCAGGATACATCCTGCGATCAGTCCGCCACGTTTTAATAAAGTTGCTGCCGCATCCTCTAAGATAGCACACTGTTCTTCTAACTTCTTCACCTGCTCTGTCAGCTTTCCGCTCCGGTTTAACTTGCGTACGATCCAGAGAAGTACCTCATGGAACTTCTTAGAACAGGCAAATAGCAGAAGTACTGCTGCGATGACAAAGGTGACACCAAAACCAATTAAAAGCGTCATATCATATTGACTGTAATACTTTTGCATATAGCCCCAGTTGAGGATAAAGAAGATTCCCGCAAACAGTGCAATGCTGACCTTGTGCAGCATATACTCAATGGTATAGAGTCCTGTACCTTTTGAATATGGAACGCCTCTCTCATTGAAGTAATAGATTGCTGCTACGCCCGCTCCGCTTCCAAGGGTTGCCACCCGGTAAAAGGCTGCATAAAATGCACATTCTACACCCTGCCAGTATTTAAAATCAGGATGGTACACTTTTGCCAGCGAATAACTGATCCAGCCTTCCACCAGTTCATACATCACAGAAGCAATGCAAATGCCGGCAATGACAAGAAACGACGTCTCTTTCAACTGCGTTAAAATATCTCCTGCCGAATCCTTAAATGTATAGATAATAATCAGGATTAAGATCAGAACAAATAAAATCTTTCCTATTGTCTTTGCATGCTTCTTAATGACTCTCACCCCTTATTTCTTTTTAAAGTTTGTATAACCACGCTGTCTGTATGGATGTGCAGCCCACAGACGGTCTGCTGTTCCTTTCCACTCTTCTGCATAGTGCTCACATTTTCCGCAAAGATGCTCTACCGTCTCCGGCTGCTGCATATCTGTGGATTTTGCTCCGGTCTCATGTACCATACGCTGTAAAATCTCAGGATTTTCAAGCATCGGACATGGTCTTAACATGTTATCGTTAAATGGTTGGTTATCTCTGTATGCCATGAATAACGGCTGTTTCAAACACTCTAATAATGATTTTTCACGGATGTTTGCTCCTGAATAATGAATGAATACGCAAGGCTCCACATCACCCTTTGGATTGATATGGCAGTAGTTTCTTCCTCCTGCAATACATCCTCCAACGAACTCTCCATCGTTCTGGAAGTCCATAACGTAGATTTCTTTTCCGCCTTCTCTTCCACGAACCTCACGGATTCTGTGGTAGATATATTCACGCTGCTCTTTTGTCGGCATCAGCTCCGGTGAAGCATCCATACCAACCGGCATCAGATGGAAATACCATGCGAAACGGCTTCCGTGCTCGATCAGAAGATCAAAGAATTCATCGGATGTTACTGCATCCATGTTCTTGCGTGTATAACATACGGAGTTACCGAACAGTAATCCGTTCTCATGTAACAGATCCATTGCATGAAGTACCTTTGCATAGACTCCGTCACCACGTCTGAAGTCATTGGTGTCCTCGAATCCCTCTAAACTGATAGATAAGGAAAGGTTGCCGACTCTCTTCATTTCATCACAGAATGCCTGGTCTATTAAAGTTCCGTTTGTGTAACAGTGGAATGCCACATCATTATGTTTTTCACAGAGCTTAATAACATCTGCTTTACGAACCAGCGGCTCTCCACCGGTCATCATGTAGAAGTAAATACCCAGTTCTTTTCCCTGAGTTACAATGCTGTCAAGCTCTTCAAATGTCAGGTTTAATTTATGTCCGTACTCGGCTGCCCAGCATCCTGTACAGTGTAAGTTGCAGGCACTGGTTGGGTCCATTAAGATCAGCCATGGAATGTTGCAGTCATGTACTTCTCTCATCTTACGAATGGTTTTTGTGCCATAGAAGGCTGCCTGATATCCAAGATTTAATGCTGTCATCTTAGCAACGTGTGGATCTGTCTCATCTAACAGACGGTTTACATAACGCATCCATTTGTGATCCGGATTCTTGATCATTGCACGCGCACCTTCGTATGCCTCTTTGGTAAAGTTGTCTCCCATGAACTTCTCTGTCAGGTCCACAATCTCTAATAAGCCTTTTTCTCTGTCCTTATTAATTCTTCTCAGTGCAACGTCAATTGCTGCGCTAAACGCTTTTCTTTCAAGCTGCTCTGCTAATTTTGCCATTTTTATTCCTCCACTCTTTTGTTCTAATTCCCTTTTACACAAAAGTATAAAAACTTTCACTTTTTATGAACATATGCAAAAGCGAACTCCTGTATTTTTTCCTTATACAAATTTCTCTTTTTGTATACGTTCTAAAGCAGAATATCCTATCTGTTCACTATGATTTCTACAGATGAAAAAATTCCTTGATCTGCTCCTCTATGATCTTCATTAAGCGGGTTCTTGCTTCCACACTTGCCCATGCGATGTGTGGTGTGATCAACAGTTTGTTGCTATCTTTGATCTTTGCAAGCGGATTCTCTTTGCTCATCGGTTCTTCTTTGAGCACATCTAATCCTGCTGCTGCAATTTCCCCATTTTCCAAAGCCTCGTATAAATCCTGCTCTACGACGATCGGGCCTCTTCCTACATTAATGAAAATGGCAGACCGCTTCATTTTAGCAAAAGCCTCCGCATTTATCAAGCCTAATGTTGCGTCGGTCAATGGTGCATGTACCGAGATAATATCGGATTTTGTCAATAAGGTGTCCCAATCTGCACGCTCATAATCTTTCTGCTGATTTTTTCCGGTTGTGGAGTAATAGATGACGTGGCAGCCGAAAAGTCCTGCTATGTCCGCCACTCTTCTTCCAATCGTTCCCATTCCAATGATTCCCCATGTTTTTCCGTTCAATTCATGGAATGCTTTTTCAAAATGGGTAAACAGTACATCGTCCATATATTTTCCACTCTTTACATAGGTATCATAATAAGGAAGATGTTCCATCAGATAAAACAAAAGTGCAAAGGTGTGCTGTGCCACTGTCTCGGTTGAATAGCCTGCCACATTTCTCCATGCGATCCCACGTTTTTCCAGATAATCTTTGTCTAAATTATCGGTTCCGGTTGCAGTGACGCAGACTAACTTCAAATGCTCTGCCCCTCCGATCGTCTCTTCGTTGACTGGCACCTTGTTCAGAATGATGACATCTGCATCTTTTGTACGCTCTGCCGCCTGTTCCTTTGTGGAAAATCCATACTTTACGACTTCTCCAAGCTGTTCATAGCCGCTTAAGTCCAGATCTTCTCCTATGGTCTTTGCATCTAAAAATACAATTTTCATTTCTACACTTCCTCTTTCTTCCGTAAGATTAACTTCACGCCCTCAATACCTGTAACTTCCGCTGAGTCCTCCGGTTCAAAAGTAACCTCTTCTTTTTCAGAACGTGCCGTCCACTCCATTCCGTTATACATTGCTTTTCCGGTACCTTTGAGATTGTCTACACGCTCGATGACCCGCACATCCTTCCCCAGTGCCTCTTCGTAATTCGTCCTTACCTTCTTTGGCTGGATATATTTCATCGCCCACGGTCTGGTAAAGTACAGCATCAACAGGGAAACAGCTAAAAATACCACTGCCTGTAACCAAATCGGTCCCCCTGCCACCGATACGATGACTGCCGCTAATGCACCGCCTGCAAACCAGATGCAGGTCAGTCCGACCGTAATTAATTCTATTACTAAGAGTACTACCATCAATACGAGCCAGAAAATCAATTCTTTTTCCATAGTCTGTCTGCCCCTTTCTGTTACCTGTTTCCTGCTTTACATGCTTCTGGATTTCTCAATACATGCCTCTACCGCATCCATGACGGAAGCACGGAATCCTGTCTCCTCTAATACTTTTACTGCCTGAATCGTTGTTCCTGCCGGGGAGCATACCATGTCTTTTAACTCTCCCGGATGTTTTCCGGTCTCTAATACCATCTTAGCACTTCCTAAGACTGCCTGTGCTGCAAATTCGTATGCCAACGCTCTTGGCATTCCCTCTGCAACTGCTTCGTCTGCCATTGCTTCAATAAACATAAATACATATGCCGGAGAACTTCCGCTGATGCCTACCACGGTGTCTAAAAGATTTTCCGGAACCTGATATGCTCTGCCAAAGCTGCCTAAGATCGCAGCCGCCTGTGCCTGCTCCTCTTCACTTACTAACTTGTAACAGCAGAATCCGGTACAGCCCTCACCTACCAGTGCCGGTGTATTTGGCATACAACGGACGAGTTTTAACTCTCTACCAAAATGCTCCATGATCCATTCCATGGTCTTGCCCGGTGCGATTGAGATGATCAGTGTCTCTTCACGGACTGCGCCTTTGATCTCTGCAATGACTTCCGGGAAAAACTGTGGTTTTACTGCAAGGATCAGCACATCTGCTGCCTGTGCCACTTCGAGATTATCCGTTGTAGTATGTATTCCAAATATTTTTGCCGCTTTTTGAACGGAATCCTCTGATTTGTCAGAGCCGATGATGTCCTCTGCAGAATACAGTTCTTTTTTTAAGATTCCTCCGATCATGGCACTTGCCATATTACCTAAACCAATAAATCCAATTTTCATTTTTATTCCTCCTCGTCTATGATCCTATTGTTCATTCCTATCCTTTTTGTTCCTTATCATACTAAATTCCGCTGCAAATTTCAATACTGCCGCATTTTTTGAAAATTTAACAAAATCTTAACCTTCTCCTGCTTGATGTTTATTTCACGGATTGGCATAATGGGAATTAGTACATTTTTTGATATCAAGGGACTATTACATATGAACGATTTATTTTCCGTTTTGAAAAAAAATAATTATTTTGTTGATAATAGGCGGAATAGTTGTTGACTTTTTAACAATATTGAATATAATAAACTCAACATCCTGAATCTCAGGGAGATAGCTTTCCGGAGATCTGGTAAAAAAGGAGGGAAAAG
>OLVO01004402.1_pt1 | contig 10591 bp, 12 predicted proteins | sample 1672571 | NCBI WGS metagenome assembly OLVO01 (sample SAMEA3136700, study PRJEB25190) | human gut metagenome | biome: human gut; feature: human-associated habitat; material: faeces | place: Austria | collected 2013 | reverse complement strand
TATAGTGTAAATTTTATAGTTGCACAACGATACATTACGGTATATAATAGTTATAGATGGATTGGAGGTGTACCCGATGGGAAAAGCACAAACCAGAGCGCAGAATAAATATATTGCTAAAGCCTATGACCGCGTAAACCTCGTGTTGAAGAAAGATACCAGCCCGACAAAGGATGAAGTACAGGCCGCTGCCGATGCAGAGGGGGTTAGCCTGAATGCGTATATTGTGGCAGCCATAAGCCAACAGTTAAGCAAAGACAAACCGTAAAGGGGGGCGCTATTATGAGCGAGAGAGAGCAGGCAAAGCAGATTATTGATACCTTGCCGGATTACAAGATGCAGGCTATTTTGATGTTCCTGCGCGGCGTTGAGTTTGACGATGAATTAGAGGATGATCGTTTCTGTGAAAAGCTGGTTGACGATTATCTAAAGGATGATTCGCCTGACAAGCACGAAAGCATCAGCCTGGAAGAGTTCGCGGCGCAGGAAGGTATTGCGCTATGAAATACCAGATCAAGATTGAAAAGGACGCGCAAAAGTTCCTTAAAAAGCTGCCGCGCCCGGATGAAACCAGAGTTTTAAAGGCAATCGCCAAACTCCCCGACGAGGGAGACCGAAAACAGATGAAAGGGCATCCGGGCTTCTTTCGGCTGCGTGTGGGTGACTACCGCATTATCTACACGGTGGACAACGGGCAGTTGATTGTGCGGGTTGTGGATGCCGGGAATCGTGGGCAGATCTACAACAGATATTGACGGTGGTTACAATGAATATAAAAGTTATTGCCGCATGTTTAGCTTGTACCGCATTATCTCTATCTGCGTGTTCATCTTCTGTAAACTGTTCCGAGTGCGGAAAAGCTCTTGATGTTTCTGCGGATACCTATGTAATGCAGAGCGGTTCACCATTCTGTGGGGACTGCGCAGCAAGGGATGAGATTGTGGCCGGTGTTGGAGAAGATTTATGTTTCTGTTGGAATTGCGAAGAAACGATTCCAAAAAGCACCGCAATAGATATGGGTGCTTTTTCCAACAATGTAGAGTGTTTTCTCTGCGGCCCATGCTATAAGCAACATCTACAAGAAAATGGCGAAGATTATGATACTGGCTTTAAAGATGGGCAAATCGATATTTGTGAAAACTATGTCTTATTGTCGGACGCCGTCGACGAATTGCGCGCCATTGGCAGAGAGGATGCCATTGATGCATTACGGGAAATTTATTTTGAAGATGCCCTAACAGATTATCCAGATATTGATTGGTAACAACAACTTAGAGAGGGAACGCTTCGGCGCTCCCCTCTTTTTTATGGCAAAGGCCCGGCGGGGCCTATTTTTTTTGCAGGCCGATTCCCGGAAAGGGTGGCCCGGGGTGGCGGGGTGGTATCCCCCCTATGCGGGGGAACCCCCGGTCTCCTAACGAGCCAGCGCCCCTATATATATGCCAATCCCCGGAGCAGACACCCATTTCAAAAACATCGTAGGCTTGACATTTTCCGGCAAATATGGTATACTGTAATCCACAGATTGGGGGTGTGGATGTATGGGAAACCTGAAATCATTCGGCACAGCAACAACGCCAGAGGGAAAGGCGTGGGAGATGGAAGTGCGCCGCAAGGGTCAGCTTGCACAGGCAGAGAAGCGCCACAGGAAAAAGGCTCTGAATGATATTTTGGATGCGATCCTTGCCATGAAGTGCGATACATCCGCCCTGACGGATGACTACATCACCGAGACCGCGCAGAAGCTTGCAGCGGAGAAGGGCGAAAGCATCACCCTGTACGAGGCCATCGCCCTATCCCAAATCAAGCGTGCTATCGATGGCGATACCAAAGCCGCAACCTTTGTCCGCGACAGTGCGGGCGACAAGCCCCTTGACCGCAGCGAGGTCACGAACATGGAGACCGTCACCGATGCAGACCGCCAACTGATGGAAAACATCTCCAAGCGTCTGGGCATTGAATAAAGGCTCCCTTTTACGCCATCTAAGGCGAGCAAGATAGACCTTCCTGATGAAAGCCGCTCTCTGTACTGGTACGCAGAGGGCGGCTTTCTCTATGCCCGCGAATAAGGCGCTGTGGCGGTGGCTTGGCAGTGACTAATGAAAGTATATTCCAACGCAGTAAAAGCGCCTGTGCAGGGCCGTGTTGTGGGCTGACAGTGTTTCTTGTTAAACGAGTGCAAAAAGAGGGGGCATACCTGTTGTAGGTATCCCCCCTCTGCCGGTTAATATGGGTTTTTCCAAGTAGGTGCAACGATGCTGAAATATGCGCGGCGTTCCTCGTTAGTCAGATCCATGTAGTTTAGTGCGTTGGTCAGGTCGGATTTATTGAAGCTGCCGTCGGGGTTGCCGCCCTCCCCTGCTTCAATCTTGCGGTTGGCTTCTGCCGTGTGGTAGGCACGCTCCAGATATTGCAGGTACAGATAATTGGTAACGCCCGCCGGGCCGTAGGTGGCATTGAAGCTCTGGGCTTTTTCATCGGTGTTGTCGTCGGTGGTCTTGCTGGACAAGTAAATTTTGCCGATGTCGTCATCCGAGAGGCCCGGCGATTGCAACAGGGCGTTTTTGAACTCGGTGTCAGAAACTTTACCGTTGCCGTCCGCGTCCGCTTGAGTATAGGTATCCAGATACTTGAGGGCCATATCTGCGCCGTATTGCTCTTGTACGCGAACAGCAGGGCTTTCCTTTCGCAGGAACATGGATGCAACATCCATCTGCTGGTCAGTTGTCATATCGTACTTTCGGAGAACCGGGAGCGCGGTTTGCAGCGTTTGCAGCTGGTTGGCGCTGTCGTCGTCCTCGCCGTTTTTGGCGGTGGCGGTATAGATATCCAGGTAGGCGGCAGTTGCCTCCGCACCGGCTTTGTCGTAGAGCTTCTGCGCGGTATCATCGGAGCCGTTCAGCAGGTAGGCGCTGACCATATCATCGTAAGAATCCAGTGACGGGATAGCGTTCCAGCGCTCGACCTTGTTGAGGTTGGCGTCTGCGTTGCCGGTAGCCTCGCGCTTTTCGTCGCGGGCCTTATCAAGCACGACACCGACGGAAGAAGTCAGGAGTGCATCACGAATACCGTTTTCTTTGTAGGAAAGGTAGTCGCTATTCTCGCTCACATAGTCCGGGTTCGCGGCTTCTTTGCCCGCCTCTCTGCCAATTTCGTAGGCCGATTTCAGCATCTTTACGCGAGTGGCATCGTCGGCCTGCCGGTATTCATCGGTGCGCATGACCTCATCCACGATTTGGCGGTTCAACTGCCCGGCGGTGCGCTGGTAGGTGCTGGTCTGCTGGTTGTCCAGCTTCAGGCCGTCCACATCGGTGCCGTTCTTGATGCTGGGCGGGTATACTCCGGTGTCACCAGTAGCCTCATACAAGCGCTGAATTTCTTTGTCACGGCTGCTGGCAGTCTGGTTCGTAAAAGCAGCAGGGTCAAGAAACTGTTCAAACGCGGCGTTGTCGCGCTGCTTCTCGTTGCCCCATGTATCATAGGCGGCGGGCAGTTCCTTCGATAGTCCCGGAATTTTCGCCATGATCTGGTTTTTCTGGCTTTGGAGGGGGTCGGTGGCGTCGTAGGGGTTGCGGACGGTGGTGTCAGTGCTTTTTGCGATAGCGTTTGACAGCGATGGCACCATACTCTGCGGCAGACCTAGAGCGGCATCCCACAGGCCGCCGCCCAGACCGTCATAGTTGCCGAACAGGTCACCAATATTGGAGAGGTTCGAGTTGTCCGCAAGTGTGTTTGTAAACGCCACAACCGCGCCTTTTGCCGCCTGTTCCGGCGTTTCGTCGCCGCTGGCGGCCTGCGCCCATGCCGCGCCGGTGATGACGCTCATCATGCTTGGCTGAAAATCTGAAATGCGGTAGTAAATATTCGTGTCGGGGACATGGATTGCGAAAGGCAGGAAACCGTTCTGCTTGTCAAACGCTTTTTTACTGGCATTGTCGCTCTCCGCGCCCGTCAAGACACCAGACTTATACAGCGCTGCGCCCAGAGCCATACCTGCCGAACCGGTCAGGCCCTTTGCAATCTCGTCAATGTATTCTGCCGGGTTGCCGCCTTTTGTGTAAAAATCCTTCAGACCTTTGGCAAGGCCGACAGGGCTGTAATCCAGACTGCGGGCGACCATATTTGCAGGGGTCTTGGTGAACGGCATGACGACTTCGCCCACGCTGCCCAGCTTGTGGATGGAGCTGAACAACTGCGTCCATGCGTTGTCGTCTTTGTAGGTCGCTTTCATGGCGTCCTGCGTTGCCTGCGCAATCATGTCCGCTGTGATTTGGTCGGCGCTGGTAATTTTGTTTGCTGCCGCAATATTGGCAAGACTGTCTGTAAACGACTTCTTAACAAACGGTGCATCGCCCAGTTCCAGCAGACCGTAGGTAAACTGCCGGATATTCTCGAGCACGGATTTCGCGCTGCTCATCTGGTCAAAGACATTCTCGCCGGTGAATTTCTGGCTGATGTCTTCAAGCGCCTGTGCGCCTTTTTTCATGCCGGGCACATTGGCGAGGATGTTATGCTGCTGGCCCTCGCCCAGCTTGAACACCTCTGCGCTTTTCACAGCATCGGAGATGGGCTGTTCATAGGCACTGCTGCCGTCGATGGTATCCTTAACCTGATTCCACACCTGTTCCGCCACATCTCTGCTGGTTTTATCCACATGCAGGGCTTTGGTCTGCACGAAGTCTGTGCTTTTACCGGTCTTTGCATACAGACTTTGCAGAGCGGCACTGACCTTATCCGAAATACCAGTGACCGGCATCTGCATCACATTCGCCGCGACATTGCGAACTTGGGTGCGGGGATTCAGCAGGAATCCCAAGCGGCGTGCTTCGGCCAGCTTGGAGAGCGCAGAGACGGGGTATTCTTTTGCAATGCGGTTACCGATACTCTCCATCGCGGAAGAAATAGCTTCGCCATCCCCGGCATGGATGCTCTCAAACGCCTTGATTTCGGCATCGGTGAGCCTAAAGTTCTTCCACTGACGGCCCAGTTCCTTTGCGCCGCTGGCGTTCAAATCGTCGATGCTGCGCTGCGCATACCGCAAGGCGGTCATTGGATCGTTCTGCATCAGAGAGATTGCGGCGGCCTGCGAGAACTGGCCGCTGGCCGTCAGCTCTTTGGACATACCGCGCAGCAATTCAACAGCAGAATCACTGTCACCGTCAGCGATGTACTGCTTGGCCAATTCATAGCCCAGAGGAACCGCCGCCGGGTCACGCTGGAAAAGCATATTCTGGTATGCCGTTACGGCCTCCCCCTGCCCCTTTGCAAGTACAGCATCCGCGCGGGCTTTCGTCTCGGCGTTGGACAGCTGGTTATAGACTTCGGGCGCGGTGACAAAATCCTGCTTGACGGCATCTGGCAGGTCGGAGTTGGTGCGCAGAGATTCTGCAAAACCGCGCTCCCGCACTGCCCCGCCGGGGGCATCCGCTGCGGAGTCTGCAAGGCCCTGTGCGGCGTTCTGGGGCGTGGAAGTAAAGTTGGTAGCTGTGCTGTCAGGAACGCTCTTCACTGCGTCTGCGCTGTTCACATCTCGCAGGAACGCATCGGCGTTCTTTTCCAAATCAACGGCAGCGGGCGTGTCGGCACGCGGCAAGTCCGGGCGTGTATCGCTTTTACCGGCGACGGCTGCCGCCTCTTGCAGCGGTTCATCCAGCATCGCGCCGCTGAAGCTGCTCTTCACGCCGTTGAGGACTGCGCTGCCGATTTCCGGCAAGGCGTTCATAGCAACGTTTCCGGCCAGATTTTTAGCAGCGTTGGCGGCCATTCTTCCGACGGTCATGGGGTCATCGACATTCTCGCCCCGCGCAGCGGCCTGTCTGTCAGCGGAGAATTGATCCATGTCGTCCATCATGCTCGGGTAGGTATCCAGCACAAAGTCTGCGCCAGTATCTGCGAGCACGCGCCCTGCGGCTTCACCAAAGCCGGGCTGTACAATGCGGTTCAGCACCGGGATTTTCTTCGCTGCATCGTAGAGCTTGCCGCCCGCTTTTTGTGCGGCGTCTGCATAGCCGGTTCCATCCACAAGCTGATTGAATGCGTTGTACTGTGCCATCTTGCCCGCCATAGCGCCACCCATAGCGGCAAGGGGATCTTGCTCGGCATACTTGTCGAGAGTTGGTACAAGTGCCGGGAGAACGCCGTTATCAATGGCCTGTGAGTATTTGCCGCCGGTTTGGTCATCGGCCCAGTCAGTAAAAGCCTTTTCGGTCTGCTTTTGCAGAGGAAAGCTGCGCATAAAGCCTGCCGTCGCGGCCTGTAAATCCTGCCCCATTCCGTTCAAACTGGCTTTCTGGTTCATTCTTGCAAGGGCCTGAGCTTGAGTATTATAATCGTCCAGCGAGATTGTACCGCCCTGCACCTGCTTATACAAGTCACCGGCATTTTGTCCGTACTGGTTTACGGCGTTGATCTCGGCCTGTGTGAGCTTGCGGCCCGGCGTGCCAAGCTCGGCGCGGTAATCTGCATCGTTCTGTAACCGCTGCAAGGCGGTTGCCGTGTCCTTCTGTACGCTGCCCCAGTCGTTGCGGGTAGCCTTTGCGCGGCGTCTCTCGCGGATGCTGGGGGCCTGTCCTGCCGCTGCACTCGTACTGCCAACAAGATTCCCGGCCCGTCCGGTTGCAACGCTCTGGGCGGGCTGTGCGGCGCTCTGGCGCTCTGCGTAGCCGTTCCCGCTGGGCTTGCCTTTATTGGCTCCTGCGTTGGCGGCGGCCTGTTTGTCTTTGAGCATCTTCGCCGGCTGCTCCAGCTTCTGCTGGGCGCGGTATTTGATGTCGGATTTTTCCTGTTCGCTGCCGTCGTACCGGGCGCGGGCGCTTGCATTGCGCTCGGCGTTGCTGCGCTGAGTGTCCTTGCCTTTGAGCGGCTTGGTCTGTACGTCTTTCGCGGCGGTGCTGCCCTGTGTAGTTTTACCCTTTAGGCTATCGGCTGCCGCTGTCATAGCGGCATAGCTGTCAGAATTGGTCGTTACGCTGCCGCTCTTGGAACTGCTGGATGATTTTGCGGCTTTGGCTGCCTTTTCGGCTTGTTTTGCAAGGTACCATACTTCATGCTGCTTCTGGATAGCAAGGTCGGCGTCATCCTGCAATTTTTTCGTGAACTGGTCGTTTGCCATTGCTGCCGCCTGCTGGGCCAGCTTGAAGTCGTTGTTTGCGCCGGTAATAGCTGCTGTACCGACATCCGCAAGCTGATTCTTCAGCACAGGCAGGGTCTTATCCGTTGCGTTCAGCAAGGCCGCGCCGCGCTGCCGGGCGGCTTGGGTAGCTTGTACACCGCTGTTCACGGCCTGGGCCTGTGCGGCTTTGTAGTTGTTAAGGTAGGCGTTAAATAACGCATTCTCGCGGGTTTTCATTGCCATAATATCACTCCAATCTGTTCAGGGTTTTAATGTTCAATGCTTTCTTAAAATTTTTGAGGGCTGCCGTTTCCTGAATGTTCACACACTGCCGGGACACGCCACGATCATCGGCAATTTCCTGCAGCGTTCTATTGTAACGATAGCGCTGTTCCAAAATGCTACGGTGGTTCGGTTTCAGGCTGTACAGGGCGGCCATGACGGCCCGGCGGTTCTGCTCGTTCTCAAAGTCCAGCTCAAGGTTGACGGTGGGGTCAGCGTACACATCCGCAATGGTGTTGTCGGTGTCATCCTCTAGGGGCAGGTCGCTGGATAACGCATAGTTCAGCGGGTCAGCTGGTACGCGGGTTTGCTTGCCGTTTTCGTCACGGAGAATCTTTCCCCGGCTGGTAGTCAAAATCTTTGTTGCGGTGGCCCGGATAGACCAGCCCAGCACGGTAAGAAAGGCCATGCGCTTGACCGGGTCATACCGCCGCACTGCATCGCGGACAGCAAACCAGCCCTCAACGATTAGGTCATCCCGGTCAATGCCCACGCGGTCAGCAAGGCCCTTATTTTTGGCGTAGATTTTAGCCATCTGCTGGCGGATGAAATTTTGGTGACGCGCCCACAACGCATTTGTGGCGGCAGTGTCACCGGCCTTGCCTTGCATAATCAGTGTTAAATCGTCCAGTTCGTTCATTGATTGCACCTCCGCTTTGTGGTATACTTTAGTGAAGATGCTGCCCTGCGTCTACCCCGCTGCCCAGCGGGGATTTTTTATTTGCCCGGTAAGGTCGGATAGCGCAACCACCATTTTAATACCAGCCGTCATATCCGTGCTTGGGCGGGAGTAAAGGTTTCTGTCTTTCGGCTGCAAGCTGCTTTTCTACTTCTTCGTTGACTGGAAGTAACACCGGATTTAGTGGCGCCGTCTTCGTCCATTTCTCGTAGAATCTCTCAAACTCACTACGCTTGTACATGCGCCCCTCATCGCTCATATTGTTAAGTGCAAGCGCTGCATGATAGCTACCAAGCCAATCGCGCGCAACATCAGGAAGATCTAAAAACATTGCTGGATAGTCCAGTGGCGGCTCGCCACAATAACGAACGCGTGAGATCATCTGCAAAATTTTCTTCCAGGCATCAGCAACAGGGACCGCATACTCTGCTTGGATGCTGCGCAGCTGGTCGCATAAATCGGCCAACGTCACGGGAAACTTGCAGACGGTAAAAGCCTTGCGCATAGCTTTCTGCCCAGCATAAGCTGGTACATTAGCAAGTTCTGCTGCCCAGATCGTAATTTGAGTAGCGGCGTTCTCCTCGCTTAACGGCTTGGCACAGTTAGCGTACATTGCCACATTCCATTTCATCAAAGCTGTAACTTCATCAACGGTCATTTTCCTACCTCCAAAAGTGAAAAGTCTCCGGCTTTGAGCCTGTCCGCTACGCGGCTCAATGTATCAGACGGCGATTCTTGCGTTGTGTTCCTTGTCTGTGGGCGGTTATACCGCCCAGAACGGCGTATCCAGAGCCGGGCAGCCGCCTGCCAATCTTTCATACTAGCTCTACCGCCCATCTTCCAGCCGTTGGCGGTAAAGTAGTCAATAAAAGATTTAGCTTCCACCGCTGACGAACCTTGTTCTCCAAAGTAAGTAATAGCATCATTCTCAGACGGTGGTGTGAAGCGTGGGCGGGGCGGCTTGTCCGCCTTCTCTCTATTATTTATAACAGTTACAGGTACATTACCATTTGCAGGAACAGTAACATTTACATTATCAGCTTCATCGGCTTCGTTTTGCTTCGGATTTGAAGCATTTGCTTCTTTTGCTTCATTACTGCGCTGTCGAGATTCACCGCTCTTTAGGCCGCCAGACTTTCCTGCCGCGCGGCGCTTCTCGCGTGTGGTGTTCCACTTTTCCTGGTCGCGGTCAACCTGAGCCCGGATGAAACTGAAAGCCATTGCTGCCATCGGTGGGAGCTCGGGCAACTCGCCAGTATCCGCATAATGTACGATACCCTTGAAAAGAAGTCCAGCATCCTCATTCGAGAGAAGTTCAAGGTGCTGCCCTATATCGCAGTAGAGGATAAAACTGTTTTTGCCATCCATTTACGGTTCCTCGTTCTCAAAATTCATCTGGCCGATTGGGATGCCCAACTTCCTAGCTACCGGGGCAATAGCGGCGAGGCCGTGTTTGCATCGAGCAGCTTGGACATGGTAAAAGGCCGACATCTCCTTTTGGGCGGCCTCCGGGTCTGTGCTCGGCAGGAAGTACCCGCCGTAGCCGCCCGGTGCGTACAAGATGATTTCGCCAGCATCTCGGGCCTTCATAATCTGGCTGCGCAGACCGCGCGGGGTGGTCTCCAACTTGGCGGCCAGCACATCGGCGCGGGTCGCATTCTCGCGGCCATGCTTTAAAATTCCGGTAATGGTCATCCTTGTAAAACTCCCTTCGATTTGGTAAAATGGGAGCGGAGAGGGCTTGCCTGCTTTTCTCCGTCCTTTGGCCGTCTCGGTGTTCCAGCACCGGGGCGGCTTTTTCGTTTTCATAACCCCACCCGTTGGATACCGGGCTGTATCGGCTCTGTGTCGCCCTGCATCCACGCAGCAAGGCTCGATAGATTGACAAGCACCTTGCGCCCGCACTGGACGCTGCGCACCTGACCGCTCTTGCAGAGTTGCCGGATACGGTAAGCAGGAACGCCGGATGCTTCGGCGGCCTGTGTAATCGTAGCCATGCACGGAAATTCAACGCTTACCATCGTTTTGCGCCACCTTTCTGGCTGCCTGCTCCTGTGCCATGCGCTCGGCACGGCGTTCCCACTGGTTGACGGCGTACTGCTTGCACTTCTCACGGTTCTTACTGCGCCATGCACGCATATATTCTGCGCGGGCTTTCTTCGCTGCATCGGTCATTAAAGCACCTCCTTGACATGCTACATACAACGGTTTATAATAAATACGTAAACGATAACTTTGATTTTATCGTTATCGTTGTTGATATTATAGCTGCAATTTTGCTTTCTGTCACAAAAATACGAAAAGTGGATACATTTGATATAATATCGCGTTTCGATACCATCTATGATATTTCAGGAGAATACAATGCCTAAGAGAGTTTCTAAAGATTATATAAATGATGTTGAGAACTTTAATGAATTGCCTATTTATAGTCAACGAATTCGTTACTATCTGGATGAACATAGCCTCACGGCAAAGGATTTGAACGAAAAGGCAGGTTTTTCATCACCAAATGTTGT